>Ga0194044_10000027_pt1 | contig 52436 bp, 54 predicted proteins | sample JunL4417m_MetaG_FD_155460 | JGI IMG/M metagenome (GOLD analysis project Ga0194044, IMG submission 155460) | Anoxic zone freshwater microbial communities from boreal shield lake in IISD Experimental Lakes Area, Ontario, Canada - Jun2016-L442-17m | ecosystem: Environmental > Aquatic > Freshwater...
TCTGAAAACTTTTTAGCTTGATCCTTGCAATCAGTAGTTTTGTATTTGGAATACTCTTTTTCAAATCTGATGATAGTTTTTTTCAACGGTTCGGTTGTTGCAAAATCATCGAAAAATTCGCCAGTTTTGCCCTCCATTACGGTTTCAGTTGCTCCGCCTGCGCGGTATGCTATTACCGGTCGTCCCGCTGCCATCGCCTCAACTGGTGTCAGGCCAAAATCATCTTCACCCGGGAACAAGAATGCGCGACAACCGTAAATATAATTATTTCTTTCGTTGTCACTTTGCCAGCCAAGAAATTTGACTGTCTCCCCTGCCAGCGATTGTAGTCTTTTTTTGTCTGCGCCCTCACCGATAATATACAGAGGCAGTTTAAGTTGGTTGAATACATTTATTGCTAAATCAATATTTTTATATTGAGTCAGGCGGGAAACGATTAGATAATATTCGCCGGGCTTGCGGTTATTCTTTAGAAGCTCATTGATATCAGTTGGCGGATAAATTACCGCGGCGTCTCGGCGGTAATATTTTTTAATTCTCTTAGCTACGGTTTTGGAAATCGCAACCCACTCATCGGTTCGCTGGCTAGCGTAATAATCCCATTCACGAAGTTTTGATATTAGGCTGCGAATGTACATACCCGCTAAACCAAAACCAATTTTATTTTCATCCATATATTTGTGGGTCCAGTCCCATGCGTAACGCATTGGGGAGTAGCAATAAGTAATGTGCAGAGTATTTGGTCGGGTAATAACACCGTGAGCAAACGAATTGCTTGAAGAAATCACAACATCAAATTCAGAAAAATCAAACTCTTCAATTGCTTGTGGGTATTTAGATAATAATAAACGAGATCTTTTTCGAATAAAATTTGGTAATTTCTGCAGCCTTGATGGCCGGATGTCATATCCAACCGAGAATTGTTTTTTTGTCCCGGCTTCATCATATAATAAAGTATATATTGGCGCATCGGGGTAGATATTATGAAGAGTCATCAAAACGCGCTCAGCTCCACCGACTTTAGTAATGTAATCATGCACAATAGCGATTTTCATAATAATTTCTAAATCCTAATATCTAATTTAAAATAAAATTCCTAATGATTAAATTTCTAACTTGAGATTTGGTTTTTGATATTTCATTTGACATTAGTAATTCGAGATTAGTTATTTAGTTTTGACTTCCGGTCAAAACTTTAAGCGTTGTTCTGGCGCAATTGTCCCAACTATATTTCAATAATTCTTTTTGGCCCGCCCGAACAAGTTTTCTGGACAGCTCGGGTTTATTTAATATTTGGCTCATGGCGGCGGCAATTTCAAAAGGTTTTTTCGGATTTACTAAAATAGCGCCACTTCCAGCCACTTCCGGCATGGATGAGAAACGTGAAGTTACAACTGGAATTTCTGCGGCAAAAGCTTCCAAAATCGGAAATCCAAATCCTTCAAACAACGATGGAAAAGCGAAAAGCGTCGCACCCCCATACAATGCATTTCTGTCGGCGTCGGAAACGAATCCGGTCTCGATAATATCTTCTGCAAATTTTGAACCGCTGATCTCTTTTCTGATTTCTTCATAGCCAAAACCTGGGCTACCAACCAAGACTAGTTTTTCTTTGACCTCTCTCTCACTTCGCAGCATTGTGTAGGCTTTAATCAGATTGATGATATTTTTTTTAGATTCTAGCCGTCCGACAAAAAGAATATATTTCTCACCAATTTTATTTTGTAACTCGATTGATAGTTTTGCCTCGGATTGCTCAAAGTTAAAACCCATTGGTACAAATTTAATTAACTTTGCCGACCTGGGATAGAACTTCTTTAAATCTGATTCGGTTGATTTTGAATACACTATAATACGAGCTTTTTTCGTGATTGCGCGACGGATTGAAAAATCTTGAGTTTTAATTTCATTTTTAGAATATACTTCTGGAAAATATCTCCAGGCCAAGTCGTGAATAGTAATCACTGAAATCTTTCCGGAGATTGTTGGTAACATATGTGATGGAACAAATAAAACATCTGGTTTCTTCTTGACCATTTCCAGAGATAAGCCAACTTGGGTCCAATATTTTTTATTGGGAATAATTTTAACTGAAAAGTTTTTTGGGAAGTTGTCAAAACAACCGTTGTAATCAGATCCAACATACAGAGTATATTGATTTTTTCCATCAATCTGCGCCAATTCAAAAATCAAATTACGTGAATAATTTTCTGTTCCGGTTCGTTGTTTTTTTACCGCCCTTGAGGCGTCGATTCCAATTATCATTTGAAGTAGTTTTTTGGTTTTTTACCCTGCAGAATATCATCAACCATGTAAATTTCTTCTTGGATACCAGCAATCAAGTCGTATTTTTTCAGTTCTTTTCGCTCGACCCAGGCAAAATCAACATCTTCGCCGCTTAACTTAACTTTTCCCTTTTTGAGCGGCGCATAAAAACTCAACGTGATGACCGGTGTATTGTCTGGCCGAATAAAGCAAAGATCTAGCAGAAAATCAATTTTCCCGACTTCCAAGCTAACTTCTTCTGAAATTTCACGTCGTAAGCTTTTTTCTAGTGAAAAATACCAACAGCCATCTTCATTCGGTTTGTCATTTATGTAGTCATCAATTGCCAACCCACCACCGGGAACGGTCCATTTCCCGGGATAAACTTTTTTATTCATCGAGCGCTTAGTAATCAAATATTTACCATTCCTGTGGATGATCGCGGTGGCAACAATTCGATGCAATTCTCGGTCTTTAATTTTTGAAAATTTCATAATGGCTCCAAATATTATTCTCTGGCCCAAAGAACTGATTTTTTAAAAGCTTCCAAATGCTCAACGGCAATCCCGGCGCCTTTGACAACACAGGTTTCAGGATCATCTGCAACTTGGCAAGGTACGCCCGTGACCTTGGTTAGGAGTGTGTCGATGTTTCGGAGTAATGCCCCGCCGCCGGAAATAATTATCCCCTTATCCATAACGTCAGATGCAAGTTCGGGAGGAGTTTGTTGCAAAACACTCTTAACTGCGGCAATGATTTCCGCCAGAGGCGGCTTTATGGCTTTAACCAAGTCTTCGGCGGTAATAATAATGCTTTCAGGGAGTCCTGTGATGGCGTTAGAGCCGGAAACTTCCATTTTAGAATCTTTTTTTGGGTCAATGGCGTTGCCAATGCGTTTTTTAATTTCTTCTGCAGTTTGCTCGCCAACAACTAAATTATGCTTCTTGCGAATATATGCGGCAATTGCGGCATCTATTTTATTACCTCCAATGCGTGCAGAAGATGCGGCAACGACATCACCAAGTGCAATCACGGCCACTTCTGTAGTTCCGCCGCCAATATCTATAATCATATTACCGGAAGCAGTGGCAATTGGGATTCCGGCACCAAGAGCCGCGGCAATTGGTTGCTTTATTAAATATGCCTGCTTGGCACCAGCGGCTAGAGTTGCGTCAATAACGGCCCGTCGTTCAGTTGAGGTAATGCCAACTGGAACAGCAATCATGACTTCTGGTTTGCCGAGTCGGATACGACCAGAAACTTGATTTATAAAGTGCCGAAGCATGGTTTCTGAAATATTATAATTTGCAATGACACCATCTTTTAAAGGATGGGCAGCAACAATACTATCTGGAGTGCGACCGATCATTTTTTTGGCTTCAGTCCCAATAGCGACGATTTGATTGTTTTCGACTTGAAGCGCTACAACGGATGGCTCATTAACAACCACGCCCTTTTTGGGTATATAAACCAAAACATTTGTTGTGCCTAGGTCGATGGCAATTCTTTTAGCCATCAGTCTATCCTTTCAATCTCCGCCCCAAGAACTCGCAATCTAGTGTCCAAATTTTCGTAACCGCGATCAATATACTCGATATTACTGATAGTTGTAACTCCTCTGGCGCAAAGCGAAGCGATTACCAGCGCCGCGCCGCCGCGGATATCGGAAGATTCAATTTGCTGGCCGTGTAGTAGCACTGGGCCATTTATTTCGATTAAATAAGGATTTAAAATATCAATTTTTGCGCCCATCTCAACTAACCATTTTGTGTAATCAAACCGTGAATTAAACAAGGTTTCGAATATGCGAGTTTTACCATTGGCCTGTGTGGCCAAAACTGCCAGAGGCGCTTGCAAATCGGTTGGCAGACCGGGGTACTGCCTAACATCGAGCTTGGAAGAATTTGGTGCGATGAGCTGACTGCGCTGGTTGATTACAATGTCGGCATGATCATTTTGCGTCGGAATAATATCAAAGTCGACTGACATCTCGGAAAACTTTGATAGTACTAAAGATAAATGGTCAGGAATGATATCTTTAATTTTTACTGTTCCACCGCAGACAGCGGCGGCGATCATGATTGTGCCGGCCTCTATTCGGTCTGGCATTACTGTGTACTCCACGTCTGTTAATTTTTGGACGCCTTCAATTTTAATGGTATGAGTTCCAGCACCGGAAATTTTTGCTCCAGCTTTGTTCAAAAAATTTGCCAGGTCAACGATTTCCGGTTCGCAAGCCGCGACTTTAATAACAGTTTTCCCGCTACGTAAAACTGAAGCCATTATTATATTTTCAGTTGCTGTAACACTCATTTCAGAAAGAACAACTTCAATATCTCCTTTATGGAATTTCCCTTCTCCTTTAAGAAAAAATTTCTCTCCTTTGTCAGAAATCTCTACTGAAACGTCCATAGCCTCAAAAGCTTTTAAGTGAGTGTCTATTGGTCGTGACCCTATTAGGCAGCCTCCTGGTTCGGAGAAATGCGCACGTCCGAATCGGGCCAACAGCGGGCCAATAATTACAACAGAACCACGAAGTTTTTTAATTGGGTTTTCATCAGGGGTGTATGATTTAACTTGGGCGGCGTCAATTATAAGGGTGTGGTCAGTATATTTAATTTGTGCTCCCAGACTCTTAATTACTTCCACCATTCTTTCGATATCAACAATTTTCGGTACATTGTGCAGAATTGTTTTACCAGGAATCATAACAGCAGCAGCCACCATTTTAAGGGCTGCGTTTTTGGCTCCGGAAACTTGAAAAGAGCCATTTAATTTGTTGCGACCTGTAATTCGAAATTTTGCCATAGTTTTATCCGCTTAGACCCCGAAACAAGTTCGGGATGACATAATAGTTTAGAAATCTATAATACAAATTATAGCGTCAATTTACAATTTTATCAATACAAGCTAGAATAATTGTATGAAAGAATATTTTCATAAACCACGCGACAAAAGACTAAGAGAAATTTTAATTGGTCAGGGCTCTGTTGGCATAGTTATTATTTTAATATCAATATGCTTAGTTTTTTGGGGTTTAGGGTACAAGATCAATTGGCAAACGATGAAAATATCTCATACAGGTATTGTTTATATATCATTTGAACCGAATGACGCGACAGTTTTATTGTCCGGACAAGAGACAAAAGCAAAATCAACTTTTGATGCACAGTTATTGCCTGGATTTTACGATGTTGAGGTAAAAAAAGATGGATATAATACTTGGCGCCAGCATATAAAAATTACTGCTGACAAAGTTGACTGGTTCAAAAATATTACCTTATTTAAAGTTGACCCTGATATTTCTGTCATCACCGATCAAAATAGTATTAACTCAATTGACTCCCCATATGATTCCTTGGTAAAGAACCCTGAGGGCAATTTATCATTTAATGACCATGAAATTTGGGTTGGTGACACTTTGGTCACGCGATTATCAAATCAGATTTCAGGAGTTATTTGGTACCCGGGAAATGAATATCTTGCTTACCAGCAAGGCGATGAAATTAGAATTATTGAGAAAAACGGCACTAACGATGTTTTGCTAGCAAAACTTTCAAATAGTGATAAATCCAACTTTATGTTTAGTTGGGATGGGTCATCGCTACTATATAAGGATGGCATAGTTTACCGAAGAGCAACTATTAGATAGATCATTGGCACTGATTGATGTGAGGGAAAATTAATGGATTCCTGCTGGCAGCGCCTCGGCGTTGTTTTTTTGTGGTTGAGGATTTTGCGATACTGCAGGGATGATTTGATCAGCTTGGACTATTAAACGTTTTAAATTTGTTCCAACGGGGGTGCAAGTCATAAGGGTTAACGTTGCCTTGGTGTTATCTGACTTCATTACAGAGGTGTCAGAGGGGTCAACAACTGAGATTTTCTTAATTCTGTAAATAAAGCTCACGTTATGAAATTTAATTTGAACCAAATCATCAACAGCAACATTGCCAAGTAAAGCAAAAGCCGAATTGTATTGGCTGATTACCCAAGGATAGTTCGATGAGTGAGCAGTTACAAAGACGTTGCCCATCTCCCCGGGGAGGCTTGTGCCAGATAGCTGGATGGCGCCGTTTTTCAAATTTGAACTAACCGTGGATTCAGTATTATCGACACCGAAAGTGATTGGCGCCTTAACGTTGATTGCTTCGATAAATATTGAATTATCGGAAATGCCAGGTAGCGACTCGTTTTTATTAGCCTCGGGCTTGTTTTGATAAGAGGACACTGCGTCGACTAAAGTATGAGGCGGAGTTTTGAATTCATCCTGATACCACCAGGCTATTTTTTTGTTGAAAGCCCCAAAGTTAAGGGAGTAGATTACGATGGAAAAAAACAAAACAAACAAGAGTAAAAAATATATTATAACCAAAAAAGGATTTCTTTTTTTAAATCTTGAAGAAATAAATATCTGCTCTAAGTCTGCTTCTGTCAGCCGATGTTTCATAATTTGTTTTAATATTTGGTGCGGCGCTTAGCGCCGCTTCCACCACGCTAAGCGTGGTGGGCAAGGTGGGAATCGAACCCACAAGACCTTACGGCCATAGGTTTTTGAGACCTACGCGTATACCAGTTCCGCCACTTGCCCAATAATTACTCTCAAATTTTATCATTTATCACATGTTTTAGCAAGTCTAATTGGCTATTTCCGCAGAATTTTTAAGGAACTAATATCTGTTATATCAATTACTTCTGACGGAGGATTTTTTGGCAATTCGCCGGCATTGACTATTAGATCGGGTTTTTCTTGCTGGTCGGCAATTTGTAGTAAAAAATCATCAATCTTCCAGCAATTTGGCATGTTTGAAACATTAGCGCTGGTGGCGGCAATCGGTTGGCCAAGTTCTTCAACAAGATTTAGAATGAATTCATAATTCGGAATTCGAATGCCGATTTTTTCCAGTTTTTGGTAGTGCGAGGAAAACTTTGTTCGATCCCCTGCTGACCATGGCAATATAAAAGTATATGCGCCGGGAACCTTTTCAGTAATAAATTTTTCTTGATCAGGTGAAATTGAGATATGTTTATTCAACATTTCAACGGATGAAAAAATCAGCGCAATCGGTTTGTCAAAATCCCGGCCTTTAATTTTGTAAATTTTCTCGATTGCCGCATCATCAAAAGGATTGGCCACTAAACCGTAAACTGTATCAAACGGCAAGACACTCACTTTGCCGGATTTTATTGCAGCGCTGATATCTTTTTGATCAATTTGTTTGCCTTTTATGGTTTCCATGCTAATAGAGTAGCAAATAAATTCATCTTTTATAAGCTTTGCTATATAATAGTAGTGAAGAGATAAATCATAAATTGAGGGGTATCCGACAACACTTATTTTGCTCTGAAATTAACGGAGGGATTTATTATTAGAAAAGTAGCTCTAATTGTTTTGGATGGTTGGGGAATTGGTCCGGCCTGGGGCGGTAACGCAATAATGGCGGCCAAAACTCGCAATATGGATATTTGGTGGCGGACATACACGCACACCAGTCTTTTGGCGTCCAGCGAAGCCGTTGGCTTGCCGACAAACACTGCTGGAAATTCGGAAACTGGTCACTTAAACATCGGTGCTGGCCGAATTGTTCCGCAGGACCTGGTTTTTATAAACAATTTTATCAAAGATGGTAGTTTCTTTAAGAACCCTAATATTCTGGCGGCTTTTGAACACGCAAAAAAAAATAATTCGGCACTTCATCTCATGGGTTTGGTTGGCACAGGTCATGTCCATTCTGATATAGATCACCTTTACCAACTTTTAAAAATGGCAAAAGATAACCAAGTACAAAAGGTTTATCTCGACCTTTTCACCGACGGTCGCGACTCCGATCCTGAATCCGGTCTTGGAGTGGTTGAAAATATTGCACAGAAAATTAAGGAGATTGGCGTAGGTCAAATTACGACAATATGTGGCCGCTACTTTGCCATGGACCGTGATAAAAACTGGGGCAGAACCTCAAGGGCTTACAATGCCATGGTTATGGGCGAGGCCAGAGAGAGCGCTAGTACCAGGGATGCCATTTCTCGGTCTTATTTGCGTAGCACGACTGATGAATTTATTGAACCACATCTTATAGCAGATAAACCGGGCGAAAAAATATTAATTTCTGATAATGACTCGGTTATATTTTTCAACTATCGACCAGACAGAGCAAGACAAATTTCCCTGGCTTTTACCGACCAAAAAATTCCGGCGATGGCAGACAGGAAGATCCTTAAAAATTGCTATTTTGTCACTTTTGTCAATCGCGACCCTAGCCCTTTGGGAATTATGGCATTTGAGGCCGATGAAATTAAAAATACATTGGCAGAAACTATTAGCAAGGCTGGAATTACACAATTTCACATCGCAGAGACTGAAAAATATGCTCACGTGACTTATTTTATCGATGGCGGCCGCGAAAAACCATTTCCTGGTGAATATCGGATGGTTATCCCCTCTCCGAAAGTTGCTACTTATGACTTGTCTCCAGCAATGAGCGCCCAACTTCTAGCAGACTCGATTATAAAAAATGTCGATAAAAATTTTGGTTTAATAATTTGTAATTTTGCCAATGCTGATATGGTCGGCCATGCCGGTAATTTTTATGCCACGACCCAAGCGATTGAATATGTTGATTTGATTCTTGAAAAATTAGTAAATACTCTACTGATTCACAACTATTCTATTGCTATAACCTCAGACCATGGAAATGCCGAAGAAAGCATAAATCCAAAAACAAACCAGCCAAACACAGAACATACCACTAACCCGGTCCCATTTGTTATAATCTCTAAAGAGATGGAGATTGCTAGGAAGAAAATGATTTCAACTGGAGGACTTTGTAATATTGCTCCAACCATTTTGGAAATAATGGGTATACCAAAGCCTGCAGAAATGACTTCAACCAGTTTATTCGAAAGGTCAAATGGATAATAATAATTTGCACACGCCAATAGTCCTTGCCATCCTAGACGGCTGGGGAATGTCAGCTGCTTGGGGCGGGAATGCAATCTCAATGTCGTCTCCAAAAACCATGAACTCACTGTGGCGCGATTATCCGCATGCAATTTTGCAGGCATTCCGCCAGGTAGCAGGAAATTACAAAATGGTTGGAAACTCGGAAATTGGGCATTCCTCTATTGGTGCTGGAAAAATTGTTTTTCAGGATTTGGAGCGAATTACTGATTCAATTCTAAATAAAACATTTTTTCAAAATGAATCACTGGTCGGTGCTTGCCGTAATGCGACCAATTATAATTCATCATTGCATCTCATCGGACTGGTCTCTGATGGCGGTATTCACAGCCACATTGATCACCTGTATGCTCTTTTACGTTTGGCTAAATTTTACAATCTGCCCAAGGTATATATTCACGTTATCACCGACGGTTTAGACACCGACAGTACAAGCGCGCTTGATTTTATTGTTCATTTGCAAAAAGTTATGGCAGAAATTGGGATTGGAGAAATTGCCACCGTTACTGGTCGACATTTAGCCATGAATCGTGATAATCATTGGGAAAATATCACAAAATCACTCCAGGCCATGATCCATGGTATTGGAATATCCGCTCCCTCAGCGGCGGCAGCTATCTCAAACTCATATAAAAACGGATTTACTGACCAATACATTCCACCTACGGTTATTAAAAATGACCGGGGGCCTGTGGCCAAAATTTTGAATAATGATAGTGTTATCTTCTTTAACTATCGCCCCGACCGAGCCAGACAACTAACTTTAGCGCTCTTGGGTATGCATAATATGGGAGCAAAATATCCGGCTCCGAATAATATATACTTTACCTCGTTTTCTTCTTACTACCTGCCAGCGTCAATTGAAGCAAAAACCCATATCGCATTTCCGCCCGAGTTGGTTGAGAACACTTTGGGCAAACTAGTTTCTGATTCGGGGTTAGCGCAATTTCGTATTGCCGAAAGCGAAAAGTACCCACACATTAGCTACTTTTTTAACTGTGGGGTTGAGGAACCATTTCCTGGTGAGGAAAGAGTGATTATTCAATCAGACGAAATCAAAGGTTTTGACCAAAAGCCTCAGATGCAAGCTGCCGAAATCACAAAAAAATTAGTTGCTGCCGTTCGTTCACAAAAATTTCAATTTGCTTTAGTCAATTACGCCAATGTTGATAGTGTTGGCCATACTGGAGACCTAATTGCCACAACACAGGCCGTAACATTTGTTGATGATTCCCTCAAAGAGCTTGCCGAGGCGGTCCTAGCAGTTGATGGAACCTTAATTGTGACTGCTGATCATGGCAATGCGGAGCAAATGATTCAAGTTACCACTGGGCATGATCGGGAAACTTTTCATAGCTTGAGCCCGGTGCCATTTGTCTTAGTTCGTTCTGATTTGAGAGGGAGAAATCAGGGGGCTAGTTCGTCTGGCGATATATTATCCTCAATGATCTCATCAAAAAGATCATTGGCTGATATCGCTCCAACCATTCTAGAATTACTCGGTATTCCTAAACCGCAGTCAATGACTGGGTCTAGCCTTTTATCGGATATAATTGTTAATAAATAATCAAGAGAGACATTAAATGAAAACAAAAGTGGAGATTGAGGTTTCGGCCCGTCATATTCATTTAACAAAAAATGATTATGATTTTTTGTTCGGCGCCGATACGCCATTCATTGAAATTAAGGAGCTAAGTCAGCACGAAGAATTTGCCACTGATAAAGTTGTTACAATTGTTGGCCCTAAAGGCGAGCTTCCGGTTCGGTTTCTCTCCCCTTTCCGCACTGAAACTCAAACAGAAATTTCGCTCACCGATTGTTATCAAATAGGAGTAACTGCTCCGTATGAAACCCAAATTGCCAACGGCTGCGCAGATATTATATTAAAAACTAGCAGGGGCGAGGTCAGGCGCTGCGCTGTGATGGTTGCTAGACGACATTTGCACGCCAATCATTCAGAGGCTAAGGAGGCGGGGATAGAAGATGGACAGCAAATAAGGGTCTTGGTAGAGACCCCGCGCGGCAGAATTATTTTTGATGACGTAAATGTTAAAATCGATAAAAATTTTCAACTTCGCGTTCATCTCGACACTGATGAGGGTAACGCTGCGGGGATAACCGATAAAACTTTCGGAGAAATAATTGTGGATGAAAAATGATATTAATAGTTAACACTGGTTCGTCATCAGTAAAATATAAGCTTTTTGATGATTCCCTGGAAGAAGTTAAATCTGGAAAGTTTGATTTTTCAGGTAATCAAATATCTGGCGCTATAGATAAAGTAGTTGCGGAAATTGGCAACCACAAGAATGAAATTAATAAAATCGGTTATCGCATTGTTCATGGCGGTGATGAAGTTGATGAAATTTTACCCGTGACCCTGCCGACGATGAAAATTATCGAGGAGTTTGCGCCGTTGGCCCCTCACCATAATCCGCCGGCAATAGCGGTAATTAAAACATTAATTGAAAAACTTCCACTGACGCAGCATTTTGTGGCATTCGACACCGCATTCTTTAAAGATCTTCCCGTGGTAGCCAAAACTTACCCGATTGATCAAGCAATCGCCCAGGAGTATGGAATTAGGCGTTTCGGTTTCCATGGAATCTCACATGGCGCCATGCTGGATGAAGTTGACCCGGACCATGAAAAAAAGCTTATTACGATTCATTTGGGTGCAGGATCAAGCATTTGCGCCATTAATTGTGGGGTACCAATTGATACTTCTATGGGGTTCACGCCAATAGAAGGACTTCCAATGCAAAAGCGGAGCGGTGACATTGATCCGGAAATTGTTTTGTTTTTATCTGAGAAGATTGGTGAAAAAAAGACCAGAGATTTAATAGAAAATCATTCCGGTTTGGCAGGAATTTCTGGAAAATCAGGCGATATGCTAGAGCTCTTGGAGAGCGATGACGAAATGTCAAAACTTGCCATAGATGTTCTTTGTTACAGGACCAAAAAGTATATTGGTGCTTACGCTGCTGCGCTAGGCGGAGTCGATATGGTGGTCTTTTCTGGCGAGATAGGCTTTGGATCATCTTTAATCAGAAAAAAAATTACTGCTGGACTGGAGTATCTCGGTTTTGAGACAAAAGCTATTAAGCCAAATGAGGAATTAGCAATTGCCAAGAAACTAATTCCAAAGGTATAATACGTACATGTTCTGTAAATTGTAGGAGATATTTGAGCGAAAAGAAATTTATTACTGGAAATGAAGCTGCAGTTCTTGGTGCAATTGAAGGTGGTGCTGAGATGTTTTTTGGGTATCCAATTACACCAGCGACTGAAATTCTTGAGGGCTGGATAAATAAGGCATCAGAAGATAAAAATCTTCAATATCTTCAGGCCGAAGATGAAATTGCATCCGGGTTTGCTACTATCGGCGCAATTTTGGCCGGAAAAAAAGCTTTTACCGCCACTGCTGGGGTTGGAAATGTTTTAATGCAGGATCCAATTTCGATGGCCGAAAATGAAAGATTGCCGTTTGTTGGAATTATAGCCCAGCGCGGTGGCCCATCAACTGGGACTGTAATTTATTCACAGCAAGAAGTTAATTTAACAGCTCTCGGAGGAAATGGCGATGGGCTCAGAATAGTATATTCTGCGTCGAACGTTGCTGAGTGTTATGAACTTTCGGCCAAGATATTCTCCACTGCCTGGAAGTATAATTTCCCGACTTTCATGTTGACCGATGGCTATCTCGGAAAACAAAAAATCACTACAGCGTTGAATAAGCCGCTTAGGCCATTTCCTGCTAGGAAAATTTTAAAAGAAGATTCGCTAAATCCAACTCATATTCGTAACTGCTTTGGGTCGGAGCCGGAGTTTGCAAAGGTTCTGCAGCGAAATATTTCTGATTATAAATTTTTAATTGACAAGGTTGCACAGTCCGAAAGTTATAAAGTCTCAGGTGCCACTGATATAATTTTGGCTCATGGAAGCGTAGCGGCGGCAGCTAAGTCCGCAATTGACGATCTTCGTGCTGATGGCGTAAAGGCTGGGCTAATTCGGCCGATAACTCTGCGGCCATTGGATACCAAGGCGATTAGAAGCCAAATTAAAAATGCGCAGCGAGTTTATGTTATTGAGTCTGCTTTTGAACAGTTTGCCCGACTATTAGTATATATTGTTCCGGAATTGGCCAGCAAAATGATAAAAGTATTTAAGCCGGCTGTTGGTTTCACCCCGGAAGAAATTTATAAAATTGTCAAAGATAACAAATAATGAAAACACTGGACGAACAATTCGGTATGCCGGCATGCTTCAACGTTAAGTCGAAGCCGAGTTTGTTTTGCCCTGGTTGCGGCGAAAGCATGATACTAAAACATCTTGGTAACGTTATAGATTCTGAAAAAATTGGGTCAAAAATCACACTGGCGATTGATATCGGCTGCACGCTTTTGTCCTGGAACTACTTTAGTTTTGATACCATCCAAACACATCATGGTCGCTCGGTCCCGGTTTCTGTTGGTTATAAAATGGCAAACGGCAAGAGAATTGTAATTGCGCTAATGGGCGATGGTGGCGCATACGCTATTGGCCTTCAGTCTCTTCTGCACGCCGCGTTTCGCAATGATCCGATATTGGCGATTGTTATTAACAATACCGAGTATTCAATGACCGGCGGGCAAATGGCCCCAACCTCCTTGCCTGGCGAAATTACCGCCACTTCCCCACTCGGCAAAAATGCTAGTATTTTTGGCCCAGCATTTCATGGTCCAGAACTTGTGCGCCAAATTGCCGCTCCGGGAGCTTTTATCGCACGCGCCACAGTTTCCAACCCAACTATGGTGGAGACTGTTATAGCTAGGGCGATAAATAATCAAATTGAAAATAAGAGTTTTTCAATGGTAGAGATCCTTTCAATTTGCCCGACAAATTGGAAGATGAATGCTGCTGAAAGCTTTGAATTCTTAGCCAAGCTGGAAAAAGTTTATCCTGTCGGTGAAATTATCAAAAATAAAAATATTAAGTAAATTTGTTTGTCATTCCGAATTCATCTCGGAATCTCAAAAAAGATCCTGAATCAAGTTCAGGATGACGAGAAGCATGACATTATGAAAAATGAAATAACAAAAATTGTTCTTGCTGGTGAAGGTGGTCAGGGTATTCAAACAATTGCCAAGGTTTTGTCGACCGCTCTTGTGTCCGCCGGCTACTTTGTCAGCTACATCCCCCAATTCGGTCCTGAGCAACGTGGCACCCCTTCGGTATCATTTATTCAATTCTCCAAGTCAGAAATTACCTACCCTAAATTCGATACCGCCGACATTGTAATGGTTTTGCGCCGCAGAGCAATTAAAACCATTGAATCCTATGTTGGCCCGAAGACTCAGTTACTTTTCGATTCATCTACAATTTCTAGACAAAAATTTTCACTTAATAACTCCAGGGTTTTTGCAATACCTGCTACTAAACTTGCCGAGGAGCAATTTGGCAATAAAAATCAAAATATTTTAGCCCTTGGAGTCTTGGCGAAGAACTTTCTTGATTACCCCAAAAACGCTATGTGGGAGATAATTTCTACTCAGCTCGGGAAAAAGTTTGCCAAAAATAAGGACTTGGCAGATAAATCAAAGTTAGCCTTTGATTTTGCATATGATTTTCAACTTGAAACTAAGAAATTTACAAAGCCAGAGTATGATACCTGCGAAGAAATTGTTATTAGAAAAAACTCAGAGCGAACGGCTGTCATTGTGCCGAAGTATTGCAAAGGTTGCGGAATTTGTGTCCTAAAGTGTCCGGTTAAAGCGCTATCTTTTAGCAAGACCCTGGGTGTGTACGGGACACCAATTCCCGACATTGATATCGAAAAATGTATAGCTTGTGGAAATTGTTTTCGTTTTTGCCCCGATTCGGCTATTAGAGTTATTAAAAAATAATCTGCAAATGGAAAAGTTTACAATTGCTGAAATTGATGATGTGCGAAATAGCGGTTTTCGGCCTCAAGTTGTCGGCTGCTTTATAAATGATCGAAAGATTTTATTTTTATATAAAAAAATTCACGATCTTTGGCAATTACCTCAGGGTGGAATTGACAATGGCGAGGACATTGATGCCTCATTTACGCGGGAAATGGCAGAAGAACTTGGCGGAAAGTTTACAGCCTCGGTAACAAGCGATATTAGCTTGGTTGGAAGCGATGAAATTGATTTCCCAAAGCAAACGCAGAATTCACGGGAGCTAAAAAATGATAAAGGAGAAATCATTTTTATGAAAGGCAAGAAATACTTCTTTATTGCTGCAACTTCCGACACCTTAGAAATTGACATCGCAGAAACTGAGTTTGACGATTATAAATGGGTAACGCATGCTAAAGCATTGGTTCTGTGTAATGAAATGTACCAGCAGGGCAAGAAACGAATAACCCTTAATGCACTTAGCCAGATAAAAAGTTTAGGATTAATTTAAGTTAATCTAGGTGGAGGTCAACGTGGTTTGGTACTGGTGGCTGATTACTGCGATAATAATTGCTATTCTGCTTTGGTGGGCCTTTAATCAATCAAAGTAGTCGCAGTTGAACTTGAGCTCAATTTGTGCTAATATTTTAATGTCAAAACAAATCAGACTAGAGCGTCCCGAATCATCGGGAGGGTCGGCAGAACATTATGAAGTCAGAATTATACATTTTACTTCTGAATAATGATCAATATTATACGGGTTAAACCAATAATCTGCCAAGAAGACTCATAGAGCATCAAAGAAGGCAGACCACTAGTATCAGGCATAAACTTCCTTGCAAACTTGTTTTCCACCAATCATTTGATACCATTCTTCAGGCCAGAAGATTAGAGATATTTATCAAAAAACAAAAGAGCAGAGTATTTATAGAAAAGATAATAAGCGGCCAAGTCAAATTACAATCTATTCTTGGGGGCCGTTAGCTCAGTTGGCTAGAGCACTTCGCTGGCAGCGAAGGGGTCGCTGGTTCGAATCCAGTACGGTCCACCACAATGACTTTGTGCCTTCAGATATAGTACTTTTATCGCTCCCAGAGTGGGAAAATGCTGGTTCTAACCTAGCATTTTTTTGTTGATAAGATTTGGCAATTTCAGCAAACGGCTCTCGCCAAAAACGATCTCCCACACTGAGTATTCCGTTCTTCATAGTTAAGTTCTTACCTAAGGTTATCAATATCTCACGACGAGCCTGTTTGTCGCCATTTAGGAAGTTAATTTGAGCATAGGCAACGAACTCAACGGCTTTCTCCAATATTTCGGTACAGTTGTTAATTTTCTTCTCGGCAGTATTCAATCTCTCTATGGCCAAAGCTTTCTCTCTGTTAATTTCAACTTTTCTAGCAACATATTCATTACTATCAACAAAGCCTTCAATTTTGGAGTCCAAAAGTCTTTTTAGTTTGTCATCACATTTTAAAACCTCGCCTTGGGCACTTTTTGTGATTAGTTCTTTCTCTCCAAATTCCTCTTCATTAGATCTTTTCAACTTATTCATGGCAAATTGCAAAAATTCGTCAGGCAGTTTTGTTTCTCCCAACCTTTCAATAATTTGTTTCTCCAACTCTGGCTCGAGTGTATTTTTCCTGTCTTGGCAATAGAAATCTCGTTTCTTGTGCGTGCAGTGGTAATAAGTATATTCTTTTGACTGCCCCGTGCTCTTAATGTCTTTAGTTTTAGTTTCGGCTGTAATGGCACAGCCACAAACTTCACACTGAACGGCACCAGTATAGGCAAAATCGCGAGTTTTGGCCCTAGTTTTTCCTCTATCGCCTAAAAACTTTTGAACGCAGTCAAACTCTTCGAGCGTAACCATTGGCTCATGAGTTGCTTTGTATTGGTTCCCTCGGTATTCTAGTCGGGCAGTATAAAAGATATTGCTGAAAGTTTTGTAGATTAAGCTGTAACCCAGTGGCCTAGCCGAGTATTTACCTCGTGGCTTGGTTGTTAGCCCCCACTCCTTGTTGGCAATATCACAGATCTGCTGTGGATTGTAGTTGCCAGACAGCATCATTTCCCACATTTTCCTTACCAATTCAAAGCGGTCTGGATCTTTTTCAATATGAGCGCTCTTTTTGCTGTCTCTGACATTAATGTAGCCAATGGGGGCACGGCTTGGATATTCACCCTTTTCAAATTTGCTCAAAACACTGCGTGAAATGTTTGTGCTCAAATCCTTTACATACTGATTAGCCATTCCCATTTCGAGAGACATCATTACAACATTATCTTCAGGGGCGTATTCTTTTTCGAAAGTCACAATTCGCTTAATAATGCTTTCTTGTAGCAAATAGCTAATAGTGCCGGCATCAACAGGATTTCTGGCCAAACGATCTAGTTTCCAACAGATAATCCCACTAGCTTCGCCTTTTTGGATTCTTTGAATCATCTCGGCAAAGAGAGGGCGAACATATGGGTTTTTGGCTGATTTTGCCTCTTGGATAATATCAACAACCACCAAACCCTTTTCCTGGGCGATTCGCTTCAAGAATTTGATTTGATCGGGCAACGATTCAATTTGATTGTCGCCACGATCTGTTGATTTTCGGGCATAAATGAAGAATTTTTCTTTAGTCATATTATTTTTCCTATAAAAAAGAGAGGCAATAGCAAGAAGTTTCAAGTTACGACACAAGAAACGGCTACTGCCTCACTTTTACAAAAAACTTCTATTGCGTTGTCTTGTGTCGTGATTATATTGTATCAAATCTAGGTAATAAAGTCATCATGAATTGGGCAGTTTACGAACTAAATCAACAAAGCGAATTAAACTCAAAGCGTCTTCCATTGCCTCAGCATCGGAGATGTCTTTGCCCCACTTGGCTTTGACCAAAGCTTTGTATTCAATTATGTCCGATTGAGTTAATTGCATTTTTCCTGAGCAAGGGCAGTCGGGGGAGACGGTACCCCTAGTTATTAATATGGATGAAGGCATTTGAAAAATAAAAAATGAACTGTGCCAAACCTACCCATTATTTAAATCCCAGCCTTTTTTCTATTTCCTCCCTGGAAAGACCAGTTTCTCTTCGAAAAAAAGCATAAGCTTTAAGTTCTCCGACCTTGTTATACATAATGTTATTTCTGAGTTTTTTGGTAATTCTGTAGAAATTATCTTTATTATTGGCAAATTCTGCATCAAAGGCCTCTGCGGTAGGAACTTTTTTCTTCTGAAGCTGTCCTGCTCGCCAAGCGAGTAGAAAATTATCATCAGTATCAAAATGTTTAATTGGAAACTTGCCATTGAAAGCAATTATTGAACATTCGATGTGTTTCAGGCTAGTTTTTGGATAGATCAATTTTTTCATTTTTCTCCTTTGTAATTTTTGGTTACATTGATATTTCAAAAAGTGTTGATTGACACCCCTCTTTCTCCCCACAACAAATAATTAAATACAGATGGCTCTTTGTAGAATTGTTTTATCTCAACTCAGGAGCTTGCTTCGCTTAACATTGGGCGTCATTGTATTGACGGAGTCCAAGAGGTTCCATTCCCTGTCAGCCCGGGGATATGGTTTTAATTGATCAACATTTCAATTTAGATTTAGTGTTGACTCCCTCTGGCTATTGACGCATGCCAGATCACTCTTGCGCTTGTTTCCAAGAAGTTGAACAAACAATGTTCAACATTCCTGTAAGCAAATAATAATGTTATTTTTTTCTTGCCCATCTTATTGCCATAAAACCCTCATCAACCAGACAATCCCTAACAAAATTCTGAATTTGATTCCCTGAGCCAATTAATGAATTTTCATACCCACTATCCTTGTCGACCAACATCACAAGATATCGATTTGTGAGCGGCTTTCCCTCACAATCCTTTGGCATATCAACGGCATTTGCCAGTCGAGCCAAGATCTTTAGCGGACTATGCTTTTTGGTGTTCAAACAGGGTCTTGGCATACCGGAAGTTTTGAACGGTCTGGAATACCCATTCGGGTCATCAACCCACTTGTCGTAAATGTTGATTTTCATTGCCGAGTCCTTTCTTTAAAGGGTTAAAAATCTTTAAGAAAATCCCATAGAACCGGGCAGAACTATGAGATTTTCTTAGCCCAGTTCCTAGTTTTTAGATGAGAAATTGAAGAACTAATTCAGAGAACGCTGAGTACTAATCCATTAAAAAAAACCGAAAATTTACAATTTATGTAAATGCCCGGTTGTTCCGTCGACTTAATAAATTACTAAAAGCTTACAGAAGTATGGTCTGAAAGTCAAACAACATTTAACAACAAAGAAATTTGCTATTCCTGAAGCAATCATTTGATATTTAATGTTTTTAGCTAGTATATTTCATTTTGCGAAAAAGACTTTCAATTGCTAGGACAAAGTGGTACAGTAAACACTAGAAAACATTCGGGCATGGACTAAAAATTCCCTCGGCCTATTTTGGTCGAGTATCTTGGCTTAATAATTTTAAAAAATATGGCTGACTATAGCCAAAAATTTGACGCAAAAGCATATTGGGCAACTAAACCGTTTTGTTCTGTTTGCAAAAATCACAAGGTGAAAAACGGAACAATTTGTTATAAATGCAAGGGAAATATGGAAAAAAACAAAATAGCTAACACAATTGAAGAGAGCTTTGATACTGAGGATGAAAAAGCTACATCATCTACTACTACCAAAATTCCTGAGAAATTCTCTCAAATAAAATTTGATAAAAGTTTTATTAAAAAACTATTGGACAAACTAAAGGTTGGCAATGCCAGATCGATTCACCTCAACGCGGTTCCTGGTCGATCTGCTACACGATTAGACCTGCACCAGTTATCAGAAATTGATCCTGAAATGCCACTCGATTTTATCAAAACTATATTGAACAAAGAAAGCTTCTCATTCTCTATTTCATTTGACAAAATTGATCTAGGAGAGCTGGAAGATAGTGAGAAGAAAAAACTTGTGCTTATTTCTAAAAGACTAAATGCACTTGTAATAGAAAAAGAAGATAATTTTTTGGAATTTGGTCTCAAGAATTTTGGTTTTGGTTATCCAATATTAATAAAACGTGACCAAAATGACCCAACAAAAATTATTAAAGCGCCTCTTTTCATCTGGCACTTAGACATCGAAAGATCATATCAGAATAAAAATAACTGGACCATTAAAAAAGATGAAGATTCGCCGATCAAGATTAATGAAATACTGATCTCTCACCTCTCAAAAGATGAGTCAGTCAAAATAGAAAAAATCTCCCAAGAAATTCTCGAAGATGGAATACTAGATGAGACCGAACTTCTAGAGATGAGTAGCAATATATTGTCGCAACTAAATTCTAAAGTTGATAATTTATCGATTAGAATAGATAAGTGTCCTGATTCGAAAGAGATTGAAGCAATCGCAAATTCTAAACCATGGATTCAATGGAGTGGAATTTTTGGGATTTATCGTTCGCAAAATGAAACAATCATCCACTCGACAGAAGAACTGCTTGAGAGATTCGATGAATTTGAAAGTGAAAAGTTGGTATTAGAGCAATTTCAAACATCCAGCATATCTGCGGTTGAAACTGACCCTAGCAAAGAAGAGATTGTTAACACATTAACGAAAGATGAAATTAAGTTAATCCAGGGGCCACCAGGAACTGGTAAAAGTCAAAGTATTACAGCTATTGTGTCTAATGCACTTGCAAACAACGCTAAATGTCTTATTGTCTGCGAAAAGAAAACGGCGCTTGATGTAATAAATGAAAATTTGAAAAAGATTGGGTTGGACAGCTACTCAATCCTTATCGACGATGTTAACAAAGACAGGAAAAAAGTCATCCAAAAAGCACGTGATATTAAAGAATCGCCATATTACCCGTCATTCGCGAGAAAAGATTTTGAAATTAAATATGAAAAATTTTGTGAGCTAAAAAATGATATTAATCTAAAGAGCGCTGAGACACTTCAAAAAGTTTTAGGAGATATTTCCTGGAAGCAGCTAGTCGGTTTATATTTGAAATTTTCTAAGTCGGGAGATATAGATAAAATTGCTTCAGAAATTAACTACAGCCAACTAAAATTTGACCACCAAGAATACTCTGACTACCTTGCCATGGTAGAAGAATCCGTTTTTCTTTTTGATGATTTGGAAAAAAATTCAGAGGAAGTCTTTTCCTTATTGCGCGACACATCGTTTTTAACTCCTTACCGTTCCACTGACAAAGAAAATTTAAAGGATGAAATTGAAATTATTTCTCAAATTGCAAAATCCTCTGAACAATTTCTGATCAAAAATGCACAGTCTGGTTTCGAAGAAAAAGGAATTTCGTTGTTTAAGCCGAAATCGATCGTAAAATGCAAATTGCAATTATCTGAATTGAAACAAGCACTAAAAGAAATTATTGACTTGTATGAGGCCGGGATTAAATTAGTTGGTGATGAGTTTAACAAAAAGGGCTTGGTCCAAAATGTTAGGTACCAAGTCTCAGCTTTATTTGGCACCAAACATAAAAAAATATATGCTATCAGAAGAAAAATTCCCACATTACTAAAAAATGCCACTCAGATTATCTCGGAATTAGAAAAGTTTGGTTTTGGAAACTTAAGCCTAAAAAAATTTGAAGCACACGAGTCGTGCAAAAGCTTAAAAAATAATTCTATAGATACTTTAGGGGAAGTCAAAAAAATTGAATCAAAGATAGATCAAATCAAGAAAAATGAAGACGAATTAATAAGCATCTACAAAAAGTTAATGGAATCTGCAGAAAAAAAGATTTTTGACCTTGATATCAAAAGTTATATTTCCTTAGGAAATCGTGCTCAGCTAGTTAAATTCTTCAAGGACATGGGTGATGTCATCGAAAATGTTCGTTGCCATTTGGATGCTTACGAGAGTTATCATAACTGGAAATATTTTTGCAGTAATAAGAATAGTCTCGAATTACAGATTCTATCTGCACTTAAAGATTCTCCGCCAGAAAACTGGAGAAACATTTTTATTGCTTGGTATTATCGTGGAACATTACAAAATTATGAAAATACAACAAAAGTCGGATTTCACAAGTCAAATTCTAAATTACAACAGCTATCTGGAGTCTATAATGAGCTCTGTGATTCCCAGATTCAACAAATTAAATCAAATTGGGGAAATAGCAGAAGCTACCAAATATCCAAAATTGATTATAACTTCAATACCCTATTTAGCTTGAGAAAAAACAACGCGGGGCCAAAAAGTTCGCTTAGAAAAATTATTGACAAAGATTTTGATTTATTCACCACTTTGTTTCCAGTTATTTTAACTAACCCTGCAGCTGCAAATGCTATTTTTCCTCTCACCCAGGGATTGTTTAATATTGTCATCTTTGATGAGGCTAGCCAGTTGAGAATCTCTGACACTTTTACAAGTCTAATCCGCGGACAATATAAAATCATCGCTGGAGATGAACATCAGATGCCTCCTTCAAGCTATTTTCAAAGTACTGCTGAGTTGCTAGATAACCCTGAAGGAGAAGAGATTGAGTCAACTGCAGACGAAGATGAGCAAGCGGTTTTAGCTGAAAGTGAATCCTTGCTTCAATATGCCAGTGATTTAAAGAATGTGAACAAGTCGTACTTGGATTTTCACTACCGCTCAAATCATCCTGCTCTAATCGACTTTTCAAACTGCGCTTTTTATGGAGGAAATCTGGTCCCTTTTCCACCGCAAGAAATTTACACCCCAATAGAATTCAGAGCTATCAATGGTCGTTACGAAACTAGGACCAACCCATCAGAAGTTATCGAAATAATAAAAATCATCAAGAATGAAATTCATGCTGATCAAAAAGGTAAATACCCATCAGTTGGGATAGCCACTTTTAACATAAACCAAAGGAATCTGATTACCGAGGCATTAAATGAATGGGCGGAAAAGGATCCATCTTTTGGCAGAAAACTTCTGGAGTTAAGGGAGTGTGGTTTGTTCGTAAAGAATTTGGAAAATATTCAAGGTGACGAAAAAGACATTATCATTATCTCAACTACTTATGGGATTCAAGAAGACGGAAGTTTTTCGCAGAATTTTGCGAGACTAAATAGAATTGAAGGCTATAAATTGCTGAATGTTCTAATTACCAGAGCTAAGCACAAACTTTATGTTTGCACTTCAATTCCAAAAGAAAAATATCTTTCTTATGCTGACATTATACAAAACGAGGGAAATAACAAAAAGGGCATTCTGTACGCCTATCTTGCATATGCCGAAGCAGTCTCAAGCCATAATACCGAATCAGCAGAAGGAATTTTAAGAACATTAAAAGAATACAGTTATGAAAAACCTAGAATTATTTCGAACTCAGATGGTCTTTCCGAGTCCCCATTTGAAGAAGAAGTCTACGAGATGCTTTGTGACCAATTCAAGGCTGAAAATGTAATCCAGCAACATAAGATTGGTGGTTTTCGCCTAGATTTTGTCATTAAAGCAAAATCAACAGATATTGTCCTGGAATGTGACGGGAAAGCATATCATCAGTCCGAAGAAGCGTACGCTCATGACATGTACCGACAAAAGGAGCTCGAGAAACTAGGTTTTGTGGTTTACAGAATCTGGTCAACAAACTGGTTTCAAGACAAGGAAATTGAAATGCAAAAACTAGTCAGATTTGTCGAATCTAAAAGCCAGTGAATAGTGCAAGATTATGATAAATATTTACGTTACTGCCTCAAAACTTTATGATTATATTCAGTGTCCGCATAAAGTATGGCGGGATATTTACGGTCCGCAGAATGAAAAAATTGTCGAATCCAATCCTTTCATTGAGCTACTCTGGAAAAAGGGAATCCAACATGAAAAAAGGGTTGTCTCTGGCATAGGCAGCTTTTTAGATTTGAGCCAAGGGGATCTTGATGAAAGATTTAAAAAAACCCTAGAAGCTCTCAAAAATCATACGCCGCTGATTTACCAGGGTGTGATAAAATATGGCAACTTATTCGGCATTCCAGATTTGCTGGAGCTAATGCCGGATGGCACTTATGTACCCATTGATATAAAATCTGGGTCTGCTTATGAAGGTGAAGATGAAGAGCAAGATGCTGAAGGTAAACCAAAGTTGCATTACGCTGTCCAGCTGTGCCTTTATAACGACGTTTTGAAAAAGCTTGGGTTTGCCAATCATAACAATGGCCAAGTTATTGATATTCGCCTTGATAAAGATGAATACAATCTTGTTGCACCTAAAGGGACAAGAGACAAAACAACTTGGTGGGATAATTACGAGAAGATTAAAAATGATGTCTGGCTGCTACTTAATGATGAAATAAGAAACAAACCGTCATATTCAGGTAAATGTAAATTATGCCCCTGGTACAAAAGTTGTAAAAACTGGTGTCAGGAAACGAACGATTTAACCAATATCTTTAATCTTGGAAGAGCCAACCGCGATAGAATCAACGAAGATCTTGGTATAGATAATCTGACAGATTTGATGTCGGTTGATATTCCGTCCGTGATGGAAAAAAAAGAGTTGGAAAAAAAATCGGGCGATAAGAATTTTCTATTCAGAATTTCCGATAATACCCTGGAAAAGGCAGTTGAAAGGGCTAGAGTCTCACTAATTACAAAAAAACCAGTAATCTATCAACCAGAGGTATTCCCTGATGTCAGTTATGAATTATTCTTTGATATTGAAGACGATCCAACTCAAGAATTTGTCTATCTACACGGTGTATACGAAAGGCACAATCAAGAGGAACGGTTTCTGGATTTTACTGCTAGAGAAATAAGTTCTGCAGCTGAAAAAGCTGCTTGGTCAGATTTTTGGCAATATATTGAATCACTTCCCCAAGATGACTATTCTGTATACTATTATTCACATCACGAAAAGACAACTTACAAAAGGATGCAGAAACTGTACCCGGATGTAATTTCCGCGAAAAAACTAGAAGAGTTTTTTGACAATCCAAATGTTATCGATCTATATAGCGTCATTCGCTCTAAAACTAATTGGCCGCTTCCAAGTTATTCCCTAAAGGAAATCGCTGTTTACCTCGGTTTTAAATGGAGAGATGAAACGCCATCTGGCGCGCTCTCAATCCAGTGGTTCAATAATTATATTGAACAGAAAGATCCTGAAATTCTTAAGAGGATTCTGCTTTACAACGAAGACGATTGCAAAGCGACAATGGTTATCAAGGATGCGATCGTTAATCTAGAAATAACAGAAAGGATTATATGACTTCAATTTGCCCATATTGCAACAATGACACCGGCAAGGTAATAACAATGAAAAAGAAATGCCCAGTTTGTACAAAAGTAATATTTGTTCGAAATGGAAAAGTTGTGACCGATGAAGAAAAATTTATTATTGATTGGCAAAAATATATGGATTTTATGGTGCCAGATATTGAAGCTCTGAGATTTGACGTCGAAAAAACACTTAAGGCTAGATTTGGGAAAGAACCTGGCGCACCTGACTTGATATGGGGGATGTTCAACCAAATATTATTGAAACTAAGTGACCCGTGGGACCTTTCAATTATTTATAGGAATATGGCTAAGTTTCGCCAGTCGGAAGGCAATAAAGACGCGTATATAAAGCTGATGAAGACAGCAATGTGCTTAGAGGTAAGAGATAGTGCAGAAAAAGGGTGGGCTAATAATATTGTAATAAAAAATATAGATGATGGACTAGTTTGCGATGAGTGCAAAATTATCAATGGCAAGATCTACCCAGTCAAAGAAGCCTTAGCCAATTTCCCTTTGCCACATAATAAATGCACTAGCGACGCGTGCAGATGCACATATTTAACCAAATAATTTCAACTCATTGAAGCAACTAAAAATTTCGGAATTAAATAAATTAATTTCTAACCAGGTTAACAATCTGGTCAATTTGGAAGTAGAAGGTGAAATATCTGAGTGGAAGATGTTTGGTGGTAAAACATTTTACTTCAAGTTGAAAGACGAAAAATCATCCGTCTCAGCGATGACAAATATCTTTCAGTTATCTAATTGGAGGGATTTCGAAGAAGGAATGCTTGTTAGGACGACAATTTCTGTTAAGTTTAACCAATCAAAGGGCAATCTCTATGCTTGGGTTGAAGAGATGGCCCCATCAGGAGAAGGCGCTCTTAAAATCGCAATTGAAAAATTAAAAAAGCGGCTCCTTGCAGAGGGATTATTTTCGCAAGAAAGAAAAAGATCTTTGGTCCGGTACCCCCATAAAATTGGATTAATTACTTCTCGTGATGGAGATGCCATCAAAGACTTTAAAAAGATTATTAATGCCAGAGCAGGAGGATTGGAAATATTTTTTTACCCAGTAAGGGTTGAGGGGAAAGATTCGGTCAGGGAAATAACTGAAGCATTTACTTTTTTCAATAATTTCAAGGAATCCTTGGATGCGATTGTGATAATTCGAGGAGGTGGAAGTATCGAGAACCTCCATGCTTTCAATGATGAAAAGACGGCAAGATGTATTGCTGGCTCGAGATTCCCTGTTGTCTGCGGGGTAGGACACGAGAATGACATTAGCTTGTGTGACTTATGTGCTGATGTAAGAGCCTCAACTCCTTCAAATGCTGCGGAGCTTCTAGTAGAGGACCAAGTTTATACTGTTTCGATAATTAATACATCAATATCTAATATTGGTAAAAACATTAAAATCAAAATTGCTGGGGATATTCAATATCTGAGCACAATCAATATTCCGATCTCTTCAGCTCTAAAATCAGCGATTGGAAACAAAATGTCACTAATAAGAGAAATTAGTTCCACACTCCAATATTTCAAATCAAAGTTTAAAAATATCGAGCAACAAATTAATCAATTCGTCGATTCGATAAAAAGAATAATTTCTTATAAGTTTGACTTGTCTAACCAAAGTCTCCGCCAAACATCAGCTTTTCTAAACTCAGTAAGTCCGAAAAATATTATGTCGATGGGTTATTCAGTTGTAAAAGATGAAAAGAGACAGATAATTAAGAGTTCCGGCCAATTAAAATTGAATTCAATTATTAATACTTATTTCTACGAAGGCTCTATCCAGGCCAAAGTTGAAAAGAAAGAGGTGTAAATGCCAGAAGAAAATAGTTTTGCTAGCAAAATGGAGGAATTAGAAAAAATTAAGGCGAAGTTTGAATCAGGAAACTTCGATCTCGAGAAAGATTTGCCCTTATACAAAAAAGCTGTCGCATTAGCAAAGGAGCTCAAAGGTCACCTTAAGAAAATTGAAAATGAAATTATTGAAATTGAGCAAAAAGATTCTGACTTGGTAGAGTAAGTTGAAAAAAGACTCATTTTTTGAGATAATTAGCTCGTTAATTATACAATTTGTTACGCCTAAACTTTAATGAAAATTAAGGCATGGCGTTAAAACCACATGAATAGAGATGGTCTTATGACTTGCATCATTCATGTGGTGTACGCCGGAAACGGTGTATGGAGCCCCGAAAGGGATACTTCGCTAGCTCATAAGGCCTTTTTTGTATCTTTGGGGGCAACCACCGACAAAAGTTTAGTTCTGTCTGCAAAAACACTTAAAAATGTATCAATTTGTCTCTTGATTGTTCAATTTTGTCTAACAATCTTAAAATTAGTTAATGCTGGAATGAATAAAAATATTCAATAATGCCAATAAAATGGTAGACAAGGTCAAATCATGAAGAAAAATTATTGGGTTGTCGGGATTGCTACTCTAGTTCTAATTGCTGGTTGGTTTTACTGGTTTCAATTGAGACCAAGTAACGTCAGAAAAGACTGCAGTATGTGGAAAATAGACAGAGAGTATCAGCAATGCCTGAGGGAACGAGGCATAAAGTGAAAAAACTGAGCTTAAAAAATATATATAGCAATTACAATTTCAGAGTAGTTTTTATATTACTAACAGTCACTTTGACCATATATTTGCTGGCGAGTGCTTATGTAAAATATTTTGAGGTTGAAGAGATAGGTCATCAACATGAAAAAAATAGTTATTCAGTTCACTACTTGATTAATATTTTTCCAGAGGTTTCAGATCAACCACTGGTTGTTGACGAGATGCCCATAGTGTCTGATACAGAAAAACAGAGAGCAATAGGCTTCATTGTTAGAGATTGCGAAGAAAGTGTCTGTCCGCTTTATAGACTGATAACTGCGGAGCTGCCGTCTGGTGAAGTTATAAATTTCCAAGGAAAAACAGGTAGTGGTGCTGTTGAATGTTACCTGAATGAATCACTAGATTTCCAATCAAAAGATGTATGTCTCGATACTAATGGCAAGGGCTGGGGGGTTCAATTAATTGAAAAGTCGACAATTAAATGAGCAAACTCCAAGAGAGTAATTTTATAAAAATGTTTGGCGGCAGAACTTTTTCTTCCGAGGAAGAAATGGAAGCTTTTGTTGTTGCTAAATTGCCAAGTATTTTAGAGGTTGGAGATGGTTTTGTTGTACAACAAGATTACGCGACTGGCACCAGCGGACTACATAGCAAAAGAGCTGATATTGTCATCAAAAATTCCAGGGGAGATATTCTAGTTGTTTTTGAACTGAAAAGGAGTTACTGGCTCCGATTTGGAGATCAACGGAATAATGCGAAACAGCAACTAATGGACTACTGCCAAAGGTTCGGTGCTCCTTATGGGGTGATACTATCTGAAAAGTATTGCTACATAATGGCCATCCACCCTGACGGTGCTTGCAAGCAAGTGTCAGCCTTACCGCCAATTCAAGAGATACAACCACGCCAGGCTATCAATTTTGGGCCTGAGATTAACAAAGCCCAAAGACAAATTTCTGTTTCGGCTGAGGCTGCCAGTCGGGAGATCCATCAGGGAATTGATGATCAAGCCAGGAAGGCCCTGAAAAAATACACGATTATTGGGATTACTCTTGTGATTCTGTTCTTCGCTGGTCTGGCTGTTTGGACTTATCAAACCAAAATGTTCACCTGTGAAAATATCAAAGGTAATATGTCCATGACTAACGGCCAGACGTCAAAGATCTACCATACAAGGGAGAGCAATTTTTATGACAAGGTAAAGATTGATACTGCTCAGGGAGATAAGGTCTTCTGCAGTGAAGCTGATGCCTTGAATGCTGGGTTTCGAAAGGCTATCAACAAGTAGATCAAATAATTCTAGCATTTATAGCTATAGCTTAAAATTACAGAGCTTTGCCGGTGATCTCGCAGAAGACTGGAAAAATTGGCGAAGAATAAATTTAACAGCATTAAATTGGTAGGAGTTCAAAATGGTTTTCTTTATTATCTGGGTTGTAGCACTAGCTTTCATTTTGCCTGATAGCTGGGGTTGGGTGAATTATTTGTTAGGACCAATTTTGGCAATACCACTCGCTTATTTAACAGGTCTAACAATAGGATCATTATTTGCTAAATTTGATAAAAAATGACAATACACCTAGGGAAACCTGATTACAAATGCTCAAAATGCGGTGAGATTTTTTTCCCGTATAAGATTGATATTGAATGTCCTAATTGCGGAATAACTATTCCAAGCAGTGAAGCTAAAAATTATTTTGATTCAATCAAGGAAATAGCCAAGTCAATGAAGATACATAAATGCCTATACGGTAGGTTCGTTCCATGGTCTTGGTCTTATGCCAACACGGGAGACCATATTCAGGATTTACTCTTCCAACTTTTTGATTTACTTGAAGCTAAAAAACCAAAGAATGAAGAGAAATTTATAACTGAGACACTTGAAAACGATTTTGACTGGGGCGACAAGGAATATTTAAAAAAACATATTGGAAATATAGCCGTAGACCTTTTGCCTATTTATAATGGAATGATAAAAAACATCTCAGCCAAAGAAAAATTAAAAATAAATGATTCATACGGCATTCCATTTTAGTTCCAAGAAGAATCATCACACAGCAAAACTTTTAATTCGCATCTCTGGGATATAGACAAGTTCTTTTGATTCCATTATAATAGTTCTGACACGCAATACTGCGTTCCACCAAGAATGGGTTGTAAAGGCTAAGACGTCCCAATGGGTCGGGATCCCGTTGGTGTGGGACAAGTCCAGTACGGCCCACCATGAAAAGTTCGTCATTTATGATGAGCTTTTTTGGTGGATAGGTCTGATAGAAAAAGATTTATTAATTTTAACGCCTCAATGGATTAAGCCGTAAAAAGACTTTATCGCTAAACTCGTACCTAGTTGGGGAGTGTCTCTGGAGGGATTTAGGCGGACGATTTGCATACCAACTTGGGCGAGACAAATTTAAGTGCATTACTACAAGTAAGGTATAATTAATATAAATCAAGAAAAAACTAATTTTATGAAGCGGCAAATAAATTTACATAAGAGGTTTTTGTTAATTCTCGCGATTGCATGCACATGTATTGCAATATCTATTTTCTATGGTAAAAATGAGGCAAGTAAAACCTTAAACCAAGAAACTGTTAACCGTGTCGATTTTTCGCTGGAAATTCCCAAGCTCAGTATTGTCGTCCCAGTAATAACTGGAATTGATCCAGCCAAGAAGGATATTTACAACGAAGCCTTAACAAGCGGAGTCGCACACATGAATGGTATGTCCTTTCCAGGGCAGGGAGGTAATGTTTTTATCTACGGGCATTCCTCGGCAGAAAAAGCAAGTAAGTATCAAAAGGTTTTTGCTAATCTCTCAAATTTGGATAATGGTGATCTGTTAATTTTAAACTACAGAGGAATAGGATATAATTACACTGTAAAGGAAAAGAAGATCGTCGAAAAGGATGATTTTTCAGTATTGGACAAAACAGATCATGAACAGCTGTCATTGATGACTTGCTGGCCAATTGGTACAAACGAAAAGCGTCTAATTGTCGTGGCTGACTTGTAAAAACAGGAGGAAATTTTGAAGAAGGTAATATTGTATTTAGTTGCGACATTTTTATGTTTCGGTATTTATCTGATTTCGGCAAAAGCATCGGTTAGTTTCAGTGCTACATTCGATAGCGGATTTGACGCAGACTCAGGAGCTGACAAGACAGCTTTTACTGACGGATCACTTCCTTCTCTTGTGACTGGGTATGGCGGGACTGGCCAGGCGATTAAAAATACCTTTGGAACGACCCTTAAGTACAAGACCAGCAATCTAAACAGCCAAAAAGATTCTATCTCTTTTAAATTTCAACTCCCATTTGATCTAAAAACAGACAAGGACATCGGAAGAATCGGTGGTAGTAGCTCACACATAGATGTGAGCGAGACTTCGGGCTACACGTATATTGCTGATTTTGTCGCCGAACAGATAATCAGAACTAAAATTGATGGAACTGGCTGGAAGAGGCTCGGCGATTATGGCACAAGCGGTGATGGAAAATTTAACTTTTGCTGGCGTGGGGATGTTAGCGTGGACTCAAGAGACGAAACCTTATATATTACCGACTCATGTAACAAGAGAATTATTAAAACAAAAATGGATGGCTCCGATTGGCAAGCATATCCTATTGGTGCTTACAGTCCGGCACAAATTTTTTATGATAAGGTCTCTGATGAAATATATTTTTATGATGAAGGTGGGGATCAGGTAGTAAGCACAAAATTTGGTTCTGACGTTTTTAACGCAGTATCTCTAAGCGGAGTCTCTGCGTATATGACAGATTTTATATATGATAGCGCCGGAGGATTCATTTACCTTCTGGATGGAGGCGCTTCAAATCTCTCCCGAATCAAAATGGATGGGAGTGGCCTGGCGGCATTTGGTTCTTCTGGTAGCGGTATTGATGAGTTTGATTCACCTTATGCTCTCGATTACGACGGAACATACTTTTATATTATGGATGAGTATAATTCTCGCATCGTAAAGACTCAATTTGATGGCACTGGTTGGCAGACCTATGGCAGTCAGGGCCTAGGAGAGGGTAAATTCAATGACGCTACCAGCATGGCGTATGATGAAAATAGTGGAGATATCTTCGTATTGGATAACCAGGACAGATATACAAACAATTCTCTTTTGATAAAAACCAAAATCGATGGAAGCAGTTGGCAATCATTTGCTACTCAGGGAGTGGGAAGTATTAATGACCTTGACTCAATGATTTATGACAACAATACCGGCTACTATTATTTTGCAGGTGGGTACAATTCAGTAATTAGAACAAAGAAGGACGGAACCGACTGGTCAATAGTTGGTACTCATGGCGACGGGCAAGACCCATTTAGCTTTGGTTACGTCACAGGTATTGATGTTGATAAGTCTAATTCAGACGTCTACACAATAGATCACTATGCCGATCAGATTTCCAAGTTTAAGATGAACGAAAGTGAGTGGTCTACTTGGGCGGGACCAATCCCGGGTGGAGGTAGCGATTTTTCAGTACCAAGAGGTATTAGTTTGGATCAGGCAAATAAAATTTTATACGTTGGCGACATGGATCATCATAGAATCGTAAAAACTAAAATGGATGGTAGCCTCTGGGAAACATACGGGACCCTTGGAAGCGGTGTCGGGCAATTCAACTACCCGATGAACGTGTACTACGACCCAATTACTGAGTATGTTTATGTTTCGGATGACGGTAATCCACGTATCTAAAGGTTCAAAATGGATGGAGGTCCAGTAGGCTGGGAAACACTTAACACATCTGCATATAGTAGCTGGGGGCTAGACTTTGTTGTATTGAAAGGCACCGATTACGTATTAGTTGGTGATTACGCTAATAATAGAATTGTTAAGCAAAAAATGAATGGCACGGACGTAACCTATATCGATTATTCTCTCTGGGGAAGTGACCTGGGCAATGGTATGACTCCGACTTATTTTGATAGTGATTCTGACACTTTATTTTTCTCTGATGCAAGGAACATATACAGAACCACGATAGCTGGAGAGTTGATCGAAACGGTTAGCGGGACTCCAAGTAAAGTCTTGTTTAAAACAAGTGGATCCAAGCCATTCGAAATAGGTGTTTCTGCTTATTCTGGACAGTTTAGCCTAAGTTTAAACAGTTACAAATTACCAATTTCATATTCACAAGCGAAATCACTGGCCGCTGGTAGCTGGCATGATATGCATATTAATTACGATCGCTCAACAGGTACTGTCGAGGCGTATTTGGACAGCGAGACGATACCTTTTATCACTCAAACTGGGTTAGGTACAGGGTCGGAAATTGGTGACTATTTTTACCTAGGATCTGACCCAACTGACCCCAATAGAACTTTTTCTGGGGCCATAGACAATATTCAGTTCGGACTGCCTGATCCAGATAACACTGCCGCTGATCCGGCCGCAAACACAGCTCCTTCAATGTCGATTTTGCCAGAGACCGGACGCGCCAAAAGGCCAGCTGGTTTACTAAAAAAATTCGTCTTAATGTTCCGAAGTCCATGATCTATACAGGCAAAACTTGCCAAATGCTACTGGCAATTTCACGATAAATATAATTTTGGTAAGCCGTAGTTGGTAATAAACTCGTTAAACTGCCATCGTATAATTAGTCTTGCAAAGATTATTAAAAACTAAAACTTCTCAAGCAAAAGTTGGAAATCCAGGTCATTTTCTGCTAGAATACACTCATTAGAACGTCAATCCAGATAAGCGAGTGTTCAAATGAAAGTGCTCAAGTCCACCAAAATATTATGAAAGATGCTGATAAAAAGAACTTTTACTGCCTAGATATGTTCCCGTATCCATCGGGAAGTGGTTTGCATGTTGGCCACCCTCGTGGTTATACAGCTACCGATGTTTACTCGCGGTTCAAAAAACTCCAGGGTTTTAATGTTATCCACCCCATGGGTTGGGATGCTTTCGGACTTCCTGCGGAAAATTACGCTATTAAAAACAAAACTCACCCATCTAAGGTTGTCGAAGAAAATGTTGCTCACTTTAAATCTCAACTAGAAAAGTTTGATCTTTCATATGATTGGGAAAAAGAAGTAAATACCACTGACCCAAAATATTATCGTTGGACGCAATTCATTTTTCTTAAATTGTTTGAACGCGGTTTGGCCTATGAAGCTGAAGTGCCAATCAACTACTGCCCATCTTGTAAAACCGGCTTAGCCAATGAGGAAGTTGTTGGCGGAAAATGCGAGCGTTGTGGAACTGCAGTCGAGAGAAAAAATATTCGCCAGTGGATTTTGAAAATCACTGAATATGCAGATCGCCTATTGGAAGATTTGGATGGCCTGGATTGGCCAGAACCAATTAAAGAAATGCAAAAAAATTGGATTGGGCGAAGCGAAGGGAGCAATATTCGCTTCGAGCTTAAAGCGAAAAGCGAAAAGCGAAAAGCTGTGGAGTCGCTAAGCGATGACTATTTTATTGAAGTTTATACCACCAGGGCTGATACTTTATACGGTTGCACCTGGGTGGTTTTGGCACCTGAACACATATTAGTTGACAAGTTAAAAGTTGAAAGTGAAAATCAAGAAGAAATTAATGAGTATATTCAGAAATCCAAAAACAAATCAGATCTCGAACGAACGGAATTACAAAAAGAAAAAACTGGCGTCGAGCTAAAAGGCATCAAGGCAATTAATCCTATAAATGGCAAGGAAGTTGCTGTTTGGGTTGCCGATTATGTCTTGGGCCATTATGGAACTGGTGCGGTAATGGCCGTCCCTGCTCACGATGAACGTGACTTCGAATTTGCTAAAAAATATGACATTGATATTATCCAAACGATTGCGCCGCAAGTTACATATTATAAAACTCCACCAAAGGATGGTTTGCCATACGTTGAGAGAAACAGCATCGAAGTCATAGTCCGCGACCCAAAAACTGATAAATACCTTTGTCTAGAGTGGAAGAACCAGCCTTGGACAACATTTGTCACCGGTGGTGTTGACGACGGTGAAGATTATCTAAGTGCTGCAAAACGCGAATTTCTAGAAGAAACCGGTTACAAGAACATTAAACTCATAAAATCTCTTGGCAGAACTCGGGCGGTTTTTCACGCTGCACACAAAAATGAAAATCGAGTTGGTAATATGGAAGGTTTTCTTTTTGAGCTAGTTGATGATGAGCGAAATGATATGTCAAGTGACGAAAAAGCCATCCATGAAGTTATTTGGCTTTCGCGTGACGAATTAAAAATTGAGCGCATTGTTTGCGCTAGCTTTGAATACTGGATGCGCGGAATTGATGACAAGAGAAAAGCAATTGAAGACTACGGATATTTGGTAAATTCTGAGGAATTTAATGGCCTTTCATCTGCTGATGCCAAAAAGAAAATTACTGAAAAACTAAAAGAATCTGGTCACGGGGATTTTACCGTTAACTACAAACTTCGTGATTGGGTTTTTTCTCGCCAGCGATATTGGGGCGAGCCAATTCCTATTGTTCATTGCGAAAAGTGTGGTATTGTTGCTGTTCCCGAAACAGATTTGCCGGTGCTTTTGCCTCATGTTGAAAAGTATGAGCCGACCGGCGATGGCACATCTCCCCTGTCTAACGAGTCTGATCCTGCAATTGCGGCTTGGCTCAATACCACATGCCCAGAGTGCGGTGGAAAAGCAAAACGTGAAACTAATACAATGCCGCAGTGGGCCGGAAGTTGCTGGTACTATATCGCCTACCTGATGAAAACTGGTGATGAATATGTTTGGGATCGCGACAAAATTGACCCCTGGTTGCCAGTGAATTTATACGTCGGCGGCGCAGAACACGCAGTTCTGCATTTACTTTACTCCAGATTCTGGCACAAGGTTTTGTATGATGAAAAACTAGTTGGTAGCATTGAGCCATTCCAAAAGTTAATATCAGTCGGAACTATTTTGGGAATTGATGGTGTTAAAATGTCCAAATCGCGAGGTAATGTTATTGACCCTGATCCACTGATTGAGAAATTTGGTTCCGACGCTTTAAAAATGTATGAACTCTATATTGGCCCGTTTTCACAACCAGCAAAATGGAGTCAAAATGGAATTGTTGGTATGCACCGGTTTCTACAAAAAGTTGAAAAAATTTCAGATGCCGAAATCTCCGAATCAAATTCGAAAAATCTAGTGCCGATTAACAAAGCAATTAAGAAAGTTGCTGGGGATATTGAAAGTTTTAGCTTCAACACTGCGATTAGCACCTTAATCGAAACATTTGATCTTATTTCGACCAACAGTTGGGATAAACCATCAGCTGAAATATTTTTAACGCTCCTGTCCCCCTTCGCGCCGAAAATGGCCGAGCAAGTATCGCAAAAAATTGGAATTCAAATACCAATTTGGCCGGAATTCGATCCGAAGTACATCGCTGATGATAAAGTTACTATTGCTATCCAAATCAATGGAAAAGTTCGCGATCAAATTGAGATCGCAATTGATGAACCAGAGGAAAAAGTTAAGGAGTTAGTTTTAGAGAGAGAAAAGATAAAAAGCTGGATTTTAGAAGCTAAAATAAAGAAATTTATCTATGTTCCAGGCAAAATCATTAGTATTGTGGTCTAGCGCTTGATTTTTTCGTCATTTTTTGTCATACTGCAATAGTAAATTCAATCATTTTAAATTTTGATTTTTAAATTATAAATTGGAGCTTAAGCGATCATGGCCGAACCAAAAAAGAAATTATCAAAAACAAGAACTCGCAGTCGTCGACACCAAATTAAACATAATGAAGTTGGTATTGTTTATTGTGACCAATGTCATGCGCCTATGCAGCGACACCACATCTGCAAGAATTGTGGAACCTATCGCGGCAAAAAAGTAGTTGACTCAGAAGAAAAAGTTGAAGCTGCACCAGCCAGTAAAGAATAATTTGTAAGGAGTGGGATACTATGAATAGACATCTTTCTCGCATGGTTGCGATGCAGGCTATATATGAGTGGAACTTTCGTCCGGATGCTGATCTAAATGAAATTCTCGAGCGTTCAATCGCTGAGTTTGCTGATGATATTGACAAAGATTTTGTTAAGTCAGAAATTATTGGTGTCAGTAAAAACAGAGAAGAGCTGGACAAAGAAATAGCTATTAGCGCTCCCGAGTGGCCTATTGAACAAATCTCGATGATTGATAAATCGATTTTAGAAATTGCGATTTTTGAACTTTTATATTCTAGCGATGTGCCACCAAAAGTATCAATTAATGAAGCCATTGAATTGGCAAAACAGTTTGGAAATAACAACTCTGGTAAGTTCATCAACGGAGTACTTGGTACAATTTACGACAAGCATATTGAGACAATAAAGAAAAAGGAACTTGGTAATGAATGACACAAACGAACTAGCCGAAAAACTTGGACTAAAATTTAATGATCCTGAAATATTACAGCAAGCATTTATTCACAGATCATACATTAACGAACATCGCAGCTCTGGTCTTTCGCACAACGAGCGCCTGGAGTTCCTTGGAGACGCTGTTTTGGAACTGGCTGTCACCGAACACTTATTCAACAAATATGACCGCCCAGAGGGCGAAATGACCGCCTGGCGCAGTGCCTTAGTAAAGGGGGAATCACTATCCGCTGAAGCAAAAATAATTGGTCTTGAGTCCTGTCTAAAAGTTTCTCGCGGTGAATCTAAGAATACCGGCAAAGCCAGGGACTTAATCTTGGCCAACGCTTTTGAGGCACTTTTGGGAGCAATTTATTTGGATCAGGGATATGACGTTGTTAAAAAATTCGTCGAGGATCATATTATTTATAAACTAGACGATATTCTAGCCGGAGATCATTTCATAGATGCAAAATCCCGTTTGCAAGAGTTGTCACAAGAAAAATTCTCGATTACTCCGACATATGAAACTGTCGTTGAAACCGGCCCGGATCATAATAAAAAATTCGTTGTGGCTGTACTAATTGGCAAGAAAAAAATCGGCGAAGGTGATGGCAATTCAAAACAAAAAGCCCAAATCGCTGCCGCCGCAAACGCCCTCGAGAATAAAGAACTATTTATCTAGAATTTTTTTGATACTATCAATTGATTTCTGCACATTCCTTTGACCGTGTCCAACTGGATAGTGTACAGGAACTACAGAATAACATTTGTTTTTAATATTAATTGTTTTTCCGGAGTTGTCTGCGGATATTTTTATGTTCTCGCCGAGAATAATCGAGCTAACTTGCGTTCCAAAGGTCACAATGGTATTTGGTTCTAGTAAATCAATTTCCTGAAAGAGCAACTCCAGATATTCAAAAAATATATTGTTATCTAGGTGTTTGGCGTCTGACTGAGTGCATTTCGCTAAATTCGTGATAAAAACATCTTTGTCAGCTATATTTTCGTATAGTTTAGTAGAAAAAGACTCGTTCCATTGAACAGGCTTCATCTCCATAACTTGACTAAATAGCGGCTCGTCTAAAAGTTGTAATTGGTAAAACATTTTCCAGATATTTTTGATCCCCAACCAAGGCGCCCTGATCCCTGTCCATGATCTTTGTGCAGCAACATTCCTGGCAGTTGGATTCATAAAAATAAACATAATTCTAGGGCTATTTGTACAACCGGCGCCATAAATAGAATTCAATGTTGCGTCACCGTATTTCAATTGATGTAAATCAAAATAAGGGTGAAGGGACGTTAACTGCAACTTTGACATTACTGAGGCCAAACTACGTTAGTGAAGCCCCAATCTAGGAGTTTGCGGGCTTCGTCAGCAGAGGCTGGCGCTGTATTAGCGAATGTTCCTAGTATGACTGCAATTAGTGTGTGGTTATTCCGTGTGGCAGCACCAACAAGACAGTGGCTAGCGGCATCAGTAAAGCCGGTTTTGACACCAATTGCGCCCGGGTATTGGTAGGAAGTAACTAATCTATTTGAATTTTCTATTGGGTGGAAAATTGTTTTTGTTGTGTTGGTGGCAACATAATTTTGAGTATCAACAATTTCCCTAAATGTTGGATTTTTCAAAGCATATCTTGTTATCGTTGCAAGATCAGCAGCGGAAGAGTAGCCATCATCAGAGAGTCCTGCTGGATCCATATAATGTGTATCATTCATACCGAGCTCTTTGGCCTTAGCATTCATTTTGTCGACAAATATTTGGTAACCCTCATTGTCTCCAGTTTTGTTCATAAATGCGCCAAGCGCATATGCGGAATCATTGCCAGATTTTATCAATAAGCAATGCAGCAATTCCGAAACGCTGATTTTTTCCCCTGATCTTAAGTTAACAACAGTGGGAATTTGCTGAGTTGCCTTTAGGGGAACTGTGACCACATCATCTAATTTATAATTCTCCAAAGCAACAACTGCAGCCATAATTTTTGTAGTGGAAGCAATTGGAACGTGAGTATTTGGGTTTTTTGACAAAAGCACGGCACCTGTTTCTCCGTCAACCAAGGAGTAATTTTTTGTCAAAATGTTTGCTTTAGGACTGTTAATTTTAGTATCAGGAAGATCTAGAATTTTAGGTAATACTAATTGTTGATCAGAGGCCTCTGCGGAAGTAAAAGATTCGCGCGAATAGCTGTCAGCAATTTTTTGGTCAAATTTACCGGACGATAAATTAAAACCAACAAGATTGCAAATTATCGATATAGCTATTAAAGGCTTAGAAATCATAGAATATCTTCCTTAAGTACTTTGACCATTTGCCCCGGTTTTAAGCCGAGTTTTGAAAGTTTCAGTTTGCCGACTTGGACTCTTTTTAAGTTAAGAACTTCAAGCCCAATTTTACCGGCCATTATACGCAGCTGTCGGCTTCTTCCTTGATGGAGTGTAACTTCTAGCTTGTTATCAGCAACAAATCTTGCCTTATCGACATAATATCGCTTACTGTTGTGCATTATACCTTTAAGAAACTGACGGATTATCCCCTCTTTGCCCAGTGTGGTAGGTTTGCCGCCGTATTCCAGGTGATATACCTTTTCTTTGGTGAACGAAGGATGAGCCAACTCATTCGCAAAGTCACCGTCGTTGGTCAAAATCAGCAGTCCTTCAGTTTCTTTATCTAGTCTACCTACTGAAAAAAGCCGGTTTTCTTTTGGCAGGAATTTCTTGATTGATTCACCTTGTTCATCTGACGAAGAAGTAATGTATCCGACTGGTTTGTAAAAAGCAAAATACTGAAAATCGCTCACAGGCTTGACTTCTTTTCCGCCAACGACAACTTTGTCTATCTCTGGATTTATTTGAATGCCAGTTTTGGCTTTCTCGTTATTAACTAAAACTTTTCCGGATTTAATTAATTGATCCACGCCTCTACGCGAGGCAATCCCGGCCTGGGCTATAAATTTATTGATTCTAACTGGTTTATTAGCTCCGTTTTGCCCTGCTTCGCGGGATTTCGCAAGACTATTTGTGTTGTTATTGTGCTCAATCATTTGTCTGGGTTTCTGCACGCTCTAGCGCTTTGCCCTTGGCTTCATCAGCCAATTTAATATGAACATCCTTGAGTTGTTGTTCTGAAACATTTGATGGCGCACCCATCATTGGGTCCCTAGCGTCACCGGTTTTTGGAAAGGCTATAACTTCGCGGATGACCTCTTCGCCTGCTAAAACTGCGACGATTCTGTCTATCCCAGGGGCAATGCCACCATGCGGCGGCGCACCGTATTCGAATGCTTCAAGCATATGGCCAAAACGTCTGGCTTTTTCATCCTCAGAAACTCCCAGCATGTCGAATATTTTATTTTGAATGGCCCTATCATGAATTCTAATTGATCCACTTGCCATTTCGAAGCCATTTAATACTAAATCGTAACAATAAGCTCGGACGCTGGTCGGATCGGAATCAATTTTATCAATGTCTTCTTTGTATGGCATGGTAAAGGGATGATGGGTGGATACGAGTTTCTTGTCAGCTTTTGAATATTTGAAAAGTGGGGCATCGACAATCCAGGCGAAAGCAAGCTCGTTTTTGTCGGTTTTATCCTTGCGCAAATCAGGCTTGTCATTACCGTATTTTTCCATTGACTCCGCATAAGTTATTCGAGGAAACGGTTTTGAAGATAATCCTTTATTTGGTGCTAATTTTTCGACCAATTCAATCATCATCTTCTCAACCAGGCTCAAAATGTCCTCTTGATCAACAAAGCTCATTTCCATATCAAGCTGCGTAAATTCAGGTTGTCTGTCCCCTCTTTGATCTTCATCGCGGAAACAGCGGGCAATCTGAAAATATCGTTCAATTCCACCGACCATCAACAGCTGCTTAAATTGCTGCGGACTTTGTGGTAAAACATAAAACTCACCAGGGTACAATCTAGCTGGGACAATATATTCTCTAGCACCTTCAGGCGTTGATTTAGTTAAATACGGGGTTTCAATTTCTCGGAAATCTTCTTTGTATAAATATTCGCGGAAGAATTTAATAACGTCATGGCGAAGGGTGATATTTTTTGCCATTCGCTCGCTGCGAAGATCCAGATATCGATATTTTAACCGAAGCTCTTCGTCAACGCGCGAAGTATCTTTGTCAACTTCAAACGGTGGAGTTTTTGCAGGATTTAAGATTTCGATATCAATTGCTTCCATTTCAACTGTTCCAGTAACTAAGTCTTTATTGATCATTTTTTCTGGTCTGGCATTGATCTTCCCCGTAACAGATATAACCCACTCTGGTCGGACATCAGTAATTTTTTCGTAGGCCTTTGAGCCGGGGACAAAAACAATTTGAATCAATCCGCTCATATCCCGAAGATCAACGAAAACAATTTTCCCGTGATCACGCCTTGTATTAACCCAGCCGGAAATTAGAACTTCTTCGCCGATTTTTGATACTGTTTCCTTAATAAATATTCTTTTCATATTTGTCCTTACGTATTATTTTGATTTAGTGAATTTTTCTGTGATATTCCGTGTGAAAAATCCGTGTGGTTAATTTCTTAACTTAGCCAAAAAACTTGACTCAATATTTTTGACAATCTTCTTGATAACTTCTTCAGCCTCCTGGTCGTTTAATGTTCTGTCTTTGGACTGAAGTGATATGTGATAAGCAATATTTTTTTTGCCCACACCGAATTTATCTGACGCAAATTCGTCGAACAATTCAACTCGATTAATCATTTCGGAGATCGTATAAATTGTCTCCGATACTTTAGCTGCATCAATTTTTTTGTCAACAATAAAGGCAAGGTCGCGAGTTACTGCCGGATATTTTGAAACTCCGCGGTAAACGACAGCATTTTTGTTAATTTTTAATGCTAGGCCTTGATCGATCTTGGCCCCAGCTGAAATTTTAGATAAATTAATCTCGGAAATCCAAACTACAGGTTTCTTGATTTTATATTGATGTAAATCATCACGCAAGAACTCAGACATTTTAACCGATTCCTTACCGCCGAGTTCAGCAATAATTCTATCGACTGCTTTCAAGTGGTCATCTGATGTTTTGCCGGCAGTAGCAACAGCAATGTTGGTTGATTCAGCCGTTTTAGAGAAAACATGTCCGACTTCAAAAATTTGCACAGGATCAAATGATGGGTTCTTTGCAATATTTTTCAAAAGTCCAGGGATTAATGAATTTCGAAGATATTTATTTTCGCTCTGCATCGGGTTTGCCACTTCAAGTAAATTCTCTGGCTTCAATCTGGCAGCAATAACGTCTGCGTCTGATAAAAATGGATAGTTCATTGTTTCACTGTATCCGGCTGATACCAGCGAGTCTTTAATATTCTCAACAAAATAATAGAATGTTTTTTCGGCCGAATTAGTTTTTGTCAGTGCGAGTGGCTTGATTTTGTCGTAGCCAACTATCCTGCCAACCTCTTCAGCTAAGTCTTGCCAGATAGAGACATCGTGTCGCCAGAGTGGTACGGTTACCGCGTTGCCGTTGACAACAAAGCCCAGGTGCCGCAATATATGATTTATTTGTTCGGAATCAATTTCTTCGCCCAAAAGTCTACAGATTTTTTCATGTTCAATTTGTAGTTCAATTTTGCTTGGTTTTTCCCCTGATTGAACTATTCCTTGTAGAACTTTTCCGCCAGCCGTTTGGACAATTAAATCCGCCGCTTTGTTTATAGCGTATTCAATTGCGCCAGAATCAACTCCCCTTTCAAAGCGATAACTGGCTTCGGTTGAAAGATTTAATGATTTGGCAGTGCTGCGAATAGATTTGCGATCGAACTGGGCAGCTTCCATAACAATTATTTCCGTTGACTCATCAACCTCAGAATTTTTCCCACCCATAATTCCAGCAACTGCCAAGGATTTTTCGCTATCAGCAATTACCAGCATGTCAGGATTGAGTCTTCGCAGTTCTCCGTCCAAAGTGACAATATCTTCGTTCTTTTTTGCTCTGCGAATAATAATTTTTGAGTCTTTAATTTTTTTCCAGTCAAAAGCGTGCATAGGGTGCCCTAAGTCAAGCAAAATATAATTTGTGACATCAACTACGTTGTTAATTGGTTTTGCACCACAAGCGATTAGTCTGTCTTGCATCCATTTTGGTGACGGACCAATTTTTACGCCGGTAATTACGCGTGATAAATATTGGAGACAAAGATCAGGGCTGGTAATTTCTACCGATATTTTGGTTGAGGAATGTGCGGTTTCTGTTTTAGACAACGCAATCGGTTCCCTTTTGGTGCTTATATTTTCGAAAGCGGCAATTTCGCGTGCAACACCAAGATGAGAAAGGCAATCGCCTCTATTGGCGGTGATATCTAATTCAATCACTGTGTCTGAACCAAGATATCCGGAAAGAGATTTACCAATTTCATAATCCTCTGGCAATATATATATTCCGGTATGATCGTTGCCAAGCCCAAGTTCATCTTGCGCACAAAGCATGCCAAATGATTCTTCGCCACGAATTTTTGTTGCCTTAATTTCCCCACCAGGCAGTTTGCTACCAACCAAGGCCAACGGAACTTTCTGCCCAACTTCTATATTGGGTGCGCCGCAAACTATCTGTAATTGTTCTGATCCGCTATCGACAATGGCAATTTTGAGCTTATCGGCGTTGGAATGCTTTTTAATTTCCTTAATTTCGGCCACAACAATCAGAGGGTCAATTCCGGAGACAATTTCCTCAACCTAAAGGCCAGCAGACGTTAAAATATCTACCAGTTTTTCGTCTGATATTTCGCAATTTATGTAATCTTTTAACCAACTTTTTAGTACCTTCATTTTTTTGTTATATTTATGATTTTTCTGCGCCTATCTGTGTATAAAATCCGTGTAGTTAGAATTGTTTAAGAAATCTTAAATCTCCAGAGCGTAGCAATCGGATATCCTCGATGCCATATTTCAACATGACCAACCTATCTACTCCCATGCCAAAGGCAAAACCGGAATATTTTTCTGGATCCAGACCCATGTTTTTAATAACTTTTGGATGAACCATGCCCGCGCCCAAAAGCTCTAGCCACTTACCATTGTATTTGGCTGAAACTTCGAATCCAGGTTCTACGAAAGGGAAAAAACTTGGGGTAAATTTGACTTCAGTGTCTTCGCCATAGATTTTTTTGAAGAAGTGTTCCAAAGTGTAGAACAAATTACTAACCTTAACATCTTTGTCGACATATAAGCCTTCAAGCTGGAAGATTGCCGCCTCGTGCTTAAAATCTGTTGCCTCGTTGCGATAGACTTGTCCGGGAGAAAGAATTCTAAATGGTGGTTTGTGATCTTTGCCAAAGTGAATTTGGCCATTGGAAGTTTGAGTTCGAAGAACTCGACCATCTGATAGCCAAAAAGTGTCTTGCATATCACGAGCAGGATGGTCTGATGGCATATTTAGAGCATCGAAGTTATACCACTCAGAGTCTACCTCTGGACCATCAAATACTTCAAAACCCAAACCTTCAAATATTTTGATGGTTTGACGCAAGAGTTGAGTGATTGGATGTAAATTACCCTTCATTTTGCTGATTTTTTAAATTTATTACCGCGGAAAAATAATTCAAGCATAATAATTGCAATTGTTAAGGGTGCGCCTACCCACAGATCTAATATTTTCAGGCCAGCTAAAATCAACAGTACGGTTGCCGCCAGTGAGATAATGGCCGAGATACGGAGTGTTGACCAAAATACATCCGACATTATTTTTTCTGATAGCCTTGACCTGACAAAAAGCAGCGTAACAGTGATGAGTCCGGTAAAAGTAGCCCAAAATGAGACGTAGAGTAAGATAAAGACGGAAATGTCGGCTTTATACGGGCTATAGTTGGTTAGAGTCAAAATTAAAGCCGCTAACGCAAAAACGCTAACTGACACGAGAAAGAACAGTTTGGCTTTCAAATTTGTCGTCACAACTACATTTTAGCACAAACCAGCACTATTGTGAACAAAAATTGACATAATCAGTGTGCAGATATATTTTAGGTATGCAGGTTGTTTTTTTTGGAGGTGATCACCACGTCACAAACAGCGAATGTGTATCTCAATTATGCGGACAGGCGTTGGTGGCGCGGTAAGAAACCACAATTGATAATCGTGCCAGAATACCATCGAGATGACCAGTACTGGGTAGTTCAGCAGTTGTGTAAGCGGCTGGGTAAGTCCTACAACCAGACGTTGGTTGGAAAATTCACTATAGTGTTCGAGGAGCGAAAACCCGCAGACTTCAACCCCAGGAAGTTGGTCGCTTCCGGCACTGGGCTTCCTAGCGCTGTGTGCTGCATCTGTTCGTCAGCAATAGTGGATATTAACAAAAGTTGTCCGTCGTGTGGTAACGATCCAGCTACTGGAGCGGCACCTGCCTTTGCCATGACATCCGAAAGTCACAGATCGCTGCAAGAGGAAGAAAAGTCTCAAATCTTCGATGGCGATTAGTTGTCGCATACCCATCAAAGCGCCTGCCGATCAGCCGGCGCTATTTTTTTCTATTAGTTCTTCAATATGCTCTATTTCAGATTGCATTTGGTCTTTTGCGATCTCAATTTTTGGAATTTTGTGAATGAATAGTCTGTCGGCCAAAAGCTTTCTATATTCACCGGTTTTTTTCTTCAGTGCGTCGTAAACAGACTGATGACCGGATGTCACAGAGACGAATATTTTTGTATTGGATAAATCTGGTGCGGTATGGATGAAATTTATGGTAATAAATTCACCAGGAAAATCAAAAACAAAAGCCATGGAAAGCTCTTGTTTTATGAGTTCATTAACTTTTTCAATACGTTGCGACATATTCAATAATAAATTCTAAGCGCTAAATCCTAAACTCTAAGCAATTTTCAAAATCCAAAATACAAATGTTTTAAATATTTGAGAATTTGGAATTAGTATTTGTTTAGAGTTTAGATATTAGAATTTAGAGTTTGATTTTTCGTGTTATCGTTTTGACCACTGAGGTGCGCGGCGGGCTTTTTTCAAACCAGGTTTTTTTCGCTCGACTTCTCTTTGGTCACGTGTCAAAAAGCCAGCTTTTTTCAAAGTTGGTCGAAATTCAGAATTGAGCTCAATTAAAGCGCGAGAAATCCCATGACGAATAGCGCCTTCCTGACCGTTTTTACCACCACCGTTAACTTTAACTGATACATCACACGAATCAAACTTGCCGACTAATTTTAGTGGCTCGACTACATTTTCGGAAAGGATAATTTCTTTATCGTTGACTACTGCTTTACCACTACCAGCAAAAATTCGAACTCGCGCAGTTGCAGTTTTTCTTCGTCCTGTTCCGTAATAATATTGTGAGTTATCAGCCATTATTTTACCTCTTCTAGCTTAACTTTTGGATATGAGTGTTCGCTGCCTTTATAAATTTTAAGATGCTTAAGTAGCTCTGATTCCAAGCGATTATGGGGAATCATTCCTCTAACAGCTTTTTTGATGATCTCAGTTGAGTCAGATTTTTTCAAATCAGCAAAATCGGTTTCTTTAATGCCTCCAGGATATCCTGAGTGACGATAATATTTTTTTGAAAGTTCTTTAGTTCCAGTTAGAAATAGTTTGTCACTGTTTACAATGAGAACAATATGGCTGGCAACGATGTTCGGAGCGTAGTTTGGATCATTTTTGCCCATCAACAAAACTGCAGCTTGGGTGGCAATTCTTCCAAGCGGCGCGGTGCTGGCATCAATTAGGTAATACTTCATGTCCATTATTTTTCTCCAGTTTTTCTAGTTGCTTTTGATCTGACCGAGGTAATTACCCCGCCTTTTTGTGAAGTTGATGTTAGCTTTTCCAATTTCTTTTCGTTCTTGCGGATTTTCTTCTCATCAACCATATCTTCGCCGTCTTTGACGTCAGCTGTTTTGTCAACGACTTTCTTTGGCGCAGCAAAAACCTTGCGGTCAACCAACTCAAGTCTCATCATCTTTGAATTGTCGCCTAGACGATTCCCAATGTGGTATGAGCGAACAAAACCTGATGTTCTATCGGCATATCTTTTAGAAAGCTCAACATAAACCTTTTTGGCGGCATTTTTATCATAAAAATAAGCCAATAAGCGACGATAAGCGTTTAAATCACCAGCTTTAGATATAGTAATTAGGTGATCTACGTATGATTTAACATCTTTGGCCTTAGCCTCGGTGGTTTCAATTTTTTCATATAAAACAAGAGAAGCAGCTAGATTGCGCATCAATGATTTTCTGTGTCCAATTTTTCGTCCTAGTTTTCGTGGCATAATTAGTTGGCTAGTAATTCTTTAACTTCGTCGAAACCCTTTTTGCCCAATCCCTTAACTTCGGAAAGCTTAAGGTCTGAGAGTCGTTTTAATCCAGCTACTGTTTTAATTCCGGAGTTAACTAGAGCATTAACAGTTCTTGCAGAAAGATTTAAGTCAGCAACCTTAGTTTTCGGATCTGTATCGGCCAATGATGTAAGGCCACCAACAGCTTCTGATCCAACGACTTCTTCGTCTTCAGCAATTTCTTCTTCGCTGGTATAAGGTTTGCCTTCAGCAATGTAATTGAAATGTTGAACAAGGATTTTTCCAGCTTGAGTTAAGGCGTCACGTGGTGAAATTGCGCCGTTGGTAGTAATTTCGAGCTCGATTTTATCAAAGTTGGTCATTTGTCCGACCCTTGTGCTTTCGGTTTTGAAATTAATCAATTTCACAGGAGAGAAAACACTATCAATGGAAATCCTGCCAATATCGCTTTTTTCAACGTCTTTTTCTTCGGTTGGACGAAAACCACGACCGGTTTCAAGAACAACTTCCATATCGAAGACAGCACTTTTATCTAGGGTAGCAATATATTGGTCTGGGTTTAGAATCTCAACGTCTGAGGTCAACTTGAAGTCATTTGCAGTTATTACTTTTGGCCCTTTGGCAGTCAAACTAACAGTAACTGGCTCGTCAGAGTATGATTTAAAGTTAATTTTTCGTAGGTTCATGATGATTTCGATCATATCTTCTTTAACATGAGTAATTGCGGAGAATTCATGAGCAACACCATCAATTTTAATTGAAGAGATTGCAGTTCCCGGCAAAGAAGAAAGCAGGACTCTGCGCAAAGCATTTCCCATTGTGGCGCCGTAACCAGGTAAAAGCGGCTCTATTGTAAAAACAGATTTAGTTTCGTCGACAACCAGCTCTTTAATTCTTGGAATTTCGTTTTCAGGAATCATAGTCTCTCCTTTTTTATTACCTAGAGTAATATTCAATGACTAAATTAATATCAAACGGAAGCTCAATTTCATCTTTGTTTGGCAAATTTTTTAACTTGATAATGCCAGATTTGCCATCAAAAGCGATCCATGATGGCAGATTGACTTTATCATCAAACACAACAGTCTTTTTATCATTAACGGAAATTTCGCTTTTTGAATTGATAATGTGGGAAGGAATGTTAACAATGCGATCATTAACCTTAAAAAAGCGGTGAGAAACCATTTGGCGGGCAGTAGACTTTGAAGGGGCAACTCCCATTCGATAGATTATTGAATCGAGGCGGCTTTCAAGCAGTTGAATTAGGTTTTCGCTGGTGTCCCCTGGTTTGCTGGAAGCTTTGGCGTAATAATTTTTAAGTTGAGTTTCGTTTATGCCATATATTTTTCTGACTTTTTGCTTTTCTCGAAGCTGCTTACCGTATTCAGAAAGTTTGGTATAAGAGGATGGGCCATGCTGTCCTGGAGGAAAAGGACGAGTGGCGACTGCGCATTTAGGCGAAAAACACCTTTCACCTTTTAGGAAAAGTTTCACTGTTTCTCTTCGACATTTTCTGCAACCATGGTTCATAATATGTTTTTCTTTCTTGTAATTTATCTGTGGTCAATATCCGTGCGATAAATCTGTGTAATTAGACTCTTCTGACTTTTTTACGGCGACAACCGTTGTGAGCCATAGGCGTTACATCTTGTATTTTATCGACTTCTATACTCGCAGAATGAAACGCTCGAATTGCGCTATCGCGGCCTGATCCGACGCCAGAAATAAAGATATCGGCTTTGCGCAGTCCTCGAAGTTTAGCTTTTTCAATTGCGGCCGAAGCGGCCAAAGAAGCGGCGTAAGGTGTGGATTTTTTTGCTCCCTTGAAGCCAATTGATCCGGCGGACGCCCAGGCGATTACTCCGCCCTTTTCGTCTGTAACCGTAACAATAGTGTTATTGAATGAAGACTGTATGTAAACACTGCCAGACGCTACTGGTAGTAATACTTTTTTCTTTTTAACTGTTTTTGATGTTTTGGTTGCCATAATTCCTTAAGCTAATAGCTATTAGCTGACAGCTGCCAGCTTATTTTTAAGTTTTTTCTGCGGCTTTTTTGCGACCTGATCCAACGGTCATTTTTTTACCGCGCTTGGTTCTAGCGTTGGTTTGTGTTTGTTGGCCACGAACTGGCAAACCTCTGGTGTGTCTATAACCGCGATATGTTCCGATTTCTTTAAGACGTTTGATGTTTTGGCTAACTTCTGTCCGCAAGTCACCTTCAATTTTGTAATCTTTGTTTAGGATTTGGCGGATTCTTTCAAGTTCGTCGCTCCCAAGTTTATTGGCCCGAATATTTGGATCTATTTTCGCTGCTGCAAGGATTTTCTTACTTGAAGTTAAACCAATACCAAAAATATATGTTAGTGAGACTTCTATTCTTTTATCGTTTGGAATTTCATTTCCAGCGAGTCGGACCATAAATTATCCTTGTCTTTGCTTATGTTTTGGATTGGAGCAAATGCAAAACAGTGTTCGGTGCAGTGTGGCGGAAGTCGAACTGTTTTTCTTTTTTCTGGTAACAATTTTGCATTTGCTACAGATCTTTTTTACTGATGCTTGAACTTTCATATATGCACTGTTTTTTAGACTGGTCAAAGACTGACAAATAAACATACCTTTGTAGATTCGCCAAGGTTTTTGCGACGCGAAAACTAAAAGGCGTCCCCTCTAACGCTTGCGTTAATATGTGACTTTCTCACGGGAGACTATTCTGCCTTTGGTTAAATCATAAGGTGTTAATTCAATTTTGACCTTGTCTCCAGGCATGACTTTAATGAAGTTTTTCCTCATTCTGCCTGAAAGAATTCCCAAAACTGTTTGACCAGATGATAATTGAACCAAGAAAGTAGAATTAGGCAAAGCTTCTTCAACTGTGCCCTCAACATTTATAACTTCGTGTTCTGTCATCTAGTAAATATTAGCATAAAAAATTCAGCGAGTCAACACATTCTAATAAAAATGATCAATATAGAATTATGTTTTCTCTGCAACGGTATATTTTGACAATTAATAGGCCAAAAAACAAGGCTAAAAATGCAAAATTCCCAGCACTTTATACATTATTAAGGCAGGCCAAACTAAAGCTTTTAAAACACCCAAAACACCCATCCAGAAGGTTGTTGAATGCTGGACTAAATAGATAACAGCACCAATAAAGGCCAGTCCATACACTCCGCCGCCCATAGCTCCGCCACCTTTGTGGTGACGTTTAAACATGTACTTTTTGTAGTCGTCATCACTACAGCATTCTGCAGCGCCCTTTTCCTTTGCCATAACTCTCCCTTACTATTAATAGCTAATTTTCTTGATTGTAGCAGAAATGTCTTGCTATTCAACCAGTTGGGCCGTCAATACTTGCAATTATTTTATTTTTATGATATAGTTACATCGTTGTTAAATATTGTTCTATAGATTTCCGAAAGATTAATTGTTTCGACGTTCTATTGCAGCAATATCTGGGCCAATTTTAGAGCCTGGCTAGCAGCATGGAATAATTAATCATTACGACGGAAATCTTTTTTCGTTGTAGAAAGAGAAAAAATGTACGGAAGAAGTCAGACAAAGAGTAATTTTGGTTCACGGAGCGGTTTTGGTAATCGCCCACTTTCGGGTGGATATGGTCCAAAACGCTATAGTTCGAGCCAACAAAGCAATAACCGCCCAAGACCGGCACGACGTGGTCGAAGCGAAAATATTGATATCTCAAAGTTTATTCAGCGATCAGTTCCAACTGCGCAAACAGCAAAATTTGTCGCGAAACATGTTTTTCGTGATTTTGGTTTTTGCGTTGAACTACAAAGAAACTTAGATTCACGCGGATATTTGGCCCCAACACCTATTCAAGATGAGGCAATTGAGCCAATTATGAACGGTCGCGACCTGATAGGCCTTGCAAACACAGGTACCGGTAAAACCGCTGCCTTCTTGCTTCCGCTAATCGAAAAAGTTTTTAATAATCGACACCAAAAAACACTTATTATCGCCCCAACACGTGAATTAGCGATTCAAATCGACAATGAATTTCGTCAATTCGCCAATGGCATGGGAATTTTCTCAGTTGTTTGCGTTGGTGGTACACCAATGGGCCGCCAAATTCAAAATTTGCGCCGAAGCTTCAACTTCGTTATCGGAACTCCAGGCCGGCTGAAAGATATCTCCGACCGAGGATTAATTCGTTTCGATAGTTTTCATAATATCGTCCTAGATGAGGTAGACCGAATGCTAGATATGGGATTTGTCGATGAAATTACCGCAATTCTCAATGTTTTGCCTACGCAAAGACAAGCACTGTTCTTTTCCGCTACGCTACCTATCAAAATCAAAAATCTCGTAACCGCCTACCTGAAGAACCCGGTTTCCGTTGAGGTTAAAACCGGTGACACTGCAGCAAACGTGCTGCAAGACATTGTACGAGTACGTGACAGAGGCGAAAAGTTTAATAAGCTTCAGGATTTGCTTAACCAGCCTGAACTAACTAAGGTATTAATCTTTACCGAAACCAAACGTGATGTCGAAAAGTTGGCAGAAGACTTAACAAGTCACGGCCACAGAGCCGAGTCTATTCATGGCAACAAACGTCAAAGTCAAAGAGAGAGATCTCTCACCGCTTTCCGCAATGATCGCTGCAATATTCTAGTCGCAACTGATGTTGCCGCACGTGGACTTGATATTGGCGATATTTCGCATGTTATTAACTATACTGTTCCAAATACCTACGATGACTATTGCCATCGTATTGGCAGAACCGGTCGTGGTAACAAATCCGGCATGGCGCTGACTTTCGTTGAATAAATAACCACTAAATATAAAAAACACTCCGATACTTCTCGGGGTGTTTTTTATGTAGTCTTTTCAAGACCTTCGCAACACTAGCCCCAATTTTTGACATGGTGTTAAGTAATTAATTCCCATATGAAGTCTATGGTTGTTGTAATAG
>Ga0194044_10000028_pt1 | contig 51808 bp, 48 predicted proteins | sample JunL4417m_MetaG_FD_155460 | JGI IMG/M metagenome (GOLD analysis project Ga0194044, IMG submission 155460) | Anoxic zone freshwater microbial communities from boreal shield lake in IISD Experimental Lakes Area, Ontario, Canada - Jun2016-L442-17m | ecosystem: Environmental > Aquatic > Freshwater...
CGGTTCACGTTAGATCGTCATTTTCAGAGGAGGAAGGAACCATGGTGGTGAATGAAGATAAAAGCATGGAGCGTCTGGTGGTATCCAGCATTGCCGTCAACAAGAAAGAAGCCCGCATTACCCTGATCAAGGTGCCGGATCAGCCTGGAATTGCAGCAAAGATTTTTTTGCCCATTTCCGAAGCCGGTGTCAATGTGGACATGATCATTCAGAACCGGCACTCCGGAAAATTCAATGATTTAACGTTCACAGTTCCCACGTCCGATTTTGAACAGGCCATGGAGCTGGCGCGCGGGATTGCCGTGCAAATCGGTGCGGAAGATGTCTTGGGCGATACCCACATCGCCAAGGTATCGGTGATCGGAGTTGGCATGAAGAACCATTCCGGAGTGGCTTCCCGCATGTTTAGCACACTTGCCGCTGAAAACATCAACATTCTTATGATCAGTACATCTGAAATCCGCATCTCATGCGTTATTTCAGAAAAATACGCCGAACTGGCGGTTCGGGCGCTGCACTCAGAGTTCGGGTTGGACAAATCCTGAATGCAGCTTACTGATGATGAAAAAGCCATTTTGGGTTGGAGGCGCAATGGGGATGCCGTTCAGATGGCTATGGCCATTCTGATGGATTGTGAGGTGAAATTTGGGTGATTATAGTGTTGTAGTTCTGGACTTTGAGACGACTGGTCTTTCCCCGGACAATGGGGATCGAGCTATCGAGATTGGAGCAGTCCTTGTCCAAAACAACCGGATTGTGGATCGTTTTCAGCGTCTGATGAATCCCGGAAAGCGCATCAACAGTTTTATTCAGGACTATACGGGCATCACCAATGCGATGCTGAAAAAAGCTCCACCGATAGATAAAGCCATGCACGAATTCTCAGTCTTTATGGCAGGGCACCACCTGGTGGCTCACAATGCCAGTTTTGACCGGCGGTTCCTGGATGCCGAACTCCAGCGCATCGGAAAACGTCGAACTCAGGAATTCGCCTGCTCGCTGCTGGCATCACGCCGCATTTACCCTAATGCACCCAGCCATAATCTGGAATCGCTTGTCCGTTATACTAAAATCACCACAAACGGCGCTTTTCACCGGGCGCTTGCCGATGCGGAAATGACAGCCCGTTTGTGGATTGGCATGATCAACGAACTAAAGGCAGTCTATCATCTTCGGCAAGTCCCCTTTGATCTGATGCAGAGGCTTTCCAAAATTTCCAAGGCCTCAGCACCCGCCTATCTTGAGCGAGTTGCCAAAAAACCCTGATGACTCCTGCACAAGATATTTTGATGATCTTGCAGAATGCGGCTCGCAGCCGCCCCTAAGAAAAATCGATGCCAACAACATATAAAACCAATTTTTAAGGAAAGGGAAAATTCTCATGGCCAGTGATGCAGTCGCCACCAAAGGTGTTTCATTTGATTTGAAAGAACACATTGCCTACGCCATCGGATCAGTTGTCAGCAAGACGCTTCTGAAAAAAGATACCGGCAACATCACGCTGTTTTCATTTGACAAGGGGCAGGGACTTTCCGAACACACCTCTCCCTATGATGCGGTTGTGAATGTGCTGGACGGCGAGGCGGAAATCACCATCGGCGGCAAGATTCAGACGGTAAAAGCCGGGCAGATGCTGATCATGCCTGCTAACGTCTCCCATGCCCTGCTTGCGCAGGTTCAGTTCAAAATGCTGCTCATCATGATCAGGGGAAACTAAAAGGGGTTGACCTGCTTTACTGCCGCCAACCATCTGACCATGTATCATTCAGCGATATGAGTTGGCGCAAATCCCTTTCAACAAGGCTGGAAATGTCTGGTGAGCAGGGATGAGTGGTTATCTTGCCCCCTGAATTCGGGCAACCCGATATCGCGCACCCATTGCGGAGGGACGGTGGCAGGAGGAGTGAATTCCTCCCCCAAGTAGCTGAGGATATTCTTGAGAAAGGAAACCGTACCAAGCAATCGGGCGTTTGCCTGGTAGAGAGCCAGCCGTTTCAAAGCTCGGTGCGATGCGTACCCATATTCGGGCAGAGCCTGATGAAGAGCCAGCGCCATTTTCAAAAGTTCCCCCGTAATTTCAGGATTCACGGTTTCGTTTCGCCGGATATTCGTCCAAGTCTTATGAAGCCGCGGCGGGAAAAAGGCAAGTTCATAGGCTGCCTGAAGTTTATCTCGGGCATTCATGATGTCTGCCGCCACTGGTGCACATCAACCCTCAGAGCTTCCAGATTTTCAAGCACAAGAATATCGGTGCGGAACGGAGGCGGCAGTTCCGCTACGACCTGCCGTACCTGGTCAAAGTGCAGTTTATGCTGGAAACATAGAAAGTGAATATCGCTCTGGTCGGTTTCATCGTAACGGATCAATTTACTTGCCACCAGTTTCGCTGGAGCGCCAGTTTGAACAGTCAAATTGGAGCCTCGCCAGAGAGTAAGGTCAGTTTCCGGATATGGTTTCGGAAGGCAGAGACGCAGCGGCCCCGCCCACTCGATATGTTCGCGAGCATAATCGACAGCGGGATTCCAGCAGCTTCGCAAGCATGCTGAAAATCAATGTAATCCACTTCCGAGTATGGAGCAGCGACATCAATATCCAAGCTGATGCGGGTTTCTTCCTCCAGCAACATCAATGCAGCGCCGCCATAAATGTAGAGCTTCGCCGGTTTTTTCAGATTGGCATCCAGCATTTTCAGATATTGAATAAGACCATCTCTACTCATAAAACGTCAATCACCGCCCATAAAAACCTGTTAAATGTTCATAACGGTCATTACCAAAGACTGGCGCAACGAGTCTAAGAACACAGAACGTTTGATTAAACCACAACGCGTCGAACAATCCACATCGCCAAAGGGCGTTGTTCAAATTAATTAGCCGTGAAAAATATGCACTGCTATAATTTAATTATTATGCATGCATTCTAAGAAAGATTCATTTGTCTAAACATCAGTATACACCTAATGATTAAGTCAAAAAATAAAATCACAGGCAAGAAAAATACAGACATTTACTATCGAAAGAAGTATTGCATCACGAATAGAATTATACAACAGGGTCGAGATAAATTGCTCATGTTATTATGTAATGCATCCTAAGATGGGGAGGTCAATATGCACTATAGAAATTTATGATAATGTGCGCTTTGTTTGAGGAACTTGTTGGTTCGCCTGCAAAACCCTTAATGGATAGACCTCCTGCATGCGTAACAGCATAGGCTGACATCGCGGTGGATAAATAATCCCACCCATACTTACTCACATTATAGTAATAAATATAATAGGAACCGTATAAAACGTATGTAAACATGTCTGCTGCGTGACATTGATACGTTGCATACCAATATGTTCCATAAGGGGTACTGTAATTCCACGCGACGATTTGTTTTGCGAGAAAAATTCCCGATGCCGAATTTTCTAACTGAGTGTTTGTATTTGTTAAAGTTAGAATTATTTCTTCATCAGCAAAATACTTTTGTCTATTTTCGTCAATTGTTGATTTAATAAGTTCTGTAGATGTATCGGAAGAATCCAAAATTCCTGAAACAAGAGCAGATACATTTATCGGATTGAGCGAATGAATGGTGAATTTAACACCATTAGACAGATTGAAATTTTCTTTCATTTGAAATTCTCTGTTGGTAATGAATACATCATCAATATCATTAGCCCGACAATCGGTGGCAGTTACAATGGAAAATACTATTAGCATGACAATATACTTTTTCATAATAAAATCTCCTTTTCGATGTTGTTGATCATTGCTGCCCTATTGTATAATTCTATTCATGATGCAATACATTTTCCGCATAGGTCTATAAGTTATGTCTTTTCTAACACTTTAATATTAAAGGGGAAATGGCAGTGTGATGCTCTGTTGGAACGATGCTCAAGTCAAAGAGACTGTAAGCGAAAACCTTACCGGATCACAGAACTGCAGCGCCCCAGAGGTTTCGTTCCAAGGCACCAATCGCTTTTGAGAGATTATATGATATTGAAATCACATGGAAATAAAAAGCCATAACTTATAGACCTATGCGACATTTTCTTTCTGTGATTTTTTTGACTTAATCATGGGTACAATCCTATTTAGTGGCAATTGCCTCAAACCCTTATGGGTATTGAATTTACAGGGGGAACTACATCTTAAAATTCGTCAATACCCAATAAGTGGTATAAAGCAATATTAAACTTATATTTAAGGCTGTTATGCTCACAAACAAAATAAGTTAGCTTTTCTAATAAAAATAAAAAACCAAAATCGCAATATAAGCAATTTGGCATCCTTCATAACAACCCAAAAGTAGTTTACGCTTTTTCCATCTGAACACATCCTATGTTCCCTTGTCATTCCCACATATTCCCCGTCTAAAGCATTCGCGAATGACGAAAGTGTAAAGCGATAAATGAAGGATGCCCAATTTTCATAAGCTTGGGGAATTCAGCAGGTGTGGTTTGACACAAGCTGTCAGAAAGTGTTAACTGAGAAATGAAGGATGCCCATACTTTTTCAAAATTTTAAATAAAAGACAAAACTTATGGACCTATGAGCACATGAAACCTCTCGAATTTATATTTTCTTTATATATATTTCCCAACCGCCTACAATCTTGTATTTTTCTCCAAAGATATACCAAGGGCTCTTCAAAATATGAGCTATCAATGTTCTAAAAAAATTGAAATTAAAGGCTGTTTCAACTATGGATGGTCTTGACTTGATAATAATGTATTTATCCTGCAATCTTAATTTACACAAGATATTTTCCCAAAATTTCTGTCCTAGGTCATGCAAATGTGCAGGATAGGTAAAATCAAGACCGGAATATTTAAACCTCTTTAACAATGGTAAAATGTAAGGAGTCCGTGCATAAAATATTCCTCCTGTACTTAACAAAGCAAATAACTTTTTCAAGTAGATTCCTGGCGAAAATAAATGCTCTATAATAGCACTTGCAATAATTATATCATATTGCTGGTTATCGATTTCCATCAAATCGAAATAATGCTTAACTTTGATTTTTTTATTATCGATACTTGTAATAACATTATTATAATCTACTAAAGCAATGTTTATTTCTTTAACAGTTTCAATCGTTAGTAGATATTCTCCCAGATTAACAGAAATCTCGGCATCACCGCCGCCAAAATCCAATATGTTTATTGTATCTAACTTGTTTACTAAAAGATGTTTGTAAATATTTTTATAAATGTGTTTAGCCATATCTTCCGCATTGCCTATAGTATTTTTCTTCCCCTCTTTATAATAGTTACTATAGTAAAAATCGAGTGCTTTTTTTGTAGGCATCTTAGAGGCTGACACTGCAAAACAGTTTTCACATTGAAATAAAAACACCTCGGGATTTTTTTGCAAATCAATTGTTCTTTTTCTATCGGTGAATGAACAAAATGGGCATTGTTTTTCCTCAGGCAAGAGCATGTCATTTGCTAAATGCATACCCTGGTGATATTTTGTCGCCTTCATAAGATTCCTCCTGATTATACTGGACTTAGAGGTTTACGAGTCTCAATTTCTTCAGCCTTTCGGCTTACTGCCTATCTGCTTGTTTCCTACGATTAAAGCTCCATGTCGCCATATTAGCCAACAAGGAACTTGCTCCGGCGTGTGTGTTGCGCCGAACCTCCGGTGCGGGGTCACAGCCGCTGGATTATGCAACCCTGCCCGGTCGCACTAAAGATTTGACCACTACATCTCGCTCGGAATGAACTTGGCTTTTTCAGGTAGTAAATATTTCATAAACATAATTTCATCAGGGGTTAGTTTTTTTGTATACCTTCTGGTAGAGATACAAAAATAGCTGAAGCCATCGTCAAAATTAAAACCATCCTCAGACTGGACAAGCTTAATGTTGGACAGATTCACACCAGAAGAGACAATATAGCTCTGCATTCGCTTCATTTTTTCAGCAATTGGGATATCAATAAACTGATTTCCAATTTTTTGCGAAATTGAAACCGCTGGCGTTCCGGCGTAAATCTGATTAAACTTCATGTCTTTGGTAACGACTGATCCAACCATGGCCATAGATTTATCTTCTGCGGTAATAGGTGAAACAACACAATGACCGACAAACCAGACATCATGTCCGACAGTTAGTGATCTCTCGGAAAGAAATCGGCATCCCTCCAATGTATCTCCGTATTTAATATGAGACCAAAGCTGAGAGTGCGCACCGATCCCGCAGTTGTTACCTATTTCGACCCCACCGGTACAATCGATAATCGAATACTGGCCAATCCACGCATTGTGACCAATTTTGCACGGGTTATATCCATGTACATTTGTGTGATGATGGATTTTAGAGTAATCGCCAATATGGAAATCATCACATATTATTTGTACGTCAGCCCCGATGTATGCTTGGTCTCCGATATATATTTTATTTGCTTTTCCCGAAAAACCTCTTATTATAGCTGAGGGATGAACAAGGGCACCTTGGCCAATATATAAGTCCACAGCCTCTACATTGCTATTCATGCTTGCACTCCAATTCTAATTGTTTTTTAAAGTAGTTTTGAAGGACAGACCGTCTATAGCACGTTTGATAACGACCAATTCAGATGATTCGCTATCATAAACGTCGCCCATTCCAAAAGGGAATACACACAACATGCTCGCCAAATAAATATATAGCAAATAATAGCTTCGGAAAAAACTATCAGTCATCACTGTACCCAAAATAATCATCAGAAATCATAGAACTATTTCTTCTCATAATAGAACATTACTCTGTCAAAATCGCGTGATGTCATGTACGATATAGAGAGGTCTTCCCTTGATCTGATTGAAAATTCGACCAATGTAGATACCCAAAACCCCCATGCCAAAAAGGAGAACACCCGACATGAAATAAAGCGAAACCATGACACTGGTCCAGCCTTGGACGGCATAACCCAAAGTCAGGTAACGAATAATCAACCATATCCCGTAGAAAAAAGCTGAGAAGGCTATGAGAAAACCAGTCTGAACAAACATTTTCAGCGGCTTGTTGGAATAGGAAACAATGGCATCTGTCGCCAAAGAAAACATGCGACTGAAATTGTAACTCGTTTTACCCTCCGCCCTCTCATCATGTTGAACTTCTATGGTTGTAGATTTGAAACCCAGCCATCGTACCAGCAAGGGAAATACCCGGCTATGTTCGGGCAACCGTTTCAGTTCATCAACCACCTTTCGGGAATAGATACCCAAATTCGCCTGCGCTGCATCGCTCGCCTGATCGGTCATATAGCTAAAAAACCGATGAAAAGCAATGGAGGCATGACGTTTACAAAAGCCATCCTGCCGTTCCACCCTGCGACCTACCACAACATCAAATCCCTCCTGCGCCTTGGCCCACAGACATGGAATTTCTTCCGGTCTATCCTGCAAGTCACAATCCATAACAACAAGCCAGTTACCTCGCGAAAAATCCACGCCCGCAGTAATCGCATAATGCTGCCCAAAGTTCCTGGACAGCTTCACGCCGACAACTCTCGGGTCTCGCCTCGCCAACTCATTGATCAGTTCCCACGGATGCCCGGGGCCGCAATCATCGACAAAAATGAGCTCAAAACTTGCTGGAATTAAGGCGGAAGCTGCACAAACTCTTTCGTAGAGTTTTGCCAAAGTACCATCGCACCCATACACCGGAACGACTATTGAGATGTCTGGCGCGTTAACAATGCTGGATTCTATCATTCCCTTTCGCTCCTGATGGTCCGGGTTAATATCTCCACAATCTTATCCTGATGTTCACCCAAGCCCAACCACAATGGCAGGCGCAACAATCGATCCGCCAGTTGTTCGGTGTGCGGCAAATCACCGTGGGTACGGGCGAATCTTTTACCGGCCGGGGACAGATGCAGGGGCACATAATGAAAGACAGCAAGGATGCCAGCCTCCTTCAATTTGGCGATCAGACGACTGCGCACGGCCAGGCTATTGAGCAGGATATAATACATGTGAGCGTTGTGTCTGGCGGCTTCCGGAATGATAGGGCGACGAAGCCTACCTGCAGCTTCCAGAGGGGCCAGCGCTTGATGATACCTCTCCCACAGACTCAACCGGCTTGAGGTAATATGATCTGCTTCCTCCATCTGGGCCCAGAGGAAGGCTGCAATCACCTCGCCAGGCAGATACGATGACCCCATATCAACCCATGTATATTTATCAACCTGTCCACGAAAGAACTGGCTGCGGTTGGTACCCTTTTCGCGAATGATCTCCGCCCGCTCAGCGAACCTTTCATCATTGATCAACAATGCTCCTCCTTCACCGGAAATAATATTCTTGGTCTCATGGAAGGAAAGAGCGCCAAGATGACCGATGGAACCTAAGGGCCGTCCTTCCCAGGTGGACATGATGCCCTGAGCGGCATCTTCGATAACAAGAAGATTATGACGACGGGCAATATCCATGATGACATTCATGTTACAGCCTACTCCAGCATAGTGGACGGGCGCAATGGCGCGGGTGCGAGGGGTGATAGCTGCTTCAATCAATCGCTCATCAATATTCAAAGTATCCGGACGAATATCGACGAACACCGGAACAGCCCCGCGCAAGACAAATGCATTAGCAGTGGAGACAAATGTATAAGATGGCATGATAACTTCGTCTCCGGGCTGAATATCTGCCAGGATGGCCGCCATTTCCAGTGCGGCCGTGCAGGAATGCGTGAGCAAAGCCTTCTTGCAGTCCTGTCGCAGCTCCAGCCAGGCATGACATTTTTTGGTAAACGGCCCGTCACCTGCCAGCACGCCATTAAAGTGGGCCTCGGCAATGTAGTACAGTTCCTTGCCGGTCATGTAGGGTTTGTTGAAGGGGATGGTCATAAGTTTTTCCTCGCGACAATGATAAGCGAACCACCGAAAGGGAAATTGACACCATGTTCTATTAATTTTCTTTCGCTTGTCATAACACTGTGAAACAACAGGTTAATAATCGGATTAAGATTGAGATCGGACATTATTTCTTCTCTGTCACGCCCCTTCTTGAGGCGGGAGATCATCATGAATGGAAGAAGAAATGATACAAAGGAAGAGGAACGCAGGATTTCGTATCCAGCCTGTTTCAATTTTGTGGAAATTTCCTGCCGGGAATAACGACGGACGTGATGGGCCATATCGTCCGAGCCACTCCAAAGCCAGGCATGTTGCGGTACCGTAACGATCAATACCCCTCCTGGAGCTAAAGCACGATAAATACCAGCCAAGGCTGATACATCGTCAGCGATATGCTCCAGAACATCGAAAGAACCGATTAGATCGAATTCTTCATGAAAGGGTATATTGGTTGCGTCCATCTGAATGAATGATCCACGATGAACACGATTGAAAGCGTATGAAAGACCATGTACCGATAACTCACTTCCAGCTATAGCGGCTTTGGGGAAATTGGCGGCAATGCTGGAAAGCACAAACCCTGTTCCACATCCAATTTCAAGAAAGTTTCTGAAACTTGAGTAGTACATATTTATAAAATATAAAATCATTTGGTTGCGTGCGACAAACCAGAAGTTTGATGATTCGAGAGCAAAGAGATAAGGAAAGAGATTGTCTTCGAAACCACTGCTATCCTCGGCATGTTCCGGAGCGAAAAGCGGAAACCGGCCATTAAAAACAGGCTTCCAGTGACAGTAAGGACAACGCCACTTAGTAGAAACAAAGTTCTCATTGCAGGAAAGGCATCTTTTCATAATTTTACCGATATTGTTGCAGTCGTTTTGTTCGGCCTGAAAATCCAGAACTTTTGAGCAAGGAAAAGAAGTACTGCAGCGATGATAATAGCAATGGTTTGCACAATTAAAGGCGGATAGCCTTGTTGTTTGCTGAAATAGTCAAGCGTGAACATATTGAGAATGTAGCAGACAATATAGGCAACGATATAACGAACTGCTGACATCCCGAAATCTCCTGTATGAGAAAATGACCATTGTTTGTTCAAAACAAATGCAAGGGAAACCGATAAGACATAAAAAATTGAGACGACAGTCAGCGGATCAAGTCCAGCCCGCACAAGCAGATAAAATCCGCACAGAGCCAAGGCATTGGTAGTGATGCCAGTCAGAGCAAAACGAATAAATTCTGTACGCCATTTCATGATTCATTCCTGATGAATATTGGTATAGTGATCACTGATAAAGAAGGAACTGAATAATAATTCAAAATACAATTAATCCCGGTAGCGGCACTGTTTTAAATTGATTTCTTCTATGTCCATAATCGCGATAGTTTGAGTGGACAATATAACCCAATAATCATTTAAATGCAACACTATACAACATTATACCTAATTGCCGATAATTACCAAGATTTTCCTTGCTTGTAAATGGAAGAATGATTTTCAGACAAACAATATCAGGAATCGTTTCAAATTGGCTACTGATCGCATAGAAAGATTTACCACAAGCAATTATTGCGCTCCCCGTCGCTCCGTTTGGTGAAAGAGAAAACTGGACTTCTTTACATTCCAATGCAGGAATAGGGGCAATTTCAAGGGTCACAGACAGTTCTCCGTTGGAATCCAACTGTCGGAACAGCGTCTTATCAGGCTTAAAACAAATTTCGACCTGTCGATTTTGAGACCATCTAAAATCTATTTCTGCATTGGACCAGCCTTTTAGAATTAATTTTGATGCATCATTGCGCCATGAAATGATTTCACCGGGGGTAACCTCTTTTGCGATACGATAAAGATAATAATCTGTTGTATGTGAGGTACTATAAAGAAACATCAACCAGAAAATAATGAGAGAAAATGAAATGGCGAATCGAAAAGGATGGTCAAATATAACTCTCATGAAACCCATTCCACATTGAGATATCTAATAGCAAACCAAATAAAATGAATACCTGATAGACAAAACGAGACAAGATATATAAAGCCTGTTAATAGCACAAAAAAGTATAAAACCATTTTTGTTTTATCATTTGTCATAACCATAAAACGTGATATCAAAACATCCAAAGCTATAACTCCGGCAAAAGGAATTGAAAACATAAGAGAAATATGACGCCCCACGTTCAATATGTCTGAAGATATAATCCATAGAATCACTATTGAGATATTGAAGATAAAAAAATCATAATACTTTACAGCCAGGAATATGGGAGTCAACAACAATCCGGTAACCAGGAAAAAAGCTGCAAATTGTTGCGGAGACAAAGTGTAAAAGAATTTCTTGTAGATCAGGATATTAGAGTATTGTAATCCACTAAAAATAGAAGATATAGCGCCCGCAATTGAATTGAATTTCTGTACAAGTGTTGGAGTGACTCCATGGCTCCAAGCATAATAAATATTCTTGTTAACCAGAGAGTCACCAAAGCATAAATACCAATAAATCGTCAATATAACAGGAAATATAATAATAATTGGAGCCAATTCAACAGACTTCACCCCGGCGCGTCCCAATGATTGGTACCATGAGAAAACGCCTTTGCAATGTTCAACACGATAAAGATAATAAAAAAGAACAGGGAGCATCGCCATTGCATGTGGCCTGGTAATCAATCCATACGAGATCACGATGCTTGCAGAAACAACACTACCTCTTTGCAGAAAGTAAAAAAAAACCCCAACCAATGCAAATAACACCGACTCCGAATAACCGTTCATAAAGTAGATGGAAAAAGGCATAAGAGACCAGATCATTACAACGATTGCAGACTTGTACTCACCGATTCTTAACGAAATAACTTTAAAGAAAAACCAACTTCCGACAAGATACCCCAACAGACAAACAATCAGTTGCGCAACAACTGCATTGAGGCCGAAAAGCACGGCAATAACCTTTATGATAAGAGGATAGCCGGGCAGAAAAGCTATATTTTGTTCTACGGTAATATCGCCATTGAAATTATACCCATAGACAACGATATTTCTGTACCATCCAGAATCCCAATCATAGATTGGTTTTCCCAGCATTAACCAGATGAGAAAAAACAGAACTGGTGATAGAAGCAAAGGATAAATCGCCAGCAAACCGAGCTGCTTGCGGTTTAGATTATTCATGGTTTCTCCAAAAATATCCCATATATGCTTACTGGCCTTGGAACTGTGCAAATCGGTATACTATTCTGGATTTCCATGTTAGTTTTTGACTTGACACCATTGAAATGCATAAGGAGGAAAGTGAAAACAGAATGGCGCAGGCAAACACAATGTCTCTTCGGTATGTATACTTTAAACTGCCACAACCTGCGTTTTAAACCCCCAAACCTCCCTGCTGAGGGAGGGATAAATGTAAAGCGCAGATTATATACTGCGAACGGGCATAATCTTAACTTTTGAACCCCCACCCCAACCCTCCACCGCTGGGAGAGGGAGCAAAAGGAAAGTACGGATTATGCCCTTTCGCAGTATAGCAGCCACAGTATAAATAATCATACTGAACAATAAAAAAGACAGCTCTGCGAGAAATTTGTATCACGAGAAGGCGCAGTGACACCCTAACGGCTCTGTTAGCTATCTTAATTTTGATGAACTGATAAAAAGTCTTAACTATTCAGCATCAATCACAGCTTTTGCAAGAGCCTCACATATTATTTTAATTATTAACGATATGTAGTATTTTGCCGAAATCACTTACCAAAACCTTATCCGCTTCTTTCTGCAAAACATCAATCGCATACATACCATCAGGTAAATTATTGATGACAGCGTTAACCGTGAATCCGGAATTTTTGAATGCGTCATTGTTGAAATGAGCCGCCACATCCAGGCGTTCGCCACGATTGGCCTTTGCATAGAATGGCGCACCATCTTTGGGTTTAAGGCGGACATAAATATTCTCTGGAACCAGAGTCAATTCTTTGTCTACGGCCCATCCTTCAATTATCAGACCAGCCGATTTAACAACACTGTCCGCCATACCTCCGTTGATTTTATCCAGGCCGTAACTACCGCCGGCTGTTTCCATAACATCTTTTAGAGATTCTGGCAAGGTAGTGGTAAATGCAATGGAAACCGCTTCCTTTACTGCTTTTGAAACAGGCGTAATTTCCACTTTTGCTTTTTTGGTGGACACCTCTTTTTTATCTCCGCATCCATTTAACAAAACCAAAGAAATAAGAACTGCTGCAACACTTTTTATGACAGGGTTAAGATTCATGTAAATTGCTCCTTATAAATCAATTGTTAATAATCGAAAAAACGCTTCATCCAGTTTATCGTAAAAAACCGCGCCGACCCGGTTAATATGGTCAAGAAGGGCCGAATCATCGATTTTATGCAGCAGAGATAAATCTATTCGGTAGGGTAACAGCAGTTCATCCAATTCATTTTCTATTTTCAGCAACCGGGCAAGGCTAATGCCTTCACCTTTGATAACGAGATCGATATCCGACCCGTTGCGGTAGTTGCCTTTGGCTCGCGAGCCGTAAATGATGATCTGTTCGATTTCAGGCACTGCAGCAAAGACACTGTTGATTTTATCAATAATCACAGGATTCAGTCCAAACCTGTTTTCCATAACATCACAGCCCATTAGTCAAAGCCTGCATTCGCTGTTCAAATTCAACAAATAACTTAAAATAAACCAAAATCACATTTTCAGCAATTTCATCGGCTATCTCCTGGTTGTAGGTATGAGATGACTGATTACGACTTTTGATCATTTCCATCCATCCATCGCCATCAGCAATCAGATTCCGCAAAAACGCCTCGCGTGTTGCATCTCGGGAACCCATGATTGTAAAGTTTCCCTGATATTCAAAAAAATCCTTCATTACATTCCATGCCAGTTCATGGGTAAACTCAAAAGCCTGAATAAGGCCCTGCAGTTCGATCTCCGAGAGTGGCCGCAGTTGGCTCAACTCCACACCCTTTGTAAGCTGCAACAGTGCTTTCCGGTAATGGTTCAATCGCTGTTTCCAGCGAATATCTTCGCTGCTCATGTCTTTGCCTTAATTCTTCTGAATTCCAACTTCTGGATTCCTTGTTTTTTCTCACAGTACTCCTCAGTAATATTCTGGTTTACAGTGAAGATCAAGATTTATTTTTTCTGGTTTCTGGTGATTTTGTTTCAGCTTATTTTCATGGAATCTCATCAATTACGGCAATTGATCTACCTTCAGATTGAGAAGTCGAAAGGCAAGAGGACGTGCATCCCCCCTACCGCTCAACTGCTCTGGTCGGTCACTGGTGAAGTGGATTATCGCATGCGACATCCCGGCAGGCAATGTGATCTTCACGGCATTGCTAAATTCGCTTTCATTCGATATCATGATTTTAGATCCGTCAATCTTCATCCAGACAGCATGTGACCCAAATGACTCAACGTCAAACCGAATCTCGATTTGACCGGATGGCATTGTATGCGGATAACCTTCCGGCAGATAAGAAGGTGATACCGTCAACCTGGCATCAGCTTTAGCCCAAATCCATCTGCTCGTTCCTGAACCCTCCATTTCATAAAAACCAGATTCAAAGACGAATTGGTATGGCTCAATCACTGGCAATTGAGGATTACCGGAAGGATTGAGACGAAAGGCGATAAAGTCACCTTCATCCGCAATTTTTTGATAGCCGCCAGATAGAAATTCCAGAGCCAATTTCTGCGCATCGTCCTTGTAGGCTTTCTTGTTGATCAAAACAGCGGCAAAACCATAATTCTCCAATTGATGCGGCATATCCGGCATGGGAAGACTGGCGACTCTAAACTGCCAGTCTGCATCACCACGCCCTTTTGTGGTACCGTAACTGAATCTTAGGTTCTTTGCATAAAGCCACGGCCGGAACTGATCATAATCACTCATAAGATAAATAGCGCCGGTTTCTGGAAACGCTTTAACCGGCAACTGAAATATCATAGCGGAATGTGGTAATTCGTTTTCGAGTTGATGAACAATTTTCCTGTCTTGATCGACTGCGGCTCTTATGCTTTTAACATTTTCAGTGGAGACCCTGACCGGGAGTTGGTCATAGAGGCCAAATACCAACATAATCATAGGAAGAATCATTACAGGATGTCCAAGGTGTGTTTTCGGCAATTGATCACACAAGAAAAAGAGGGCGATAGCCATGAGGATGATAGAAAAGCGATGGGTGGAACGAAGGAGCATAAAACCAAAGGAACCGAGCAGATAATTGATACCCCCCACCACTCCAAACGAGATGATACCGAGCGCCATCCAGTACCACACATGTACTTTCGTAAAACGTTTGGCGGCAATGTTAAGCGTACCCTTGATCAGCAACCAACTCAAACCAGCAACGGCTGTTAATCCTATATAGCCATATTGCGCCCCCCCTCTTAAATATTCGGGATACTGCTCGAATCCGATTCTTTGACCCAATTCATGAAGCCAACCAAGTCTGTGGTAAAATGGGAAAATGAGATTCGACAAGCGAAGACCCCAGACAGTTAAACCCCACATGTCACGCTGAATGACATTGGAATTCCTTCCTTCAAATAAAGCATATAAAAGTGTGTCCGCATTTGATAGAAGAAAGCCGGTTAGGGCCGATACTATCACAGCTCCCACCATGAACGTTTGTCTTCTGGACCGGTTAATTACATGACCGCCAAAAACAAAAGTGAGCAGAAGAAGGAATGCCGCCAGGTAATAGGGATGAATAAGTCCGGCGACAAAGCCAATCGTGCAAATCAAAATAGCACTGTATTTAGTGTCCATTTTGAAGCGTGACGGGTCATCACACCAAGCCACGACCAATAGCAGTAGGGGAATGTGCCAATATGCTGTAACCGTCAGTTGAGCAATATTCCTGCGAAATGCATAAGGGGAAAGTGAAAACAGTATGGCGCAGACGAATACAAAGTCTCTCCGGTACGCAAGTAACCGTCCGGAACAATAAAAAGACAGCCCTGCAAGAAGTTGTGTAACGAGAAGGTACAGCGATGCCCCTGCGTTCAAACCGAACATCGCAGAAAGGATTCCAGCAGGAAAGTATATCCACTCTTCAAATGGAAAGTCATTCCAGTTTGCATGGAATGGCATGTTTAGTGATGAAACAGATTTAAAAAGAAAAGGGAATATTTCCCCTGAGGCAAATGCTTTTATAACCGCAAGTACATAGATGGCATCATTTACATACTTAACGGGCGCATCCATATCCGACCAGGAAGATTTTCTCCAAACCCAGCACCACCAGAACGCTACTATGCCAACAATAGCAAGCATGTCCATGAGAGCAATACTCGTATCGCTTTCTGAATTAAGCACACGGTTTTTGAGTGTGTGTGACAAATCGGCTATTTTCATTTGGCTCTGTTAGCCCTCTTGATTTTGATGAGCTGATAAAAAGTCACAAGAATTCTTCCTTACCTACGCGCAATCATGGCAAGCCGTTCTGCGTAGCGCCGTCCGATCGCCAGGGGCGAATATTCATCACGGATGGTCTTTTGGCCGCAGACAGCGATTTTCCGGCGTAATTCCAAGTCTTCCACAACACGTTTCATCTGCCATGCGGCGTGATCCACATCCGCTTCGGCCCAGAGTTGGCCCTTGTTATAGGGGCCGATATCCTGCTGTATTTCGATCAGCTCGTACTGCACCGGCAGGGAATTATCCGCATTCATGAAATCGGTGTTGCCCGACCAATTGGTTGCAATCACCGGCTTGCAGAGCAACATACATTCCGCCAATGCAAACCCGAAACCTTCGGAGCGGTGGAGAGAAATAAAACAGTCGCAGAGGTTCTCCAGGTTATACACTTCCTGTCGGCTCAAGGTTTCGGTAATTAGATGGACATTTTGGCGACCGGCTACCCAGTTTTTCAGTTTGTTGAATTCTTTGGGAAATACATCACCATTGTGGGTTTTTATGACCAGCTTTACATCCCCTGCATCAGGAAACGCCTTTTCAAAGGCAGCCAATGCGGCCTGGGGATTTTTGCGCTCCTGCATGGAATGAATGTCGTACATGGTCAGAAACAAAAAGCCTTCACCCGGCAGCCCTATTTGTTGTCGCGTCAGATGTTGTTCCAGTTCAATATCAATGGCGTGTGGCATTCGGATGACCGGAAGTTGCGACTTGGCGCTCACCGCCTCCTGCACAAAGCGTGATGGAACCCATATTTCATTTAGATAATTAAACGCCTGTAGAAACCGGTTGGGAAAGTCCTGCAGTTCCCACGCCCAGTAGCCGATATTGTAGTGTTGGTCAAAAAAACCTTGTCCCAATTCGCCATGGGCCACATGCATCTGATCAGCGTTTATATGAAAGAGATTGACATTATAGTGGTTAGCCTCCTCTATATATTCAGCCCAACTATGGTCTTCCTGACGGATGGGAGTGCCCCTGGAAAAATCTATCAAACAAAACGGCAGCTCTGCCGCCTTGCAGCAACTGGCGGCGCTGCGAGCCGATTGCCCAACACCATGCTCTGATTTGACATAGCCCACGATATTGACACCGACAGCCTCCCTTTGAATCTCTAATTTATAGGGGGCATGAATATCGCTGAAATCAAGAACAACCTGATCATTGATTTCGATTTTGGCGATTCTCAGCGCCAGCTTGCGGAAATCATCATTTTCCCCCAATTCAGCAGGAACAAAAACCTGATTTGCATTTAGCGTCAAAACAGCATCGTTCAGGGTGACTGCAAGGGACTGGGTTTTTTCAAATTTTCCGCTGTCTGAAAAGCGAAATTCCCCTGCCCGTCTGTTATTGAGGGACAGGCTCAGCACCGCATCGGAACCATTTGCCATACGATGACTTTCGCCATCATATTCCCCGGAAACCCTCAACACATCGCCCGCCTTTACCGAACATAGCTTTACTCTGGCGCGTTGGGTCATCCAAACCAATTTTCGACCATCAACAATGTTATAGTCAAAAAAACCGCTGTATGGTGCAAAATTCGTTTGGCTTTCCTTCTCGTCCGCCAGCGCCTGTTTAGCCGGGGGGGGCGGATGCTCCAGATAGTCCATAAATATCCGGCGAATCCACGGCAGCCAGCGTCCCAATCTTCCCAGCAGAAAAAATGAAAACAGGCCGGGTATTCGCACACCAATACGTCGTCCCTCGGAGGAAAACCGCAGCCGCGACAGGATTTCGATCTTGGATATCCCGGCGCGCAGTTCAGACAGGTAATGGTTGAGGCCATCCAGATCAGACGGGCGCTGCATAATCGCCCGATAGGCATTGGTGATGAAATCAGCATCTTCGGCCTGCACCAATTCCGCCAGACGATATTCGGATTTATGTCTCAGAACTATTGTTGTTCTTATCTCGCTTTCCTCTGTATCGGGCAGCATAGACAAACCATCCAGCGCCGGTTGAATGAAGCAGTCCGGTATCTGATGGTCTATTTTTACGCCCTCGGCAAACCAGCGGGTATATGAAACCCGATCTCTGCCCTGAATGTCTGAAAAGCAGAGTTTCAAATCGACACGACGCTCCCAGACTATCTTCATGAGTTCGGTGATTTCCGGCGTACCGCCCGCCAGTTCCCTTGCTGGAAGGTTGTATATTTCCTTTGCAGCAAAGGGATTGACCCCTGCCATTTTCTGAAGATGCGGGTTTTCCCGGTAACAAATACGGATGAAATCATGAATTGGAGTTCCATCATCGAATTGATTGAATACATAGCGATATTTGACGCAGGTTTCTATTCCATGCTTCTTTACCTTCTTGCAATAGTCTTCCACCAACGGCTTGACCGGACCCAGAGCGTCCAGCGTGTAACGGTTCTGATGTTTGGAAAAATTGTCCGGTTGCATCGGATCAAGACCGCTGTAATGGAAGAATATCAGTGGTTTGCCGTTGATGCAATATCCGTCGCTTCGGCGCTTAACCTTACGGTGCTTAAGATTCCAGTACGCCACGTTATAGCCCGGATGGCGCAGAATCGACACGTCTTTAAAGAGACCTGGTGCAAGATCAATCCACTTTTGATCGGTAAAAAGCCCTGCCTCTGGATTCACAACGCATTGATATTCAAGTTTCGCCTGCCACCAATGTAGAAACTCTTTCAACTGTGAGTGACGATTTAAAGCAATGAATCCAAGATTATAGCTCCCAGAACGCATGATATCCAACTCAGACGGATGTTTGTCGTCATCAAGTTGACCTGTAAGATGAGGTGTAAGAACCATCAGCGCCCCATTTTTCAACAGCATTTCAACTTCCGCAAGCTTGCGATAAACAAAGATGTCCGGATCCAGATAGACCACCTGGTCGAAACCTTGATCAAACAACCATTCAATCATCCACGGTTTGACTGCGGTATTGAGTTCCAGGATGGTGTAACGAAAAAGAAATTTCTTCAGCTCCGGCAATGGCAGGTCCAGGACATCCACCACATTGAAATCCTCTTTTGTCGGATCGAAGTCACCACTTATTTCGTCCACCAGAAGCACATAACGCAGCCATTCCGGATGAGCGACAGCAAGAGAGGCCATTAAAGTGCGGGCGAAATGGAGATAATTTTTTGAAACAATAGAGAAAACAGCTTTTTTCATGCTCAATTTGCGCTATCCCTTGGTGGATGCAAAAAAGAACTTAACCGAACCAGAGCCTGCTTTTTAAGACTGGCAAGCTCGCTATCGAGAGTAATCTGACGTTCCAGGGCAATAGCCAACTCTGTATTTTTTAGATCCAGTTCCCGTCGCAGATTCTCCGCGTATTCCTGTGAAATCTCAAGCGCATGACGTAGCAAAGCTGATTCCGACTGAAACTCCGATTCCTTCTCTGATAATGTCTTTAGAAGCGATTCGTTGTAGCGGTCAGCCTCGGCTTTGGCCTCTCGCAATGCATTTGCTTCAGCTTCCCAAGTTGATTTCTTCTCCGATAGCGTCTTTATCAGCGATTTGTTGTAGCGGTCAGCCTCGGCTTTGGATTCAAGCAATGTTTCTGCTTCAGCCTCCCAGGATGATTCCTTCTCAGACAGCATCTTTACAAGCGATTCGTTATAGCGGTCCGCTTCAGCTTTGGATTCCAGCAATGCTTCTGCTTCAGCTTCCCAGGATGATTCCTTCTCCGACAGCATCTTTACAAGCGATTCGTTGTAGCGGTCAGCCTCGACTTTGCCCTTCAGCATCGATTCATTGTAGCGGTCCGCTTCAGCTTTGGCTTTCAGCAACGCTTCTGCTTCAGCTTCCCAGGATGATTCCTTCTCCGACAGCATCTTTACAAGCGATCCATTGTAGCGGTCCGCTTCAGCTTTGGCTTTCAGCAACGCTTCTGCTTCAGCTTCCCAGGATGATTCCTTCTCCGACAGCATCTTTACAAGCGATTCATTGTAGCGGTCCGCTTCAGCTTTGGCTTTCAGCAACGCTTCTGCTTCAGCTTCCCAGGATGATTCCTTCTCCGACAACGTCTTTACCAGCGATTCGTTGTAGCTGTCCGTCTTGACTTTGGCATCCCGCAACGACAGCACATAGGTAGTCTGTATTCTCAGACGTTCCTGAACATCCGCCGCATGTTCCAACAAAATGACAACCATATTTTCATTTGGCGCATAAATATTCTCCCGAATCTGATCCAGGCGTTCGACAGGAGTGTATTCATTCGGCAAAGAACGTAAATGATCAAATATCTCTTCCGGCATGGATACATTGGGTACGCCATCACGATAATTTTCATCAACCCTGACATGGTGATGTTGAAGGCCCGGCTCAATCAGATTGCTTAATGATTTTCCGATATCCATAGCCGAGGCTATATCCAGTTTTATCAGCGATTCTTTGATCGTAAATTCAGGATTTTGGATTAAATCACCATATTGAATAAACGTGCGCTTATATCCCCTGGTCCAATATTCAGCGTTCAGCAAGTGGGTGGCGTACAAATGCAATGCTTTTGCCTGGGAAAAACCATCTCGTTTTTCCAAAGACAGCATAACTTCCACAGGATGCCTGAGTGTAATCACATATCCGGCATCAATATCCATTTCGCTGAGCAATATATGCCAAAGCGGCAAAAGCCGACATAACCGCGGGTCTTTGATGCCCCATAGCTGGATATTGGAGAAATCCCGATCAATGACCGCCCGGAGACTCTGCATTGCCCTTTGAGCTTCGGATGTTTTCTCCCACGTTGGGGGCAATGGCCGAACATCATCCCATGACGAACCTAACTCTAACAACAGTTGATCATGGATTTCAGCAATATCGATATGCTCCCAAAACCCCTTTTCATTCACTCCAGGTGTTGCTTTCATTAGATGTTCACCAAAATCCACGCCGCAGACAGAAAGCGCTGCGCCCACAGCCGAAGTGCCACTGCGGTGCATTCCCAAAATTAAAATAGCCCGTCTGACTGACTGTTCTTTATTATCTTTCATTAGATGACATCCGCAAAACCACCTCTCAATTTTTGGAAAATCACCAAACCTGCCCACGCAACTCCCACACTTACCAAATAATACAACGCCAGATGATTCCAGATGGGCGATTTTCCCCATATAACAATTGCGCGTGTTTGTTCTACAATAAATGTCAGCGGGTTAAGATAGAAAATCCAGCGAAACCCCTCCGGCGTATTGTTGATCGGATAAAACACAGGACTTATAAACAGCATGATCATGGAAACGATAACAACCGTCTGCCCCACATCACGCAGATATACCCCCACAGCAGCCAGCATCCATAACAACCCCATAATAAGAAGCATAAAAGGAAACAATACGACTGGAAGAAAGATGATGGTCCAATGAACATACAGATGGATACATGCAAATGAAAGGATCAGCACCAACAGGCTGATCATGGTATGAAACAATGCTGATCCCATCGCCACCCAAGGCAAAATTTCAAGCGGAAAAATCACTTTTTTTACATAATTGACATTTCCCAGAATCAGGCCGGGCGCCCGATTGAAGCATTCGGCAAACCATCCTTGTACAATGAGTCCGGCAAATAAAATGATAGCAAATTCACTATGACTTCCCGATCCTTCGATCCATCGCGATTTCAACATAAATCCAAAAGCAAACGTATAAACCGCCAGCATCAGGATCGGATTGAAAACGGACCATAACAGTCCCATGACAGAACCCCGATAGCGCATTTCCACGTCTCTGCGGACAAGTTGCCAGATAAGTCCCCGATAGTTCCAAAAACTGCCAAAAACATACAGGGGTGATGTTGATAAAACTCTTTTCACATTCATAAATCCATGAGAAGTTACACGTTGAATCCCATTTCCCTGACGCAATCCACCTGTCTTTTTTCAAAAACACTCCCATCAAATTGGCGATGGCGTCCGATGGTCTTCGGCATTCTTATTTTATTGGAATAATAATCCAGTGCGATACTGGCAATGTCCACCTCCAGAAACGCAAAGAGCCGCAACAGTTCATCCATGGGAGATTCACACAGGTGGTCATAATTCAGCACCATGAACTTACGGCTTGACATTGTTCTCCCCACATTTATAGCATGACGGTTTGCCTGTATCCAGTACTCCAGAGAGGCCCATTGGGGTTCATGTTCGATTCTCTCTTGATCAATGCCCCAGATAAATCCCCAGTTGTGTAACTGCGCTTGATTGGAGCTGTACGCCATATCCAGTCCATTTCGAATCAGATGTATATATTTCATTTCTGGATAATAGCGATATAACCAGTGAAGGTAAATATGGGAATTGGGTTCTTTCCATCCCCACCCAACACGGCGTACAGCATTAATGTTTTTATATTTGAGTACATTTATCGCCCGCTGAATCGCCCATGTCCCTTTTCCATTTCCAAGATGATCATGCCCGTGCCGATACATATATAACACAGCATCCAGAAAATAATGTATTTCGGCAGGATTCAGTATCGAAGGTTTTTGTTCTGTCATGGTTCGGGTAAGAATATTCAATCCTCTGCAAACATGACTTTCAATACAGGCAATCTTTTTTTTGTACCAGTGAGGTCTTTTAAATAACAATGTAACAGCCAGATTATCAAGGGATTCATTAAGATCGGACCCGATGTAATATCCAAGTTCCATCAGGATGTCGGCAATCAGGCGCGTCCCGCTTCCTCCGACACCGCCAACAACAACAGGCGCTTTACTGTTTAGTTTATTTTTCATATTTGTCATACTGTTTTCACTGTTAAAGCTTGTCTTGATACACCATCACTTCACATATTTAGGTGAACAAGCTGAAGGAAGGTAGAGCGTTTCAGGCCGACAGGCCTAGCACCTTAAATACCTGAGTTGTTATACGATTGCAAGACTTTGTCGCATCAAGACATTGGGTAAACCCCAGGAACCCATGTCAGACGGAATGCTTCCGTTTTTCTAAAACCCTTTGATACAAATCCATATCCCTTGCATGAAACGACTCGATTTTCTTTCGTAACGACACATCAATCCTGTAACCGCCTTCTCCCTTATCACCAACATTTAACATTATTGGTTCGATGGGAGTCTGTAAATATTGACGAGCAAAGAATTCAAGATCATCCTCATAAAACTCGGTAACACCAATAAAGTCAAAGTATTCGATGGGAAATCCCCATAAAAATTGCCAGTACAAATCTCTTACTTCTGGACCGAGACAAAATCGCTCAATAGACCAATCTTCTTCAATTACCTTTCGGCGAAGAGGCGGCGCTGTCTTGGGATCGTAAGTCCTTTTCCAAAAGAAGTAGTGTGACAGAACTCTTTCAACCGGATTCCTCATCCATGTGACGAATCTCAAATCCCGCTTGTTTGCAAGAAGAAGATATTTAATTGGGAGGAAATGCCCGTGAATACATTCAATACCCGAAAAATCGTTTTCTGCATTGCAAAGACTTGCTTGTAGAGCTGCTTTGTTCCTTTCATGTTCTGGTGTATTTATGGGAAGATCAGTGTAATCTTTTAAAAGTTTGGTTCCAAAATGCTGTTCCAAAGTCGCCGCAAAGCTTGTGCCTGCAGTCTTGGGCAAATGCAATGAGATTATCACCTTCGTGACCTCCTGGCTGAGAATGATGAAAATAAATGACGGAAATGCTTGCTACCTAAAACCTGTAATCGATTTTTCACACTGAAGATACATTAATCGCCGTATTAATATTGATTTGAGGCATTAATAGCATAAGCAATTTCGGGGCTCCGCTAACACCTGTTGCCTCTACCGGCCAGGCATGGTAACGTAAATGACGGTTTGCCTTGCATCTATACTTTATAGCTTATCAGTCTGTCCAGTTTTTTGGAGGAATTGTACATCCGAACTGTAATACCTTGTCACTAAAGGATAGTTTATCATGACTTCTGAGTTTGCCATATCCGTGGAAAATGTATCCAAAACATATCATATTTATCGAAACCCTCAAGACAGAATCAAGGAGTTTTTCCTCAGAAAAACACTTTTTACGGAATTTCATGCGCTGCAACACATCAATTTCAATGTTAATAGAGGTGAGGTTGTCGGAATCATCGGCCGCAACGGTTCAGGTAAAAGTACGCTGCTTCAAATCGTTGCAGGAACTCTGCAACCGTCCTCCGGATCCACACACGCTTGCGGCCGCATTGCAGCGCTCCTTGAGTTAGGCTCCGGGTTTAATGCGGAATTTACCGGCAGGGAAAATGTTTATATTAATGGCGCTGTTTTAGGGTTGTCCCGAGAGGAAATCGATTCAAGTTTTGCGGACATCGAAGCCTTTGCGGACATCGGTGAGTTTATCGACAGGCCCGTTAAAATATATTCCAGCGGTATGTATGTACGTTTGGCTTTTGCCATTTCAGTTAATGTTAAAGCCGATATTCTGATTATTGATGAAGCCCTTGCCGTTGGAGATACCGCCTTTTCCTTCAAATGCCTTCATCGCATGGAAGAGCTGCTTTCAAACAACACAACCATTTTATTGGTTTCTCATGATATTCAATTAGTTAAGCAATTGTGCCAAAGGATCGTCTATTTAAAGAACGGTCAGATGGTTTATACTGGGGATTGCGAAACTGGCAGTGAACTCTACTTGATGGATATTCGAACGGATCAACAAAAAGCAGAGCATAGTTGGTCCATACAGGTAAAGCCTCCGCTGAATGACTTGAATGGATTTTCATTCGGCAATCAACTGGGTCATATTATTAACATATCCATGGGAAGTGGGGAATGTGAAAAGCAGCATTTTCAAAGTGGTGAGCGAGTCTGGTTAAAAGTGGCCGCACGCATTGATCCTTCTGTCCGGAAACCCAGGCTTGCAATGGTGATCCGGGATGAAAAAGGATACAATCTTTTTGGATATGATAGTGAAGTTCTGGGGAAAAAAAGCCTGCATCCGGATGCTGAAGGACGGGTTGATGGCATGTTTTTATTCACCTGCCGTCTTCAGCCGGGCAATTATTCCGTTACTATGCGACTGGAAGACTTTCAAACCGAATCCTTGAACATTCTACTGGACAAACAAATCAACGCAATATGTTTCAAGGTGTTAACCGATAAAAAACAATTTTATGGCGTGGTAAATCTGGATGGGTGTTTTGAGTTCTTTTCACAATAGAATCGAGGTATTCTTTGTTGGAAATTACCTAAACGTTCACTCCCCCTCTCAGCGGGAGGGGGCCTGGTGGGAGGGGTCACGCATAAACAATGACTCACAACAAATGGGCCAGTTGCATGATATCCCTGAAAGCAGGGTCCTTATCGGCATAGCTTCGCAATACTTCAACCAGCCGATTAACTATAAGAGTGGTTTCCTGGATGCCCCGCGCGTTTTCATCAACCACCTCCTCAGCCGTTTTCCTGGCTGTTATCAGGACACTGCGCCGATCCCACCATGCAAAACTGAATACAGCCGCAAACAGGGTGGTAAAAATGGCGGACAGTGCGTAAAACATACCGATTGTCTGCTCGAAGCGCTTATCCACCTGCTCGAAGCGTTTGTCCACCTGCTCGAAACGGGCATTCATATCGGTGCGTAATAACTCGAAGCGGGCATTCATGTCGGAGCGTGACAACTCGAAGCGAGTGTTCATATCAGTGCGTAACTCCTCGAAGCGCTTGTCTATCTGCTCGAAGCGCTTGTCTATCTGCTCGAAGCGCTTGTCCACCTGCTCAAGTCGTTTGTCCACTTGCTGCATAAAGACTGTCTGGGTTGCCTCCATACGCACAAGGCGCTCGCGATCAGCCTGGGTGAAGCTGTCCAGGGCCAGGGCTGGCAACACACAACCGGATATCAAAAGATAAATTACTATACCGCTTATTCCCATCTTGATTTTGGTCATGACCATTCTCCTTTTTTGCATAATCCGATGTGCGTAAACGTAACCGTTCACTCCCACTACCAGCGGTAGAGGGTCGAGGGGGAGTGCAAGTGGTTGGCTGAACGATTACGCGTAAACAATGACTCACAACAAATTGGCCCATTGCATGATAGCCTTGAAAGCAGGGTCTTATCGGCATGTCGTCGCAATACTTTAACTACCTGCTCAACTGTAAATGTGATTTTCTGGATACCCTGTGTGCTTTCGTCAACCACTTCCTTTGCCGTTTTTCTGGCTGTTAGCAGAACACTGCGCCGATCCCACCATGCAAAACTGAATACAGCCGCAAACAAGGTGATAAAAATGACGGAAAGTACATAAAACATATTGGCAGTCTGCTCAAAACGGGCGTTCATATCGGAGCGTAACTCCTCGAAGCGGGTATTAGTGTCGGATCGCTGCTCCTCGAAGCGCTTGTCCACCTGCTCGAAGCGCTTGTCCACCTGCTCGAAGCGGGCGTTCATATCTGTGCGTAACTCCTCTATGCGCTTGTCCACCTGCTCAAGTCGTTTGTCCACTTGCTGCATGAAGACTGTCTGAGTTGCCTCCATACGCACAAGTCGCTCGCGATCAGCCTGGGTAAAGCTGTCCACCAAGGCCAGGGCAGGCAACACACAACCGGATATCAAAAGATAAATTACTATACCGCTTATTCCCATCTTGATGTTGGTCATGATCATTCTCCTTTTTTGCGTGAGTATACTGTACGCGGGCATAAACTGCACTTTTCAATTCACCGCAAAGGCGCAAAAGACCCAAAGAAGGCAATAATTTCATTGAATATTTTCTTTGCGATCTTTGCGCCTTTGCAGTGAATAAAAACTAAGTCATTAACCGCTCAAAGTATAGTCGCCAAAAGCTCCGGCACCGTGCGCCTTGATCTTGATCAGACGAAACGCAGATGCTTTGCTACACCATATTATTACTTTCTAAATCTTTTTAATGAATATAGATGTTAAAGGTAGGCAAGTCAATAACCGTAAATATAAGTGATAGAACTCGCAGCATTGACAAAATTCCCATGATCCATCTGATCGACACTGCAAATGAAATTTTCTGGGAGCGCTGGGCATCCAGCCAGCAATCTGAAACGCAAAAAGGGACAACCGCTGACGGTCATCCCTTTTTGATTAAGGTAAATTACATGTTAAAGATGCATTAAACTCCACCACCGCTGCCGCCGCCTTTAAAAACCGTACTACCAAATCCATCAGGCGTTTTCTTGACATTGGTGATAATTGCGGAGGTACTCTCAACGGCCACTTCATATTTAAGAGCCGATCCAGTAAACCTTGCTGCCATTTGATCGCCAGTCAACGTAATTGTTGCATTAGATGTTAACACGATCGGAGGAGCGCCAGCAACTTCAACAAGTTTTACTCCTGCTGTATCCCATGCGCTTATCAAAACTTTTGCTCCACCGGCCGGAACTTTGCCATTAGTGTCAGAAATCTTAATTGTATTGTAGGTTCCAATACTGTTTGCCGCAAAGAAAACACCGTTTCGCTTGAGCGAGTAAAATCTTGTTGAACTAAGCCAAGTGTTCGCTGCATACATTCCAGCATCTTCAAGATTTTTGAATTCCAGCGTAAATGATCTCTCGTTCTGTGCTGTTGTTCCATCAACGGAAAAAATTGGGTCTAGAGCAATAGCTTTCGCCGTCCCCAGCGCATTAAGGTTCACGGCATAGGCTTCGGTTTTAGCAGCATTGATAAGAAATTGTCCTGCCACCCCACCTGTTGTCAAACCGGCACTGTCCGATCCTATGAACTCTGCACTACACGCAATGCCTGAAATTCCCGCAAAATCACCTTTCAGGGATACCACTGCTTTTTTGGCAGTCAACTGTGCACTCGGAACACCCCAGCCTTTAACGTCTATCGGCACGACGTTTGCTTTGCCAACTAACGAATTTGCTTCAAACCTTGTATACGCTCCTGATGATGCTCCCACATCAACCGTGTCTTCCAACAGAGAGGCGGTAACCACGAACATGTTGACCCCTGTGAAAGCATAGCCCATGCCGGTTACTGCTGTTAAAGATTTGGGCGAAATCAAGTCAAGCCCATATACGTTTTTAGTGGAAATTAGAATATCAACGTTTGATCCTACAACCAAACCACCCACATTAATAAAACCAGTCGCCGAAGAATTGAACGTAATCGCCGCTGGTGAGGTTAACAGTTTATCTACCAAAAACGTAGCCGTCGGCAGTCCAACTGGGGAACCGAGGCATGTTAACAATGCGCCAGTATCCGAACGATTCATTGTGGGTGCACCAGAAAAGAGCGCTCCACCCGTCAACGTAACAACCACTTGACCCGACTCTGGTACATCTAGTTCATTAACAAAAGAAAATACTGGTGAAGTGGCTGTCTTTGCTGCGAACTTCCCACTTGCGGTTGCACCAACAGCAACGTTAGTATTGCCTGCACCTGTTGTCCAAGCTGCCATTGCCGATCCACCAGTCATAATCATGACACCCACAACAAAAAGAACTGTAAAAATTCTGTAACCCTTTTTCATTCCTTCTCCTCCTTCGATATTGAGATAATAATCTAAATCGTTTACTACCAACGACACATACCATAGACCTAATATTTGGGGCATCCCTCCTTTCAATGAACACTTACTATTTGCGATTACCAGTACATAATGTCGAATTTGATATCATCAAACACCCAGCAAAAAGTATCCTGTTTATCACAGTGAAAACTCCATACATCACACAAAATATTAAGCAGCCCAGCATTCAGTCAAAAAAGGCCTCAGAGCGGATATCATCACCCGTTTGTTTTCCTTTAACATCTGTATTGGTTAGAAGTCAAGAGTTTTAAGACTGTCTCGAAAGCAATTTCTTCATGTTGAACAATATTGATCATGGAAACACCATCAATAAATTACGAAACCACACCTGCCCGTTTCTTACATGAAGACCGACATCAAGTCAAGAAAGTTATTTTGTACATTTTGGCTTCGGAATAAGTTAATATGCCGCATCACGCTTCATTTCCGGCACCCCACGCAAAATCCTGATAGCAAGAAGTTGTGCATTCCGTTCAGACATTACAGGAATCATTTCTTCCCAATATTTTGAAAATCTCCAAAAAAGGCATCCCGCATTTCATCAATAAACTGGGTATTGCGAATAATCCGGGGGGTGATCATCAGCAGCAGCTCTGTTCGCTTCTGACTGGTGGTGGTGGTTTTAAACATATATCCCAGATACGGAATATCGCCCAAAATCGGTATTTTATTAATGGTAGCGCTATCATTTTCCTGGATCAGCCCGCCCAACAGAATGGTTTGGCCGTCACTGGCCACAACTTCCGTACTCAGCGTCCGGTTCAAAATTAATGGAGAGCTGATATCCGATGTGGTGTTGATTTGCGCCTCGCTGACTTCCTGTTTAATCTCGAGCGTTACCACGTTTTTGGCCTGCACCATGGGCGTTATCTCAAGGCTGACACCCGTCTTCCGATATTGAATGGCCTGCAAGATGCCCGTTGTTCCAACGGTGGTAACCGGGCTAGTGGTTTGGCTGGCGACAATCGGAACTTCGGTGCCAACCACCAGCGATGCTGTTTTTCCATCCCGAACAGTCAAGCGGGGGCTGGACAGAATCTTGATCAGATTATTTGAGGCCAGTGCATTGATCAGGGTTTGAAACTGCAACCCATCCGACAGAAATGAATAATTAAAAATATTCCCGCCCAGACCCAACTTGCCTACAGTACCCATGGTTCCGGCGATTCTGTTGTCAGTATTCTTCAGGTACATATTACTTTTCAAAAACCATTCCAGCCCGTATTTAAGATCATCCTTTAAGGTGATTTCAGCGATGGTGGCTTCCAGTGACACCTGAACCGGCATAATGTCAAGACGGTTTAAAAGGGTTTCCACGGTTTTATATTTCTGCGCGGTGGCATAAATGATCAGAGCATTTTTGCTTTCATCCACCGTGGCGAAAACATCCTGAATAAAACTTTCAGTTTCTCCAGGTGTTTCAGTACTACCACTTGTTTTTGCGGTTTTTTGAACCACAGCACCGGCCTTGCTGGTGGCTTGTTTTGTGGTTGCCGATGACTTTTTAACTGCGTCTTTTTTCGACGTTTGAGACATTCCGATTATATTGGCCAACGAATTTCCAAGCTCTGTAGCCAGACAGTTCTGGGGAAAATAGATAAAATATTGCTTTTCCTCACTTTCCATCGGTACATCAAGGGTTCTGATCCAGAATTTGACCCTTTCCAGCCATTCTTTTTCAGCCGCGAAAAAAATCAGAAGCCCGCGCTGCTCTAATACATTGATCTGCACTCCTTTCGTTGTTGGGTTTGTTGCAATCGGGATGCTTTCCTGAGCCATGATTTCACTTAATTTTACAGCTAAGTCCACGGGATTCCAGAAAGTAACCTTCTGCATCCCCACAAACCTTCCCCGCATGGCCGGCTGGTCCAGAAGATTGATCATCTGCATTGCCTGCTCGATCTGCTCCCTGCTTCCCGTGATGATATATGCATTTTCCCTTGGATCCGGGAAAATGGAAAGCCCCTGGATTTTGGGCAGCACTGGGAAGAGTTTATCAATATCCGCATATTTCACCGGAATAAGCTGCTGAATCTGGCCGGCTACCACTGGAATGTCCTCCAGCGATGCCCCGATCCCTACCGCGATACGCTTGTCTTTATCACCCTGAGTCAGGAAAAAAATATTATCTTTGTAATACACGGTAATATCATTTTGCGCCAGCACACCCCGGACCACCTCAAACATCTGATATTCACTAACATTCTTCTCCAGTTTTAAAGTGACGTTGCGTTTCAAATCCGCTATTTTGGAATCAAGGACATAGTTGACACCCAATATGCCGGTAAATATCTGATGAATAAATTCGGTGATCGGCATATCATCAATCACCACGGTCACCAGTTTATTCGGGCTGAAAGGATTTTCTGTAAGCATATCGTCTTTATTGCGGGTCGGATGGTCTCCATAAGGCGCCAGAGAAACAAACGGTTTTCTTTCCGGGGCCTCGGTTTTGCCGACACCTTTTTCCACCAGCAGGGAATCCGGGGGAGGATCCGTGGAAACCGGTAAGGCGTTGGTCATGTTCAGCAGCATTTTATCCTGAACTGCAGGCGCGATATGCTGGCAGCTTGCTAAAAAGACCAGCGTCAGCCACAATAACGACATCTTGATATATTTAATCATTATTTCCCGTTAATGGTGAGGGGTTTGTAAACCATGATCGTCATGGGCTCCAAAGACTTGGATGTCAGAACGATTCTGTCCGGCAGAATCCTGGTAATGGCAAACCCTTCGATCGCATCTCCGGCTTTGCAGGTAATTAACTTTTTCTGTTCCTTTGGATTCTCCTGACCCTTGATGCTGCTAATCGAAATAACAGCTTTTCGCGTATCATTAAATATAAAAATTCCTCTCAGGCGGATTTTTCCCTGAAAAGGCTTGTTGCTATCTTCATCAACTATAGGTGGTGCGGGGGGCGCGGCTGCCACCACTACCGCTACCGGCGGCGGCGGCGTGCCGAAAATATCCTGCCATTTTGCCGGAAGCGCGACAGGCTTACGGGTAAACTCCGCAAAGACATATACCGGGTCCGTACTTTTTGCAACCTTCATGCTTTCGATCTCCTGATAAAGCAAGTTCGCCATGGAGGCAAAAAACAGGGTCAGCAACAAATTAAGGCCAATGACATATTTCATTTTATCTAACTACCTCCAGCCTGCTTTTTCAGACCATAGGCGGAAATTTCCATCGTCACGCCGATCTTGTCGGCCTTTCCGGCAGAGTTTATCTTAAGGGAACCAATGGAGACAAAGCGCTCTGAAGCTTCAATGGCCGCAATAAATGCGAGTACATGATTGGCTGATCCATCACAAACAATCTTGATGGGGGATTGAATCACCTCGCCTTCAACCGGATGAAGCCAGTCCAGACTCACGATTCTAATGCTGTTAAGCGCCGAAAGCTTTTCGATATCTTTCTGAAGTGTCAATTGCAAAGCTTGGGCCTCTGCAACATTTGCATAAAAATAACGCAGAGTCTGTTCAACAGAAGCTTTTCCTTTTTCCAGAACCTGATTCAGTTTATCGTCATTACCGAGCAGGGCTTTTTTTTTATAGACGTTTCTCGCCAAGCTCTGGAGATTTTCCAGGCGCTGATCCTGCCATTGATAAAACGGCGTTAAAACCAACTGTGCAAAAACCAGCACACCAGCAATTGCCAGACCTGCTTTTATCCGCCAGGTCATTTCTTTAAACAAAGGGCCTCCCAAGCCCCCCTTTTCAAAGGGGAGAATTTTTTACATTGGTCATGGATTTGTATTTTCTGCCGGGTTATATATAAAGGACAGGGTAAAAACTTCCCTGGATGAAGATTGGTCCTGCCGTATCGGCGCCGTATAGCGGGCGTTTTGTATGGCGGGCCGTGCAGACAGGGCTTCCAGCAGAGCCGTTGACTTAGGTGTCATTCCTTTAAGCTCCACCGTATTTCCGGCGGTGACCAACTGAGTAATTAGCGTATTTTCCGGCAAAACCTCATTCAGCATTATCAGCAGGGGAAGTTTGGGAATATGCTTCTGCAATACGCCGGTCAGTTCATTTTGCCTCGCATACAGGGCCTCCACCTGTAGTTGATTTTTCATCAGACTGGCGACCCGGGGTGTAATATCCTTATCCGCTTTCATCAAACCAGACTCGGCGGAATAGGGAAGGATCACAATGACTGCCATATATATCACAAAAAGTGCGGCAGCGACAGATAACCCGATTTTCAGATTTTTCGGATTAAAACGCGCCAACGATTTTATGGGAAACAGAAACGGCAATACGGCATTAAATGACATATTCATCAGCGCCCCATGCAACATTTCCATATAATCCTGCGAGTCTTCGATTTCCGTAACCGCATATTTTTCTGCATTTCCGCCAATGATGCGGGTAAATGTTTCCTGCTCTATTTGTCCGTCACAGACATCCATGCTCTGCGTCAGCATATCCTTTCCAACATATACCCACAGCGCTTCTTTTTCCTGTTTTTGAACATGGTACAGGTTTTGCTGAGAATCCTTTGTCAGGGCCAGAAGCCCGGATTCCGGAATAATGATCATCGGGGAAAGCCGACTCAGCCATTCCACTGCGCGTGGGTGGATGAACCACAGGTTAACCTTGCACCCGCCGTCTGGAATATCCATTTTTTTCATCAAAAACAGCGGCGTATCAAAAGGCGAATACGCAGGGATATCCATGACTACAGCTTCCCGAATCTCTTTGGTATTGGCAAAGGAAAAAGACCGTATCGTTTCATAATAATGATTTTTCCCCAATACCACCAGATGTGTTTTCCTGACATCATCAATTTCCGCTTCGGCTTCAATGAGTCCCTTTCTGACCTTCAGCGCTTTTCCCTGCCCCAGATAAAGAAAATGACTCCCCAAGATTGCGATCGGACTTATATGAACCATTATCGTTTCCACTCCGCAATCCAGAAGGGGGATCGCTGTCTTTGGCTCTTTAAAACAACCAACTCGATATGCTCTGTTGCATTTCCTTCGGCGGCGTTAATTTCGATCTTGATCCAGCCACGAGGAAAGAATGATATATCCTCACTGTCCAGAATGCCGGTCAGTTGGCTGAAAACAGCGCTGGTCAGCATCCATTGATCTCTTGAATCCACAATGGTTTTTCCCATATTGTCATCCGGCAGCAGGGCTTGTAGCATTTCTTTACTCATGGTCATGAAATTGATCTGGCCCGTATGCCAGTATGTCAAATCGTCTTTGAGGATATTTAGTATTTCCGGGTCAAAACCTTTTAGAAGCTTAATCTCGTCGATGGTTTGAATATAAAAATTCCGCGGTGAATAAGGCAGCTTCGCAGCTTTGTAATCAAATACTTCGGCGCCATTTAGCCGATTGAAGTCATCCGCATCCTGCCAATCCGCCAGCGTATCAATAAATTGCTGTATCTTTTCAGGTTTTTTGTAAAACCGATTTAATAATAGCTCAAGATATCCTTCATCAAACAGCGGAGAGATCATTCCCGAGGTATCCCTTAGCTTTGCCGTTACACCTTTTTCGATTTCTATGGGTTTGCCATAAAGATTCCATTTTAAAATGCCGCCGTTTGGTTGATGTATATCCAGAGCATAATTGTTAAAGGTGGAAGTGGATAAATTATACAAGACAGTACTCAAGGCGCTGTATGATTTCGTGTATGCCTTGCTGCGGTTGTTGATCTCCTCCGCCATGCGGATCTTCTGGCGAACAGTATAGGTAATGCTGGTGGCAATGGCAATGACTATCATCGAAATCACCAGTACTACGGGCACGGCAAACCCTTTTTCTCCGGTTATTCCACTAATTGGGCTGAACTTCATTACTGAAAAATGCATCCTTATAGGGGTTATGGGATTTCACCGGAAACGACAGCGTCTGATCGCCATTTTTGTTGGCAATAGATATCTCAATGATATCCGGCGTTGTCTTTCTGTCTTTTCCCTGATAAACATTCTGCCATCTCTTGATCGTTTTATAGTACTCCAGTTCATCATCCCACACAATCTCCCAGGTACCATAATATCTGAATGTTACCTTCGACAGTTTATCTGCGATGGTCATGCTTCGTGAATACGCAATTTTATCACCTTGATATTGGATATATGCGGCATTCAGCGGTGCCTCTTCATAAATCAACGCCAGGGTTTTTTCTTCGCTGTTTTTTTTTATGAAAAACCTTCCTGCAGCAGCAGAACCTTTGAAAAAAACGGATGACAGGGTTACAAACTCCACGGATGTGCTGTTTGCGTTAAAAAAAGGATAATGCGCACCGGTTTTTTCCGACTCCGGATCTGTGATGGAATACTCGGTTACGGATTCAATCGCGCTTCTCAGCAGGGAATTTACCCGGTATTCTTCCATGGCGACGTAAGTCAAAAGCTTATTTGAATACCAAATATTCAAAAAAAAGGATTGCGCCAGAAATGCCAGATACACCACAAGCCCGATAATGGTCGTTGAAATCAAAACTTCGATCAGGGTAAAGCCATTTTCCTTTTGCACGAAAGGCAGCCTATCTACTTCAACGATTCGTAATTCATTATACTACTGTGTCATCATCCACACTATTTCGTCATAAATATATTCAGCAGTTTTGACGTTTTCACCGTTTTCATAGCGAATAACCAGATGTGTCTTCAAAAGAAACACCACATAAAATCCAAATTCATAATTGCCAACTGCGCCATCATAGGTATCTACGACATTGCCGGATGATTTGACTTGGGTGGCATCAAAAGAATACGTTATTTTTTGATTATATTTGCCGCTGCCTTTGGGCTTATTCTCGAACAACTGGCGTTTGACCTGATCCATGACAGGGGGCAAGGCATCCGCTATCACAATATAGGCAGTCACTTTTTCGACAGCGCTTACGGCCGACCTTACGGCCAGATATCCGATTGAAATTGCGGAAAAAGTAATTACCGCAGCAACAACCACCTCAACCAGGGTAAAACCACTGTCAGTCCGATACATCGAACAATTTCTCTGTCGCCAAAGCCTGATAAGGAATTTTTTCGGTATCGGAGAAACCATTGCCGTTAAATGTCACAATTAGAGGGTTAAATGTCATCATCTTAAATTCTATCGTTGCAGCCTCTCCCTCAATGGTCACGGTATTGTCCTTGAACACCATCTTCAGCGGAACCTGCCGGATAAACGACCTGTTTTTAACCCCTACAATGCAATCCCGCAGTTTCTGTTCTTCGGCATGAAGCACTGCCTTATCATATATTCCCATAACACGCGGGCTTACGAGGGCTGCGGCAAGGCTGATGATGATCATCACCACCATCAGTTCGATCAATGTGAAGCCGCTGTTTGTATTATTCATGAAAGAAGTTCAATTAACATGGATTAACAGGATATTAGGATAAAAAAGAATTCTTTCTGTTCTCGCATTATCCTGTCCATCCTGTCTATCCATGTTAATTATCTTTTAATAACGAAAGGTTATCTAAAAACCGACTTCATTCAGGGATACAATACTGAGCAGCATGACAATTACCACGGAGCCCACGATGGATCCCATAACAACGATCATGACCGGTTCAATAATTTTGATCATGGCGGAGACGCTGTTTTCATAATCGGTTTTGAGCCGGATCTCCATTTCATGAAAAATGCCGGCCAGATTTCCGGTCTGCTCACCAATTTCTATCAGGCCGTCAAACGCATCAGAGAAAAGCTCCGTTTTGGCCATGACAACGCTGAGTTTATTCCCCTGCCGGACCTCATTTTTGACGTTGATGAGTTTATTTTTGACAAATAAATTCTCCACAACCTTGACTCCATATTCCAGGGCATCCGAAATTACAACTTTATTTTTCAATAAAATCGCCAGAGATGAAACAAACCGCAAATTTTCCAGCGTCAGATACATGTTTCTGACTCCAGGAATTTTAAGCATCACCGCATCATAAAACCGGACAAACCATTTCTTTTTCCTTATCTTCATGTAAAGAAATCCCAGCAGAATTCCACCCCCCAACATGACCAACTGATATTGCTGAACGAAACTGCTTATGGACAGCATGAACTGGGTATAAAATGGCAAATCTTTCATTCCGGCAAATACAACAGAGAGTTTGGGGACAATGAAGTCAAACATGAAAAATACGGCCATACAGCACAGCACAAATATGAATGCAGGGTAAAACAGCGCTTCCAGGGTTTTTTGCCGGATCGATCTTCGAAACGACAGATTTGCGGCCATATCGCTGAAAGACTCGCCAAGATGGCCGGTAGCCTCGCCAATGCGAATGACACTGGTATAAAGGGGATCGAAAACATCCGGATATTTTCCCATTGCCACGGAAAGGTGTACCCCTTTGCGGATTTCCTCATAAATATCATTAACGAGTTTTTCCAGCACTTTGTTGGATCTGCCATTTTTAATGATGTCCAGTGCCCGGTCAATCTTAACGCCATTACCAAGAAGCAACGCCAGCTTGGATGTAAGCACCTCAATCTCCGCCAGTTTGGGCTTTCTGTTGAATTGAATAAAATGGCGCAGCCTGCCTGAACCCGCGCCGCTTTTTTCAAGGCGAACCAGCGTAAGCCCCATTGCCTTGATTTTTGTTCTGGCGGATATAACTGTTGGCGCAGACAGTTCCCCCTCATTCGCGCTTCCAACGGCATCGTATGCTTTATATTGGTATTTATTCACTATCCGCAGACCCTGTAAACCTCTTCAAATGTTGTCATTCCTTTGATCACTTTCAGGAGACCATCCTCAACAAGGGACCGGATATTTTTGTCCTGCATGTAAGCTCTGGCCCGAACCGGAAACGTATTGTCTTTGGACATCGCTTTCACTTCAGGATTACACCTTAAATACTCCATGAGACCGATCCTGCCCTTGTATCCGGTATTGCTGCAAAGCTCGCACCCGACAGCATTTCGGATATTCAGGCTTTCAATTCCATATCGTGCAGCCAGTTCTTTTAAATGATATGTGGCGATAATGTCTTTGTCAACGGTTGCGATGCAGGAGCAGTTGGGGCATAACTGACGCGCCAGTCGCTGGGCGATCACCGAAATCAATGACGAATTGATCAGAAATTCCGGAAGTCCCAGGTCCAGAAGCCGGGTATATGCCGTTGGCGCATCATTGGTATGGACGGTGCTGAACACCAGATGCCCGGTCAAGGACGACTGCATGGCAACGCGAGCTGTTTCTCCGTCACGGATCTCGCCAATCATGATGACATCGGGATCCTGCCTTAAAATGCTTCTTAACGCCGAAAGAAAATCATATCCAATGTCTGGACGCACCTGAATTTGATTGATGCCTTCCAGTTGATATTCCACTGGGTCTTCAATGGTGATGATTTTTTTTTCTTCACTGTTAATGCGATTCAAACAGGAATACAGAGTTGTGGTTTTACCACTGCCCGTCGGCCCGGTCAGCAGAATAACGCCAGCCGTCTTTACGATATCTTCGTTCAGAAGCTTGGTCAAATCCGGTTCAAGGCCCAGTTGGCTCAGTTCATATCCCACCGATTCCTTAACTAAAAACCGCAGAACAAGGCTCTCGCCTTTGGCCAACGGCAAGGTGGAAACACGAACGTCAATTTCTTTGGACGATATGCGCATGGATATTTGACCGTCCTGCGGCTTTCGACTCTCCGCAATATCCATGCCGGATAATATCTTAATTCTGGATGCAATTGGAAGCTGCATTTTCATAGGTAGAAAATCGATATCGTGCAACATGCCGTCAATGCGAAACCGGACACGGTACATTTTATTGTACGGCTCGAAATGCAGGTCTGATGATCCCCTTTCCACTGCCCGCGAAATCAGGGAATTGACCATATTGATAATGGGCGCCTCGGATGCCATTTCCCGCAGCCGGTCTATTTCATTATCCGAAATATCTCCAATATCGTATTCATCCCCGGCGCCTGCTTTCTGGTGCAGCCGCAAATCTCCCTCGATTTCCCGTAATTGGGACTGGGTTAATATCACAATTTCTTTCTTGATATTCAGATTGCCAAGATATTGATTCACCTCGTAATCCAGGGGATTTGCACAACCGAAATAAAGTTTTCCATCCACTTCGTTAACCGGAAACCATCCTCTTTCGGCCAGAAAAAACGTATTAACATCCGATATGAATTTCAGGTTGTTGAAATTGATCAAACTTCTGTCCCCTTCTTTCAACACCCACAAATTTAACTGCTCAGCAAGCGCCAGAACCAGCATTTCTTCAGAAATAATGCCCATGTTCAGAAGAATGGAGCCGATCGCACCGCCATACTTGGTTTGGTACTGAAGGCCTTTTTCAATATCCCTGGGATCAATATTATTATTTTTTATTAAAATTTCGCCTATCAACATAACCAGAGCTGACCTTCAATTCATTTTTCTTATTGGAAACATACTATTCATTGCCATAATCCGCGCTTCCGCCTACACGCCGGGTGAAAGAGCAAATATATCAATTTGAACAGCAGACGAATAAAACCATATCAATATATCAATACCCGTCCCCCACTTTCACCCTGCAAAATACATCTCGGGTCAGTTCGGCCGTCCGGCGCCAGGTAAATTCCGCCGCACGGTTCATGCCTTTTTGAATCAGTTGGCATCGGATATCCTGATCACCGGCTATATGGTCAATCGCAAAAGCCAATTCTTCCGCATTGCTGGGGCTGATCAGATAAGCCGCCTTGCCTGCAACTTCCGGCATGCTGGAAACATTGGAGCAGACAACCGGACATCCGCAGGACATGGCTTCCAGAATGGGCAGTCCGAAACCTTCATATAAACTGGGATAGACAAATGCCGTTGCTCCGCTGTAAAGACACGCCAGGGTTTCATCGTCCACATAGCCAGTGAATACTACCCGCTCTTCCAGGCCTGCACCTTGAATCATATCCATCCAGGATTTGTCTCCCCAGCCCTCCCATCCGGCAATCACCAGAGGAATATCGATTTTGCAACACTGCAATGCCTGAATGAGAAGCGGCAGGTTTTTGCGTGGTTCCAGGGAGCCCACAAAGAGCAGATACGCCTGCGGCAGAGAATAGTTCCTGCGAACTCGCTGAATGGCTTCAGGTGTTCTTGGCCAAAAATGCGGCGCTGACGCCTCCGGAACGACAGTCACCTGCTCTGGCGGAATGGACAATATCTCACAGATTTCGGTTCGAACAAATTCGGAAACTGTAAGAATATGGTCGGCATAGTGCATCCTGCGCTTTCGAAAGAACTCATAGAACCAGACCCGCTCACGCGGATGCATCTTCGCGTGTGTAATCAGCGAAAGATCATGAATTGTGTAAACCGTGGGAACGGAAGACATGGCGGCCGGCACAAACCCGGTCTCATGATACACATCAAATCGGCGATGTCGGCAGACATGCCGCAATAGCGTTTCAAATTTCAAACAGTTCGCCGTGCGCAGGGCGAAAACCACAGGATCAGGAAGCTTCCATATAGCAGCAGTCTCCCGACCCCATTTTACTGGATCAGCCTGCTCAGGCATTTGATTCAACACACGTTTGCCGTCAAAATAGATCACTTCTTCATCGTGCAATTGCTCGAATGCCAAATACAGTTGCCTGACATAACGGGATATTCCGGTTAGCAGGCCGACCAGAGGTATGGCATTGACAAGAACCTTCATGATTCTCCTGCTGAGCCCCCGGTGAATAGCGAGTTTGTGGATCGAATGACATGGTTGGCTGCAATGGATGCGCCGAAAACCGCCCAGAAATAAGGGGATATAGAGATTGCGCTATCATTAAAGAGAGCTGTTCCCAAAAAACCTGCCCACCCAGTAAAAAAACCAAGAGCAAGTACCTCAATGTATGTTTTGGCCTGGACCTTCCAAAATATCTGAACTGAGCTTGCAAAATGGAGCAGTAACATCAACATAAAAGCAGTAAACGAGATAAGGCCGGTATTAAACAAAATCTGTAGAAACATGGAATGCATTTTGTCAATGAGATCTGTCGTTGGAAACCCGCCAATCATTCTATATACATCATCCTGGGGGAAAACCATAGCAAAAGTATCCGGACCTGTTCCCAGCAAAGAACGGCTTTTCAATCGTTGTTCCAGGGCGCGCAAATATATGTATGCGCGGCCACCTCCAATATGTCCATACTCAATGATCTTCTCATCAAAGAATGTCTTGTTTTTTGCTTGCACCAGCATAAGATGCTTCTGCTCATCATTCAGGGAATCCCACCCGAATGGCCGAATCTTCAAGCTATCACCCTCGAAAGCGCTTGTGATCTTCCCACTGATTGGCCCACCGGTATATATATCAACTCCAATATAAATAGAAGTAAACAAGGCGAATATCAGAACCAACAGCCTGAATTTACTTCGATAATGTTGCTCAAGGTAGATAATCAGGAAAGTAAAAGCAATAAAAAGACCAATAGCGCCAGAATATGATCTGAAAATGGTATAGCCCAATGTAAGAACACCACGGCCACCCAAAAAAATGCCTTTGAACTCCGCACTCACTGCCCCACCGGTATATTTGTCCATCCCGATATAAATCGGAATAAATAAGGCGAAGATCAAAGCCAACCGCATAATTTTGCTGCGATAATGCCGCGCAAGGTAGATAATCAGAAAAGTAAAAGCGACAAAAAGGCCAACATTGCCTGCTTGGGAATTGCAGCCAATAGCCAGGACAAAAATCAACAGGGTATAGCCCAATAAAAGAGTACCGCCTCTTTTAAAACTCTGGACAAACAGGCATAAGCAAACGGCAAGGGGCAAGGCGATACCTGCTATATTACCACCATAGTTCGTATTGTAAAACGTAGAGTAGATGGTTCCTTTGCCAAATGTAAAGTCAATATCTAAGGTGATAAATTTTAGTGGAATAATTAACCACAGAATGAATTTGGAACGAAAAATATCCATACCAAAAAATTGAAACGCACCGATTAATGCGATTACTGTAGTTGAAAAAATAATCGCTCCTGTAAAATAACGAAAATCGGTATCCTGGCGCGGCAAGAAAGCGCAGGCGGCAAGCAGCAAACAGTATGCAAGCCAAACCCAGACACCTTCATAGCGATCAAACATCCCCCCCCAGGCAATCGGTGCTACCGGAGAAAATACAGCACTGAGCAAAATTGAAAAAGTAAATACAACCCAAACTATCCAAAAATATTTTGTTTTCCGAATGAAACTCAGATACTCGTCTTTCCTTTTGTATAAGCAGAACAAAAAGGAAAGCAAAAGTACAACTGACCAAAAAATAAACCAGCGCATTTTACAGAATGAAAAAAAATCAAAATTACTATTGGAAAACCAGAATCCTCTAAAAGCTCTCGGCACAGAACGAACCGAAAGATATACGATCAATGGGGTTACAGCCAAAATGGCGACAACGGGTATATACCATAAAAAAGCAAAACCTCTGTTTAAAGTATAAGTTTTCTTTTGCTGACATGCCAAAGCCATGCCCCCGCTATTACAGTTTAACCTGAATCGTCGATATCTGCATCAACATGGCGATTGGAGTGACCATCTTCATTTTCCGAATTATCTTCCGACTCCCAACTGTTTTGAGTTGAATGTCTGGATGATTCCCTTATTTTTTTGCCACCATTCCAGAATAAACGTCATCATAACCAACAGAAAAAATGAAGCAAAAAAAGTTACCATAACAATAATCCGCTTATTCGGTTTAATATGTTTTTCGGGGATAGAGGGCCCGGAAATAAAACGATTGTTTATGTTGTTTCTTTCAAAACCTTGAATATCGATTGAGATACTATTAAATACCTCTCTGGTTGAATCTTTGCTTATATCTTTGTTTTTAAAAAAATCGTTTTTAATGATCGGGAGTTGCGATAACATAAAATCACCGTTTTTATCCGCTTTTTCCATCATGCCCATACAGTTGGAAAAAAACTCCTTATAAAGCATTAATTTTTCCCTTGACCGTTCCAGATCGGCAAGTCCGCGTCGAACATCAGCAAGATTGGATTCGATTCCCACCAGTTGCGTGACTGGAGACAAATAATGATATCCCCCTTCCTGAATCGATACCAACTGGCGATCTTCAATTCGGGCTGATTCCGGGTATTTTTTTATAATAGCCTGAATATCAATCGCCTTATTTGTATATTGTAACAACTGGAACTGATTGGCAATAATGCCATTGTCGTTTTTAGCCAACTCCGAATCGGCGTTATTGTATCCATTGTCGATATAATTGAACAAACCAGTATACTTCAAGCAATTTAATATATAATCACCCAGGAAGCAGACAACATCATAAGCTTCCTTAGGATGTTCCGCTTGGTAGTTCAATTCTACACCGAGTATCGTGTTTTTATCAGATGACAAAGCACCAATTTCACGCGTATCTTCCTTTGAATGAGCATATATCGGTTTAATGAGCTTCTTGATGTCCCCTGAAGTATTCAAACTCCCATTTATTTTTTCCCACGAAGTGAATATTTTTTCATGACTTGCAAATGTTTTCAAACGATCTGGATCATAAAACAGTGTTGAGTTGCTCTTAAATCCTGAATTAGGCATCCCACCACCCAGTTGATAAAAACCGGTGCTGAGATAACTCTTTGGAATCATAAAGCTGTAAATCGCCGCCAGAAGCGTAATCCCCAGAGTGCCGAACACAATCAGTTTTCTGCGTTTCCAAATAATCAAAAACAGTGAAACCAAATCAATCTCATCTTCATTCTCACGATCAGTCATCCAAACCTCCTAATTAAAGCACGCACTCCGCATATTGCACCACATACTCCGGCACAATCTCGTTAAGTTTCGCCTTTATCGCACAGGCATCAAAAGTATCGGCTATCTGATAAAGCTCATTCAGATGCCCCATAAGCCATTCCCGGTATCCGTCTTGGTCGCCATAGCCATCGAAGCAGCCACTGGAAAGCAAAACCATTATGTCTTCATGCTCGGTGTTGACTATGTCCTCGCCTTCGGTGATAAGCTCTTCATACAGCTTTTCCCCAGGCCGAAGGCCCGAATAAACAATCTCGATATCCCGGCCCGGCTCCTTGCCGGACAATCGTATCAGGTCTTTGGCCATGTCGGCGATCTTCACCGGAGTTCCCATTTCCAGAATAAACACCTCGCCGCCCGCCCCCAGAGCCCCGGCCTGGAGTATCAACTGGCAAGCTTCCGGAATGGTCATGAAATACCGGGTCACCTCCGGGTGGGTGACTGTCACCGGCCCTCCTGCTTCAATCTGCCTGCGAAAAAGCGGAATCACCGACCCTGTGGAACCTACGACATTTCCGAAGCGAACAGCCATCATGCGGGTCCGTGGATCCTGATGCGCCTGGAGCAACTGCTCGCAGCAGCGCTTACTGGTTCCCATCACATTGGTTGGCCGCACGGCCTTGTCGGTTGAAACCAGAATAAAGCGGCCTACATTGAACTTCACCGCCTTTTCCATCATCACCTGCGCCCCCCTGATATTGTTCCAAACCGCCTGCCATGGATTTCGCTCCAGCATCGGCACATGCTTGTAGGCCGCCGCATGAAACACAACATGCGGACGGTATTTTCGAAACGTTCGATCCACCAGAAGCTCGTTTTGAACCGCCCCCAGCACCGTCACATAATTCAGATACCCCACACTGTGCTTAAGCTCCATCTGAATCTCGTACAGGCAAGGCTCCGAGACATCCATCAGAATTAGCTGTTTTGGATTGAAGCGGAGAATCTGCCTGCACAGCTCCGATCCGATAGATCCGCCGGCCCCGGTTACCAGCACCACCCGGTTGTTAAGATAGTCCCGGATCTGTACTTCTTTTAGTTTTACCGGCGGCCTTCCCAGCAAATCCTGGTAATTAACATCCCTAAGAGCCTTGACACTGACCTTGCCGTTAATCAGCTCCCCAATTCCCGGCAGGGTCTTGAATCGCACGCCGCAGGCATCACAGATCGAGACAATGTGGCGCATCTCTTCACCTGTGGCGGATGGTGCGGCAATCAGTATCTCAAGTATCTCATGGCGCTCCACCAGGTCGGGGAGCTGCTCCACCCGACCCAGAACCGGAACGCCGTGAATCATCAGCCCTTTTTTTTCCCATTTGTCATCCACAAACCCCTTGACCTGATAGTTCATCCGGGGATTGTCCATAATTTCTCTAATCGTTTTTTCTCCGGTATCCCCCGCACCTACGATAAGCGTTGGAATCCCTGATTTTCGGAGCATGGGAACCCGTTGGCCATTCTCAACTTTTCCAGCAAATCGGTACTGATACAGGGTTCGGATCGCCACCCGCATTCCACCCACCAGCACAAACGTCAGTATGCCGTCCAGAATAAAAATGCCCCGCGAAAACCCGCTGAAGCGATTCATAAACAGCATCATAAACACCAACATCAGGCTGGACACCCCAACTGCCTGAATCAGCCGCCACATATCGCTAAGCCCTGTATAACGCCACATTCCCCGATACATGTCATAGCCATAAAACACAGCGACTTTTATCACCAACAGATACGGCAGTACGGAAAAAAAGTTATCCATCTGTCCGTCGAGCTGAAATTCAAACCGAAGCAGGTAAGCTCCAAGGTGCGCCAGGATAAACAACACCAAATCAGTCAGGATGATTATGTAAAAATTCTGATTTTTAATAGGATTCAGAGTAATAATATCAACACCGTCCTGGTTAAACTTTAGGTGATTTCCAACAAAGAACACCCCAATATATTTGGCTCGTTTAGCCCCAAGGGGGGCGTATTATGTCAGCCCATGGCATCGCCCTATGTTGGCATACAACTATATACCGAGCCCTGAAGGGGCGACCTAACTCATACTGTCTCTCACAGAATATTCTTGACTGATTTCTCCACTAACGGGCTTTTCAGAACAGCCTTGCGAAGCTTTTCAACAAGGGTTGTATCCATACAGGATTTGGCCTTTAAGTTTCCCGTCTCCAGTTTTGAAATCAGCTCATCCACACCTCTCACAAAAACAGTATTACAGTCCACTATGGAATCAACCGTAAAATCAACGTATTCACCATTTCGTATTTCAACAACGGTTCCCGTCAAACCACGTCTTCTCCACTTTACTTTTTCAATTTGCGAAGAAGCACACACCAACATCAGGGTTTCATCCCGGATTGGAAAATGGTTGAGTACAATAAAAAAGTGGGGTACATCAGACGAAAAGCTTTCTACACAAAAATAATATACTGAACCCTGTCTGATGGTTGTTCTGATCTGAACAGCAGCGGGAATCTCGATCATATCAGCTCCAGAGCGAAGTTAATTGAGATGCTTCCCGTATTTCATCAAGCCGGTCTCTTTTTTCTTCTTCTGTCAGAGGCCAGCATATCTCAACCGCCTCGTCTGAATCCTTCAAAAAATCCTCATAATGCATTCTGAATCTGGAGTAGCGATTGAAAATATCCTTGAAGCGTTTCCATTCCGGGTATTGGTGTGTCAGGTCTGCCAAATCAAATTCGCCATATCGCCCGAATGTCCGCCACACGAATTCAAGTGCTTCAATATCAGTTTCTGAAAATACATCCGGATCAAAAGCCGTGCAAGATGAGATTTCGTATCGGCTTACAACGAACAGATAACGTAATGCATAGTCCATTTCGATTTTTCCCATGAATTCGCTCATTTCAGCAATATCTTTCACACCTGAGTTCACAGGGCCATATTGCATGGCGTAGTACTCATCATTGGTAATCGGCCTGCCATATTTACGCAGGTGATAGCGGTCTGCAAAGTAAATCAGTTTGATGACCTTCATTTTGTTGATGCAACCGCCGCACTGTATGGCAAAAAAATTGAGCGACTGTGTGGCCTTTTTGTAATCAAATGTCAGATGGATGCACACGTTTTTCCCCGGTACTTGATTTTGATGATTTAATAAATTCTTTTCCGGTTGATTCCGAAGTTCGCAACTTTCAATCCATATACGCACCAAACCACGATTGGAAAATGGTTGAGAATGGTTTTGCGATAGAGGTGACTATTACAGTAATGCTCTGACTCTGACCAGAACATTATCAATAATGATCTCAGTCGTGGTGGCCCCCATCCTCTTTTGCCGTATCAATGGCGGCCTTGACGACACAGTACGTCATGCCGATGCCCAAAATAGTCAAGGCATACCAGAGCCCGCCCATGAATACAGCATGAGACATATCCCATATCCATTCAAAATTAAAAGGAAACATTGTTACCTCCCGAGACTATTCAACCGGATTCAGTTCCGCCTCTTGTGGAAAAATCGGCAGATATCGGTAAGAAATCATGATCAACATAATGCCATAAGCAACCGGAAGAATCGTGGTGGCGACTTCCTGCCAGCTTGGAAAGTAGAGCGCCCATGTGTCAAATGTCATGACTGGAACAGCCATTACCTGAAGGACCATCACCCAGCGGTTGACGCTGACACCGATAACAGCCAAAACAAAGGCGGTGTTTCTGGCGACCGGACTTTTACGACCTTTGTCCGTAATCAGAATCGCCGCAGGGACGACGCCCCCAAGAACTATTTCCAGAACCAGAATCCAGATTCCGTAAAAACCGTTGTTGCTATAAAAATCAATCAGGTTGAAACCCCTGGAAGGCGCAGTGACATTCGCCCAGTAAAAAGTATCAATGATTTTTGCGATGATATAGGTTGTCATCATCCAGCCCGATATTTTGGCCAAAAGTTCAACCACGTTGTCCTTGACCAGCTTTTTGCCGGAAACAGCTTCGGTGATCCGCGTGACCATGAGTGTAAAGCAGGGTCCATAAGCCGCCGCCGACCATGTGAATAAAAAAAACGTCCAGGGCCAGATAAACAGGCCTTCCCGGTAAGCAAAAGGCCGGCCAAACAGTACACCGGCGACACCTCCCAAAGACCCCTGGTGGAAAAAAGACAGAAACGCGCCAGTTGCGGCAAACACAGCCATCGTACTGTGCATGTTATGACTGAGATGATGAAAGAACGGCACCCTGTCGATCCGCCGGTTTTCCAGAATCAGCGGAATGTACTCAATGGTCAGAACCATGAAATAACAGGACAGGCAGAACGCCACTTCGGTCAGCATGGAATGTACATTGGCATGCCAGAAAATAAACCACCCGCGAAGCGGTTGTCCGATATCAATGGCCAAAATCAGAAGCGCGGAACTGTAACATATAAAGCCGATCAATACCGCGTAGTTGATGATATTTTTAAGCTCATCTTTTGCGATAATATATTTGAGAAAGCCGGTAAAAAAAGCGCCTCCGCCCAGAGCAATCACAGCCAGATCCGCCCATATCCAGAGGGCGAATCCGTAGTTATCGTTCATGTTGGTCTGATTGAGGCCTTTGAACCAGCACAACAGCATGGCATATACGCCCCATAACAGAACAGCGCCGACAACAGCCAGCACAACCAGAAACTTGCCAAGAGAACAGCGCCTGACTCCGTTGGGTATTAACGCAGAATCCATAACTTTCGCACCCCTTCGTTGCTATAAAACGGCTTTTTTGAGACCTTCAGTTTTCAGATAATTATCTCCGGCGCGCCGAACCCATTCACGGCTGGATACATAATAGACCTTGGTGTTGGTCCCCAGTCTTTCAAGGAGCCGAAAGGCATCCGGTTGTTTTTTTAGTTCATGAACAGCATGATTGGGATTGTCGAGATCCCCAAAAGTAATGGCGCCTGCAGGACATGCCTGGGTACAGGCAGTCTGATAGGCATCTTCATCTATTTCTTTTTGCCCGTCCAGATGCGCCTTGTCTTTTGCCGCCTGGTACCGATGAAAACAAAAACTGCATTTTTCAACCACACCCCGCATTCGGGGTGATACATTCGGATTCAGGTATTTTTCCATACCTTCCGGCCATATTGGATCGTACCAGTTAAAATACCGGGCATGATAGGGACAGGCGCCCATGCAGTAGCGGCATCCGAAACACCGGGTGTATATCTGGCTGACTATTCCGGTCTGATTGTCGTAATCGGTCGCCGTCGCCGGGCAGACGGATACGCAGGGAGAATGTCCGTGTGACCCTTCACAATGCTGACAGGGTCTGGGCAGATAGCAAATATCCGTTTCAGGATAATGCTTGCCGTTGGTTAATTTATACACCCGCATCCAGGTAATGCTTTTAAGCTTGTCGGTTTCGTCTTCCCTGAAAGGCACATTATTTTCAGACATGCAGGCAACCATACAAGAGCCGCACCCGGTACACAAATCCAGATCAACGACCATCCCATATTTTTGGGTAACTACACCACCATGTTCCTGTTTCATCAGAACCTCATGCTATACTTGAGACTGATAAATTTATGAATTATTCACATATGGGGAAGTTTTCACAAATTCATATGGGCCGCAGTATAATTTTAAAATTTTGTTTTTTTCGTGTGTTTCGTGTGTTTCGTGGTTTCAATTTCTATGATTTAGGCTTTACTCAATTTCGCCTTGATTCCCCATGCGGCGTCCATACCGGAAACAGGGTCTTGAACCGGACCGATCAGACGATTCACATTAATCCCCTTGTTCGCGATATAACCATCATAAGCGGTATGGCCAAGTCCTCTGGGGAGCGCCAACATGCCCGGCATGATGCCTTCTTCGAGATGAACCCTGACCCTGGCCTGCCCTCGTGGAGTTTGCAGCACCACGACATCGCCTTCCGACAACTGGTTTGACTGAGCTGTCTTGGGATTGATTTCGATAAAACAGTCATTTTGTTTGAGTATCGTATCTTCGACGGTTTTGGTCAAAAAGGGGGGATTTGCAATGTACCCGCAGGACAGCCGCATGGTTTCGTAGGGAATGAGCAGCAACTGAAAGGTTGACTCGCCTTCGATCTTGACAGGCGCAAATACGGGAGAAAACTCGGCAGGTGCAAATTGAAATTTTCCTGATGGTGTCTTGAAAGTTGACTCCCAATCGGGTAAAACAGCGTCCGAATCGACCCAGAAGCCATTTTTCTTCAGGGTCTTCATCTTGTCTCCCATTGCCTGCTCGAAGCAGGCTTCAAAATTTTTCCACGGAAAGGCCTCGGCAACCCCGCCGCCCAACCCTTTTGCCAGGAGGATCAAGGTGTCGCCTGCATGTTTGGTATTCAACCGGGGTTTAAAAACCGGTTTCGACAAGCTGATAATGGACTTGTTATAACCCATCGGGGTTGGAGCGTCTTCAAGGCGTTCCAGATAGATGTGATTTGGCATAACAATATCGGCGTACTGCGCAGTTTCATCCATGAACGAGGACAGGCTGACCACAAAGGGGATTTTGTCAAAGGCATCCTTTACGGTTTTGGAATCCGCCATGGTATAGAGAGGATTGGACTCAAGAACAAACAGCACATTCAGCGGATATCCCTTACCGGAAAGTATCGCGAAAGGAAGCTGATTGATACAACCTGGGGAGTTGGGCGGGGCGCCATCAAGTCGCGGCTGATTCATGCCGGCCAAAGCGATAGTGTCCATTCCGATCTCGGCCCAGCCCTGAACGTCCATTGCAGGCATGGGAAATACACCGCCTTTCCGGTTGACGCTCCCGACCAGTGCGTTCAGAGCATGCACGGACATGGCCTCGCTTAAGCTTCCGGGAACCTTTCCCTGGCCTTTTCCACAGAGCGCCAGCGGTGCTTTAGCGTTGGCGAATTCACGCGCCAAAAGAATGATTGCAGAAGGATCAATGCCGGTAATCCTGGCAACGGTTTCCGAGCTATATTCTTCCAGAACTGTTTGTTTGAATCCTTTTTTTATCTCTCCATTATCCGTGACAAAGCTTTCGAACCCATTAGCATAATTATCCACAAAATCTTTGTTATAAAGCATTTCCTTGATCAGAACATGAGCAACCCCCAAAGCCAGAGCCGCTTCGGTACCTGGAATGATGGCGATCCAGCGATCTGATTTGGCGGCGGTGCGGGACAGGCGAGACTCTATTTGAATCACCCGCGCCTTGGCTTTTTTCCAGCCTGTGTTTGCTTTAAACATCCGGACCGGCGACCCCCATCCTTCCAGAAGTCCACAGCCGAAACTCAGGATGAAGTCGGCGTTTTCAAGATCGAAACCCGGCGCTGCTGAAACGCCGTTCATGTGCTGCAATACAAGTTGATAGGTATCGGCAATGGAAGGGGTATGGAAGAAATTGGGAGAACCGAATGCCGTCAGAAACCGTCTGAACAGTTGGGACACTGTTCCCTGACGGGACCCGGCAATGCCGGCGACGGTATGTGAGTTTCCGCTGGCTCTGAGTCCATCAAGTTTTTCAGTGATTTCGGAGATTGCCTCGTCCCATGAAATTTTCGCCCACTGGCCATCCCCTCTTTTTCCAACCCGTCTTAACGGCGTTTTTATCCGCGTGGGTCCATAAAGGAGCTGAAGTCCGGAAAGTCCAAGCGCACAAATGCCGCCCTGGTTGACGGGGTGTCCTTTCATGCCCTCGATTTTTACTCCCCGGTCTTCAACTTTTCGAACGCTGATGCCGCATCCCCCCGGACAAAGCGTACAAACGGAATTGACAAAGCTGCTCTCACCGATTTCAGGCACCGGCGTCCAGGGCCAGTTCTGAGTCCAGATGGACAGGTCATCCGTCAACTTCCAGGGTAGTGGTGAAAGGGCTGTACCTGCTGCAACGCCAACACCCAGCGACAAAAAGCTTCTTCGGTCTATTTTCATGGAATCTTCCTTAACCTGAAATAAAAACATACCGTATTAGGGCCAGATGCCCCGTCTTTTATTTATGACAGACAAAACACCCTTCTTTCTGCGTCTGGACACTGCCGACCACCACTTTTTTCTTCTGGTGGCATTCGGAACAGTCATCCATTTTCATGCGATCCCATGTGTTTTTCTTGAAGCCACCGATGTTCTCTCCCCAGATGTCCCGGCTGTAGCCCGTGATTCGATTCTGCTGATATGGCTTCATACTCTCTGATTCACCGATGGGTCCGTGACAGGTCGCACAGTCCATTTTTGCAGCTTTCACATGAGCGGCATGAGAGAAAAATACACAGTCCGGCTGTCTGGCGTAAACCAGCCAGGGCACTTCAATCCCTTTTTTTACATACTGCTCCACAAACCTGATTTCTTCAGGATTGCTGCTTTGTACTTCTTCATGGCATTCGATACACTGAGCA
>Ga0194044_10000029_pt1 | contig 51616 bp, 44 predicted proteins | sample JunL4417m_MetaG_FD_155460 | JGI IMG/M metagenome (GOLD analysis project Ga0194044, IMG submission 155460) | Anoxic zone freshwater microbial communities from boreal shield lake in IISD Experimental Lakes Area, Ontario, Canada - Jun2016-L442-17m | ecosystem: Environmental > Aquatic > Freshwater...
GGCTCGATATTCGGAATGGCCTCGGCGAGAACTTCGACGAGGCGTTGTACATCGGTGCCGTATGGATAGCGGTTCGCCTTTCCTTGTTTATGGCCCCCTTCAGGAGATTTCCCCTTCTTTCCCGGATTTTTCGGGTCAGAGGTCTCCCCCCAGAGAAACATGCTGGTTGAATGCATGGCTGAGTGGACGATAATCATCTGAGCCTGTCCTTTGAACCAGTTCCCCGTCGAAGTGACGCGTATCGTGACCTGGCGAAAAGCGGCACTCAACGAAAGTTCCCGTCTGAAACCTGAACTACGATTGGCTGAAGGCCCAAATAGCAAAAGCATTGGGTGACGTCAAGGTAACTTCTCAATGCCTCTCTTATTGAACCTTTCAACCCATCTCGCCAAGTTTCGAGTTGTGCTGTAGAGCCTTGCTACCTGGTCATGGCTGAATCCCAACATCAATGCTTTCATCGCCATCATTCGCAAACATAACGCGAGAAAAATCTCTCACCCTATCGGACATTTCTATTGGCAATTGCTATATGCGCCTGGGAGCAATGGTCTTGAGGAGCGATAGAGAGAGAAGCTTATATTTCAAGACCTGGCCCGCGTTTTTCCTTCTCCCTGCGATCGAGACCGGCGCGAGGTCATCAAGCTGGACTATCGGCGTCCATCAGATAATTCTTACTCTTTCGGCGCTCAGGTGATAGCTTCAGGGCGGTAATCCCGGTGATGATTCCTCACCCGTTGACACACTGGTATGATGCGCACTGGCTTGCCAAAACCGGTGTAGGTCTCCCATGAATACGTCCAGCATTGTAGAGATTCAGGAGCGCCTGAAGGAACTGCCTCCTGACAAGCTCCTCGTGGTCCGTGACTTTGTGTCCTACATGGCTGATCGATGTCCCGGATCGCCGTTGGATCGGAACCGCTCTTCTTTAGACAAGATCGAGGGGCCTGTTCAGCCACCGACCAAACGCTAACAAGAGACCGCCACTCAATAATCGGATAATGCAGTGCCCAGCATATTCGATAACATTGAGCAGAAACTCCTCCCGTCCCTCAATCAAACACTAGCTCTCTCAGACCGCTCCGATTTTTGCGTGGGCTATCTCAACCTCCGGGGGTGGAAGGCGATAGCACCGCTCATCGAAACGTGGTCCGGAGGCCCAGGCAACCAATGCCGTCTGCTCGTCGGTATGCAGCGACTGCCCCAAGACGAACTGCGCAAAGTATACAGCCTAGTACCGCAGGAGGATGAGGTCAGCAACCAGTATCATCCGTCTCATTCAAAGGGCAGGCCGCGTGGACCGCATCGGGCAAAAAGCATGAAAAATACTCTGCTACTCGTTCTTGCCCGCTGACGGAGTGGAGAAGCTCATCCGCCTTCGCTTCCGCGTTCGCAAGCGCCTTCAAGAAAACGCCGAAGTGCTAGGGACTGACGAGACCTTTTTCGAGGATGAACAACATGACAATATCCTTCGCGACATGTTCACTGAGAAATCCGGGAGCCTCGATGACCCAGAAGACGACGAATTGGATCTTTCATCACTAGCGTACCAGATCTGGAGAAATGCCACAGACGCAGATCCATCCCTTAGGAAGGCTATTCCCGACATGCCGAATGTTGTTTTTTCCACCAAGCCCTTGATCCATCCTCAGCAGAAAGAGGATACCGCAGAATCGAAACAGCAGGCGTATCGGGGTGGAGATACCCGAATCCTTGGGCCCAGTACAGGCGTCATGGTCTATGTCCGCACCGGCGACGACAACGACGCTCTGACCTGGGTAGATGAAGACGGCAGCAGCTCCCAGATAGCCCAGCGGATCAATTTTATTTGTAGTGGCGTTCCAGTGATGTGGTGGGTCGCTCAGTGCGCTCTTACATAACGCTAGGAAGATTATCGAACCCTTCGGGCTTCGGCTATCGCTCCGATAACCCACGTTATGTAATCGATTTCATCTTTTCTTTGGCTTGGTTTGTTCGTTTGTGGATTGATTTCTCAAGATTCCCGCCCAACCCACGTACGAGATAAAAAAGTACATGAGTGCTACAAGGGAAGGTCGTAAGGTCTTTGTCGAAGAACAGAATTCAGCAGAGACAAATAGGAGGCTCACCATGATTGAGGTTCTGCCGCAATCTCAAGGAAAGACTCTCGGAGTATGTTTCACTGGCAAGGCAACTGATGAAGACTACGAGAAGGTCTTCGTACCGACCTTGGAGAAACTGATTAAAGAGCACGGTAAGATCAGATGCCTCTACTTCATGGATGAAGGGTTCCAAGGCTGGGAACTCGGTGCCATGTGGGACGATGCGAAATATGGGATCAAACACAGGAATGATTTTGAAAAGATCGCTGTCGTAGGCGGCCCGAAGTGGGCGGAATGGGCTACGAGGATCGCATCTCATTTGGTATCAGCTGAAATAAGGACCTACTCCGCCGACCAACTTGATGATGCATGGAGTTGGGTCAAGGCTTGAATCACTGTGGTGCGATGGGATATGTGTCGGGGAAAACAAGAAATCTGAGCAATCAGTATACATGTGTTTCCATCTCAGTTGTTGCTTTGTCCTATGAGCGCCAATCCATAATCATGACCACAAATCTCGAATTTTCAAAATGGCCCCAGGTGTTCCACAGTGAACAACTCACGGGAACCCTTCTGGACCGCCTCACCCATCATGCTCACATCCTGACCATGAACGGGGAAAGCTATCGATTCAAGCAGAGCATGTCAAAAAAGAAGCGACAATGATTCTTTTTTTCAACCAGGTTCAGAAGGTTGCTGAGAGGTACTTGGGGTTTATATTCCTAGATGAGGATTACAAGGGCTCTAAACATAAAGACCTATGGCAATGCAAATACAAACACAAGTTTCGAATGTCCTGGGATCAAATCGACATGTTCAAGAACAATCCTATTTGCCCGGGCAGGGCAACACATGGTGAGCCCATGGTTCTACCGTGGAAAGAATATCAGATGTTTCGATAAGCATCTTTTCGGTGAGAGACTGATATTATTGATATAATCCTATTCGCAGCGTCTACCAGATAGATGATTCGATACTGACCCTGCCTGAGTCGGAACATATTTTGTGAACCGGAAATCTTTTTACAGCCTCTAGGGTAAGGCCCGGTTTCTAAGCTTTTAATTTTGAGCAGAATTTTCTGGGTTGTCTTGGCTGGTATGGGCGCAAGGTCTTTAGATACGCAGGGATCGAAATCGACAACGTATATGATTGGTTTACTATTCAACGCCCAGCATCGCCTTCATCTCCTCAAATGAAACCGTCCCGTGCTTTTTTATGCGTTCTACACCTTTAATACCTTCAATGAAGTCCAAACGGTCTTCATTATTGGTGAGGGCGTTGAATTCAGCCTGCAAGACAGGATCATCGAAATGACGCTGGATCAATGGGGTTTTCCCTCTTGTAGTATTGATCGATGACTGTTTGGCTAATATGGGCATGACGCAACTCCTATGATCAAGAATATAACGATGTTCTCATTGATCGTCAACCAAGCCGTCGAGCATACTATGACATGAAATCAGCGGTATTTTGACATGTTTTTATGGTGGCGTAATATGAGTCAGTTACCCTGTGATAATATTTGTGATAATAGAGCTTGCGATCAAGGCATTTTAACCTTAAAATACAACCTTGTCTAAGAAGTTTCACCATCTAGGTCGTAAATGAATCGCTCCAATATTTTGGTCGTAGAAGATCATCCGGCAAGTCTGAAGATGCTGTCTAAAATGCTCGGAAAGAATTATGCCGTCATCCAAGCATCCTCCGGGCAAGAAGCGATTGCTAAAGCTCAGGAGCAGATGCCTGATCTTGTTCTCTTAGACATCGAAATGCCTGGCATGGATGGATTCCAGACCTTTGATATTCTGAAAAGAGAGGTCATTGCTCAGGCCGTTCCCGTGATATTTTTGACCGCCCGAGAAGATTCACAAAGCCGAGAAAAAGGCCTTGAGGCCGGCGCGGTGGATTATATTACCAAGCCGTATGACAGCCAGGAACTGGCTATCAAGGTGAAGAACCACTTGGCTCTTTACGAGGCGCGCAAAGAAATCGAAGCGAGAAACCGGATAATGGCCAGAGAAATGGAAATGGCATCCCAACTTCAGAATTCTCTCTTGCCGCACGAGTTTCCTGCCAACGTTCGCGTGAACTTTTCCGTCGTCTACAGGCCTGTGACAGAAACCGGTGGAGATTTTTACGAAGTGATCGAACTTCCTGATTCTAAAATAGGGTTTGCGGTGGTTGATGTGTCGGGCCATGGAGTGTCGGCTGCCATGATTGGAGCCATGTTTAAGATGGCGTTCCAATCTTTTGCAAAGGTCACTCATTCTCCAGCAAAACTACTCGCGATACTCAATGACGCGCTATATAGGGTGCTGCCGGACTCAGATTTTTTGACAGTTTTTTACGGCATCATTAACACGGAATCCCTTGAACTGACCTTTACTAACGCTGGACATCCTCGGCCATTTCTCTACCGAAGCCTGTCGAGGCAAATTGAGGAACTCAAAGAAGGCGGCGCGCTGCTGGGGGCTTTTCCTGGTATGGAGTATGAGGAAGGGGTGCTTAAACTTACTCACGGCGACCGAATTCTCGTTTTCACTGACGGTGTAACTGAAGCTTCCAGGCTTTCAGCAGAAGAAGATTTTTACGGTGAAGACCGGCTCAATCGTACCTTTGTCGATAGCTGCTCTCTTCCGGATTCCGAGGTCTTACCGCTCATTCTGGATGACCTTGAACAATTCAGAGAGGGTGCAACCTTTGATGACGACATAACCATGATTCTGGCATCGGTGGATTGAATCGGCATGTCGTTGAGGGTTCCGTCATAATAGTGACGGGTGTGAGATCGATCCGTCATCAGTCGATTCTAACGCGAGGGCACGATTGAGACTGTGGGGAATGGATAGTTGAAGCGTCTTTGATAATCCTGACACAAATTCAATACAGTACGAGGAGCGTGGCATATGGAGGTTCAACAGAAGAACGGTGTGACTGTCATAATCATGGATGAAAGATTCGATGCCACAGTGGCTCAAAAGCTGAAAGATACCGTGAAAAATTTGGCCGAACAAAGCAAGATCCAACTGGTGATAGATTTGTCCAAGACTCGGTTCATCGACAGCTCCGGTTGCGGCGCTCTCGTAGCATCCCTGAGAGCCCTAATAAAAAACAACGGTGACATGAAAATAGCTGGGCCATCTTCTCAGGCAAAATCGCTTTTTCAACTCACGCGACTTCATAAAGTTTTTGAAATCTGTGACGACGTGGAAGTTGCTATTAGATCATTCTCTCAGAATACATGATTAACTGTCAATAACAGTCTGACAAACCAGACTGTATAAGACCACATATTTTCAGGACTTAGTCTATGGAAAATGAATTTATCGTCAGGATTCAGGCCCCGGCTCAAATCATAATGTTGAGGCCGCTCGATGTTTTTGTGAGACACCTGATACAACAGTTGCCGGCATTTGAAGGATCCCAAGAAATTGTTGACAATCTGGAACTGGCTTTCAGCGAAGCATTTACCAATATCTGCCGCCATGCATACAGATCCCAGAACAAGGGCCCTGTTTCAATTGAGATCAAAGTGGAGTCGGATCAACTGGAATTCCGCTTTGAGGACAATGGGGAAACCTTCGATCCCGATAAAGTCAAATGTCCAAACTTGGACGTCCCAGGTGAAGGAGGACTGGGAATCTGGCTTATTCGCCAGGTAATGGATGAATACATCTATTTTTGTGAGAATGGAGAAAAAAACGTTCTCAGGCTGATCAAACGATTTTCTCCCTGAGCCGGTGACTTGCGTAAATGAAGTTTGATTTCACTTGGCTTCTTTTTGGCTGATCAACTGGGTCAAGAGGAAACTTCCATCGGGCTGCACCTCCAGATTCAGTCCATAAATGTTAATTGATTCCCGAAGCGTTCGGCCAAAGAAAAAATCCATGGTTTCAGGATCAAGCGAGAATTTTTCAGTTACAAACTGCCGCACATGATGATCGAATCTCAAAATTTCCAGAACCTCTTCTACCGTGTTGCCTCTCGTGGCTGCAAGTCGAGCAATTGTCCTCGCGAGTTCCGCTTGGGAACATCGGTCTTCATGACGACTAATGATTTCCCATAGCGAGCCTGTCACCTCCAGAAGGTCTTTTCTGTTGAGGAACGAGGGAGGATTTTCATTAAATCTTATAGGATTCCAACATTCCTGGTGACGGCATTGGGCTGGACGCAAATCATAAATGGAGCAGTTGCACCCTTTCTTTTCATAAAAAATGCACGTAGTGCCGCCAGTCCTCTCCCTGACCTTGATCATCTCCTGTTCGGCCGGAGCGGCCTGCCCCGTTCGATTACAGTAGACCGTCTCGCCTTCCTTGATGGTTATGACATGAATCGGGTCCAAAATATCACTTGTGAAAAGTTTGAGGTCTTCCTTCAATAGAGTGGGGCTACCCTTCGTGCAGCAGGCTCCACATCTTATGCAATATGGGCGCGTGAGGTAAGCCGCCTTCAGCAAGATCTCTCTCACCTGGATCCACACTTGTTCCTCAGATCTCTCGCTGTGTCCATCGCCACGAGGAGCTAGATCTTGGAGTTCATCCAGTACCTGGTTTACAAGATCTCTGGGGGCTACTGTAGCCCCAGTTTCCCATATCACGGTTCGGGCTTCTTCGAGAAGCGCCGTAACGAAAAAATCCCATTCGGCTTTGTTGGGGCGCTCGTTCATTTAGTTTTCTCAGGTTGAAAATATCCTCACATCGATAATCACTTTCGCCAATTTACCCCAAAATATGTTTACAGGAAAGGGCTCGATCTATGCTTGTTGACCGGATCCGACTTCCGTGTCAGGATTGGCCTTGGAAATTCAGCTCTATGCCGCTGCACAAACTCACCATAGAGGACTAATATGCTGATAAATTTTTTTGACCTCTCTCGGATGACTTCAGAAGAGCGGGTCAAAATGTACCGGAGGGGACAAGTTGAACTGGGAGACCTCATCACAAAGGTTGCTCCTCTTGTCGACCAGGTTCGTAGACGCGGCGATGATGCGATACGTGAACTCACGAAGAAATTCGACGGTGTTGACATGAACCCTTCGCAATTTCGCGTGAACCCGCGCGAGATCCTACAAGCGCTGGAAGAACTCCCTGCCGATCTCAGAGGTGCAATGGAAATCTCTATCAGAAACATCCGAAAATTCCATGAGCACCAAATTGAATCTCCGGCATGGGAGATGGAAATTAGTCCCGGCATAATAGCAGGAGAAAGGGTACATCCGATTCCTTCAGTCGGAATATACGTTCCTCGTGGCAAGGGCTCGTTCCCATCCATGATGATGATGGCGGGGATTCCCGCAAAAGTGGCAGGAGTTGAACGAATAGTTGCGGTGACTCCCCCGGACCGAGATGGCAAAGCAGACACAGCTACCCTTGCTGCTGCCCAGTTGATAGGTATCAAAGAAATCTACGCTATCGGAGGAGTTCAAGCCATAGCAGCTCTCGCTTACGGCACCAGTACCATCCCTCGAGTCGAAAAAATAGTAGGTCCTGGATCGGCCTATGTGCTCGCTGCTAAACAAATAGTGTCCGCGGAAGTTGACACCGGATTTCCCGCAGGCCCGAGTGAAGCAATCATTTTGGCTGACGAGTCCACAGACCCATTGACTGCAGTGACGGATCTATTGATAGAAGCTGAGCACGGGCCTGACTCTTCAGCATATCTGGTCACGCCTGTCCCCTCGATCGCTCGAATAGCTCTTGATCTCATTCCGAGCAGGGTATCTGAGTTACCAGAGGGACGGAAATCATTTTGTCAAGCAGTTTTCCGGTCAAGCGGAGGAGTAGTGCTGGCCTCGAACATGGACGATGCGGTAGATTTCATCAACAATTTTGCCCCGGAACACTTGCAAATTCTTACAAAAAATCCTTGTGAAACTCTTGAAAAAATCAAGTATGCCGGCGAAGCCCTGCTTGGACCTTTTACTCCCGGCACTCTCGCCAATTACTCGATTGGTCCCAATGCTATTCTTCCGACTTCAGGCTTCGCCCGCACCGCCTCGAGTTTGTCGGTTCGAGATTTCACCAGGAGAATGTCTTTTGCAAAAGTTTCTGAGGAAGGCTTCAGAAGTTTGGCTCCAAAAACCTTGATTCTGGCTAATTACGAGGGATTTGCAGCCCATGCATCTGCGCTGACATATAGGCTAAATGGAGGATAAGAAGTCCTGCTGGAAAGGGAGCGCAGTTTGGGGTTCGGTATGGCAACGTCATCGCCACTGTGCATGCAAATTATCAAACCTGCCGGCTGAATCAAATTATAAGAGTGAAACCAATCATGCCTAACCATTGTTTTTCTACAAATCAAGCCTCGCGATTTACCGGTAGGGTTGCACTAGTGACAGGATCGGGCCAGGGGATCGGGCAAGCCACAGCTTTTCGCTTTGCGAGCGAAGGGGCCATTGTGGGAGTTCTCGACCGAAATGAAAAAACCACGAAAATTACCGTCGGTGCCATAAAGGACCTTGGCGGTACAGCCGTAGATCTTTTTGCAGATGTTTCAGACACTGCGGCAGTGGCAGCCAGTGTGAATCGACTCCTTTCCGAGTTCGGACGGGTAGACGTTCTTGTAAACAATGCCGGATTCGACCGACCAGGAGGTTTCCTAAAAATTGGGCCGGAAGACTTCAAGGCCGTTTGGAGCGTTCACTTATTGGGGGCTGTAAATTGCTGTATGGCTTGCGCGCCGATCATGATTCAACAAGGTGATGGGAGAATAGTCAATGTCTCTTCAATATACGGCAAGGTAGGCTCCAAAGGCGAGTCAGCCTATAGTTCAGCCAAAGCAGGACTGATAGGGTTGACAAAATCCCTGGCCCGTGAATGGGGAGGTAAAGGAGTTAGGGTAAACGCAGTTCTACCCGGACTCACTGACACTCCTACAATCCGGGATTTCATGAATCCCAGGTTAAAAGAAGCCTTGATCGCCGAAACCCCCCTGGGTAGAATTGCAGATCCGTCTGAAATTGCCGCTGCAATCGTGTTTCTCTCATCAGACGATGCGAGCTTCATTACCGGAGCGGCACTGGAGGTTACCGGCGGATGGAACCTGTGATACCGCTTCGACGCAAAATTGGTAATATTGCAGTGCAGCCGGCTGAGGAATCTCAAAGCAACTACGCATAAATTCAAGCCTCGCCAAGCTGTATTCTTCTATAGTTGAACATGCAGGATCAAGGGTGCTAAGATTGCGAAAGGGCTGAATTGCAAAACGCGGGACCAACCCCAACGAATTAACTATACGGACAAGTTCAGGTTCGGCGATCAAGCCCGGAACCACGGTGGTCCTGAACACTACCTCCAGACCGGAACTTTTCAAAATTTCCAGGCTTCTCCCTATGACACGCGGGTTCACAGGAACACCTGCCGCTGCCGAATAATTCTCGAATGTCAGAGGAGCCTTAACGTCCATAAATACCGCATCAACAAGTCCCGACGCTATGATTTCTTCAAGCATTCGCGGATTAGACCCGTTGGTATCCAATTTGATTTTCACTCCGTTTTGTCGCAACAGTGACAAGAGATCGGAAAGATTTTTTCTGAAAGTTGGTTCACCCCCTGTTACGGTGACTCCGTCGATCCAGTGTCTTCGCTCTTCCAGGCTTTTGAGGACATCCTCTAAAGGGTAATCCGACATTGATTCGGGTTCCAAGACAAGCCGGTGGTTGTGGCACACAGGGCACCTGAAGCCGCAACCGGCAAGAAACACTACTGCGCTTATCTTGCCCGGCCAATCCACCATGGATGTGGAAATGAACCCTTTGATGCCGAAATTATCTTCCATTTGTGCTCCACAAGAGGACCTTTACGGAAAAAATCGTTTGAAGCCAGGCATCCCGCAATTGCGACATACCTGCCTCCAAACTTCTGATTCACACTTTGGCCGTAATCTGACCAGTTAAGTAGAACAATTTTCCTGAAGATATTTCCTTATGTGCCCAGCTCCTGTAATCACATTCCTCGCCTCGGAAACCAATATGGGAAGTTTCTTTTCAGAAAGAGAAACACACTCATAATAGGCCAGCATGGCCAGCGCTTCCGAATTCTCTCCGTCGAGTTGCATGATCGTAACATTTTTCATGCTTTTCAGATCCATGTTACTTTTTATCCAATCACACTTTCCACAGCCGTCTTTTGTGAAAAGGTAAGTCATAGCCAACCCCCTATGCCAATAGAATTCAACTAATTCCAGTCCTCCCGTCTCAGGGTTTCATTACTAACTGTGAGATGAGACAAATGGATCATGACGTAGCTATATCAAGGTTTCTGTGCCTGTCTTTCAGTTCGCCCCGCTTGCCCTTGTTCCAGCTCGAAACCTTGGTAAAATAACCTGTAATTCTGGTAATTTGTTCTACTTTATATGAGTTGCAGTAAGGGCATGCATCGAGTAGTCCACGGCTGGTTCGACCGCAGGAAACGCATGTGGTAAGTTCCGGTGAAAAAGCAACCTGATCGTTCTGGGTCATCCGGAAAATCTTGACAATAAAATTGGCCAGGGACGACGCGCTGGGACGACTCTCTCCGAGCCAAATATGAGTGAGCGAACCTGCCTCGATCAAGGGATGAAAAAGTCCCTCCTTCTTGATTCTGTCGATGGGATCCACCGGGGCAGCCACGTTGAGGAGTGTGGAATTGGTGTAATAAATTTCGTCCAGGCTAAGATTACCCTTCACCACCTGCTGTGCTTCAGGAAAGAGCCTCATGTCCAATTTAGCAAACCGGTAGGCCGTACTCTCGGCAGGAGTCTGCTCAAGGACAAAACGCATATTATGCTTCCTGGCCAGCCTGGCTGCTACCAGATTCATGTGGGCGATGACTTTTAATGCAAATTTTACTGCATCTTCACTCTCGTGAAGTTCCTCACCGGTATGGTATTGCACTAGTTCATTGAGGCCCACCATTCCTATCAAGTAAGTGACCCTGCGCATTCGCAAATAGGGTTCTCCATCTCTGTCCATGGTAAGCAGAGCCAAAGGACCGGTCTCTCCAAGGGCAAGCAGTCGCTCAATAAAGCTTTTCTTCTGGATATGAGCTTCTGCTGCTAGAGCGATCCTGTCCGTAATATACGAGAAGAGTTTCGCGTCATCTCCTCTCGCTTCGTAAGCTATCCTAGGCAGATTGATTGTGACATTCTGCATGGCTGAGTAGCGCATTTTCCAAGGATGCACGGCGTCATCAAGATCACTCTTTTCCAGCTTGAAGGAAAGACGACAACACTCTGATATCTTGGCAGTATCTCCCCTATCAAAAACAAAATAAGTGTTGCCTTTTTCAGAAGCTATGTCGCAGATATGGTGCAAGAATTTTTCATGCCCCGGAGTTGCAAAGAACTTGTCGGTTATATGGACCAGGGGCTTTGGGAAGAAAAATGGTCTTCCGACACCGTCGCCTTCACGATAGATGTCGAAAAGAGTCCATACGAAATTCTGTGCCTCAGGGAGATATTCTGCATAAGTGTGGCCCGTGAATTCACCGCCGGGCCCGATGGCCGGAACGTTTTCGAAATGTTTAGGAATTTCCCAGTAGAGATTGATGTCGGTAAAGATTGCCTGGCCACCCCGGGCTACCGCCTGCTGGGAGAACTCGAAGATCAGCATCTGAGCAAGTTGGCGTACCTCTCTCTTGGGAAGGCCTCTCAGATACGGGGCAAAAAACAGGTTGACCGCGTCCCATCCTATAGCACCTGCGAAATGGCTCTGCAGAGCCGCAGCAAACTTCACCATGTGGGCTAAGAGAACTTCAGGGTGCTTTGCCGGCTTGGCCATGGCCAGTGAGTTGGGCAGGTTCAAGCCGAATTTTTTTATGTACTCTAAGGATTGCCCAGAACAGTATGGTCTGTCGATGAAACCTAGATCGTGCAAGTGAATGTCGCCTTTCATGTGAGCGTCACCCACACTTTGGTCGAATACGTTGAGAAGGGCATATTCTTTTTTAATGTTCTCGGCAAGTGTGAGATTGGTTGCTTCTGGACCATGGGGCACGTTAGCGTTCTCTTTGTTGGGGCGGGTAATAAGTTGATCCACATCATAAAGCGGCACCCCTAATCTTGTATGAAGACGCCTTACCCCCTCCAGTCCCCTTTCCAACAGTTTGGCGTTCACCATCTCTCTGATAAGCGGAGCGGTTATTACCTTGATGCCACTCCGTCTTATGTCGTTTTCAACCTCCAGGCTTATGTCTTCGGCGGTTCCTTCATCGATGAAGGTTTCTCGCAAGAGTGCGTCCACAATCTTGCTTCGGTCCCAGCCGTACATTGCTTCGCTGGAAGTCCGAACGAACAGGGCCATGTCTGTGGTCTCGAGATGCCGAGGACTTTCTCTCCTAAACTCCTTGATTTCAACTACGCTAGCCATTGCAATCTCCCTTTTAGGGTTTTCCCTCTGTTATGAGCTACTCACTCCCGTCGGCAGGATGAAAGTTATAATAATCGAAGGGACGCTTCACTCCGTATCCTAACAATAAATCTAATGAAATTGGGTATCAACAACAAAATATAAAACTTTTTTGGGCGGACATTACATCATATGTTACAGACATAAGATCACCTGATTGACCTAGCGTTAGGCCTCTAGCATCGATGCTCGTCCCACTCTACTTTCAGATAAACTGCGGGCCCTACCCACAATGTTCTCCCAAACACTTAAAGCTTTCTTCAAAACCTTTGGAAATCAGGAAATGAATAACGCGCTGATCCATCTTGTGCATGGACCATCTTGTGGGCCCCATCTTTATCGCCACAATATATAGTGTGTCAAGCGGAAATTTGGTCTGGGGAGTTCAGGGTAACTTAGGCCTTCGAAATTGCAATTCATATTTTATTATTACAATATAACCAATAATTAGCCATAAACCCTCGAATTACTGAAAGGGATCATTAAGTTTACCGAGAATGATACGCGTTCGCGTTCCGGGTTACCGGGGGGATGGCACGTATTGCACGAAGCTACATGACTACCCGCTTACACGGGTACTCTCAGAATTTCTGACTATTATGTAGATAAACTCTTCGTCGGTATAGGGGGACGCAGGGAAGGGTCTGTTCCAGTACTTGCGTACCTTAGCTACAAGATCCCCTAGAGACAGACTCCCGCCTTCTTTTCCAAGGATTGCCTGGATTACGGTCATGAGCGGAGTTCGACCTTGACCTTCCGGAGCCTTATTAATTCTCTCAACTTCGTTTAGCAACGGTGCAAACTCTATGTCACCCAGAAGCGATACGGTGAATCCAGAGACGTTTCCTCGGGGGGGGACAGCCAACGCGGTTGGAGGACGTGGAATATTTCTCGCTGAAGCAATGGCTAGGACGGGCACCTCAAGAGATTCCTCGTCAAATTTTCCTTTGTTCTGATCAGCCGTGGCTGCTGGTCGACCATCAGAAACACCTGCCCTGATATTTTCTTTTGAAGCCATTATAATCTCCTTAAATACTGCTTTAAACACCCCAATAAATAGGAGTGCCGTCCTTAGAAATCTAAGGTGTCCATGTTAGAAACCGAGAGGCACTGCGGGGTCAATTTTTGAGCGGCTTGAGAACCGATCTCATCGATAATATTATTAATTTTTATAATTTTAGATCGTAAGATGCCCGTTGTCAATCACTTAATCATCACTTAATCATTTTGGCACCATCAATAGAACGGTGGAATCCCTACTTTTGTCCGTTTTCATGATTTACTACAACTATTCCGCTTTTCATCAAAGTTGTAATGAAAAAATCAAGAGAGCCCTCGCAGACATTAGTTAATAAATTACTTTAAAAAGTTTATATAACATTCTGATTGACATGCATATTTTATAGTGATATGCCAATTCACGTTATCGGGAAGGAGGGGGCGTGAAACTGACCCGCCAAAATCCCAGACATGAAAAATACTCCTCCAATAGGGAACACTCGTCGAAAGGAGATACTCCATGGGAAAGATCTATTCAGTCATGGCCGCCATCATCTTTCTTACTGCATCATTTGGATGGGCCGGCAATTTTGAGGTGTTGGGTGACTCCGGAGTGGTCAGTGTACCCACTCCGATCTATATAAAGGCCGGGACGGTCGTAAAGGCCGAATTCAGGTCCAATCTTAAAACGACTTCAGATATGGAGATGGAATCCGACACCATCGTGCCTGAGAAAGTCTCTGCAAAGAACGATCCTGGGGCAAGGGTGAAACCAGCTATCAGCTTCAAGGAAAGGCTGCCAAAAGCCATGGCTCCAGCCCCCAAGGTCAATCCTTATTCTGATCCTAATATAGGGGCTATGGCGGAGATGCAGGATAGTAATTCAGACCTCGAAGCGGATTTGGAGAAAGATCTCGTCTTATCGCCGCCGCCCCAAAAAGCAGAAGAAGCAAAGGATGCCTTAGGCACATCTGGGGCTGCGAAGAAGCCTTTAGGTGAAAAAACCGCGATCTCGGAAAAGAAGCCTGAAAAGAAAAAGAAGACTGCTCCGAGCGTGAAACAGATGGCCCCGCCGGCGTATGACAGATATGCTGCTTCGTCCAAGCCTATCCGAAAAGTGCGGCCTGTCTCAAACAACTCGTGGTCTTATCCGGCGGGCAATTATCAGAATCGCCCGTGCGCCGTGAATCCGGAGGCAATGATGAGCGCACCACGCCGGGATGCTTGTCGGGAACTGCTGCCCATGGAGCCTCAACATGTCATTCCTTCTCGTCTGGGTCGTGTCCCGATCCCGCCCCCAGCATATGACCGTTTCGTTCGAGACGGCGTTACCGTCAAATTAGCCCCGGCATCAGCAGGAGCATCCCAGCCCATTCTTGAGGAAGAATCTGCCGGCTCAGAGATACTTTCCACTGCGGCTGAGATTATCGGCTTGCCATTCGCTTTCATCAGCTCCTTTTTCTGATAATTCCAAAGGATTCAACTTGAAAATGCGCGCCCGCCATCAGAGCGGGCGCACCTGCTACTTTTTGAAAATGGCTTCGAGTTTGCGACGTGCCTCAGAAGCCTTTTCTCTTGATGCTGAAGAGCGTGGCCCTTCCTTCAACCTGAAATAATCACAAAAATTTCGCCTGTCTTTAACCGAAACTTTTTCCGCCTGTGGTTCTCTGCACTGGTCAGATGCCGTTTCTTCATATTCCGAGCAGTTAAAACAACAATAGACATCTGAACCACAGGACCTACATGTGTCATTTCGAAAAACCTTCTCTTCAAATGCAAGCGATTCACCACAATGATGACAGAATCCTTTTTTCATTACGAACCTCTTGCGCTGTCCATGGTCGACGGACTATTTTGACGAAAGTCATCCTGTTGTGTGGCACGTGAAACCCGGCTGTATGGCCTTGATCATATTTCTACCGGACCCGAAAGCGCTGCCGGATTTTGATCACACCGATCCACGTGATACTATCACAACCGGCTTGATGCTCACATTAAATCCCAGACGAGGGTTCCTAAACTGCGGTGTTGATAAGCTTCCATGCCTAGACTTTCCGAATGGATCCATAAGGAGAAAGACAGATGTATGACTCGTTTCTAGCTCGACTACCCATGGGCGAAGATCTGCTTGACTCAATCACCCATGAGTTCACTAAGCGGATGATTTGGAAGGCCGATTTCAGTGTTATAGGAGCTGTAACGACTGCTGTCCTGGGCTACTATGACCCTGAAACGCGAGAATATCGAAACAGTGAGTTTAAAGGTCAATTTGAAATCGTGGCATGCATAGGCAATGTTTCTGAAAAGGATGGCAAAATATTTGTACACGCGCACATTGTTTTATCGGGGCAGGATTACCTTTGCTTCGGAGGTCATCTTATGGCGGGAACCAAGATTTTTGCCGCTGAACTTAGCGCCTCACCCATTGCCGGGGCACTTCCAAGACGTGAATTTGATCCGTCAACTGGGCTTGCTCTCTGGTCTCCGGACTGACTAAATGAAGGTGTTAGGTCAAAAGGCTCATGTTGAGAGATGTTATACTTTTTTCGGTAATTTTTGGATCTGTTGCTGTTGCTGTTCTTTTCCCTGATGCAGGGGTGATTTTTCAACCCTACCTTCTGTATTTCATGATGGTACTGCTTTTTCTCAGTTTTCTGAAAATCAACTTCCAAGCCTTGTTAGATACTTCCTGGCCTGCCCTCTTCAGGCTCGGAGTCCTCGTCTGCACCAAACTGATAATTCTACCAACAGCCCTCTACTGGATCGCTTTCTTGGTTGATTCGGATTATGCCGTGCCCGTACTTTTGCTGTCCGGTGTATCAACTGGTGTGGTAGCGCCTTTTGTTGCTAATCTCTTGTCTGCGGATGTCGCCTCGGTGATTCGTATGGTCGTAGTAACTTCCCTCCTGGTACCGATTTCTCTTCCGTGTCTGGTTAAGATTTTAGCAGGAGCTGAAATTACTATTCCCCTTGATGTAATGATCCGAATGCTGTCACTTGTGATTTTCATTCCCATGGGCGCGGTTGTTGTGATGAGGAGATTAATTCCCAGAATCCTGGAGAAAATTAACACACACCAATTCCCTATTTCTTTGGGGTTGTTCACTCTCATTAATCTCGGAGTTTTTTCAAAATACTCTCAGTTTCTTTTTCAGAATCCTGCTCAAATTTTTATCTCACTTGCCATTGCGTATGTCCTGTCCGCAATATTTTATTTAACTGGATTCGTCCTGATGCCGGCCGGAAAACCTGATGATAGGCTTGCGGCAGGAATCAGCCTTGCTTTGATGAACAACGTGCTTGTGATAGTCTTTGCTTCTCGATTTTTTGGTCCTCTATCCCCGACCCTAGCGGCCATGTACATGTTTCCATTCTTCACCATGATTACGCCGCTCAAGCTTATAGCTACACGTACTAACTGGTTTTCATTAAGGGGAAGGGAGAAATTATGATCTTTGACCGGTGGGAAAACGTCATTATTTCATTGTGTGCAGCGACCCTGATTTTTTCGTGTTCCGGAAGCCCAAAGACACCTCTTCACAAGTCTAGCCGAATACACATGGGTACTTTGGTGGAAGTCTCCGTTTCAGGTCCGGGACGTGCAGCCGAGGCTGCTGCCAAAGCTATCTTGGATGAAATAGGACGTGTGGAAAATTTAACATCATTTCACAAGGCCTCGGAACTCCAGAAAATAAACGAAGCAGCGGGGATTTCCCCTGTAAGGACCGACCAAGAGCTGCTGGAACTCATTGGTGAAAGCCTCCGATTTGCTGAACAGACGAGTGGCGCTTTTGACCCCACAATAGGGCCTGTTACCCGGTTGTGGCAGTTTAGTGGTGCCGGCCAACCTCGCGTGCCGTCTGAAGCAGAGATACTGGAGGCTCTCAGTAAAGTCGGATGGCGACGCGTTCGGATTGATCGCACTGCTGGGACCGTATTTCTCCCCGAACCTGGAATGGCACTGGACCTGGGCGGTATTGCAAAAGGATACGCCTTGGATCGGGTGGGAAAAGTAGCCAAGAATATGAATGTTTCATCATTTCTTGTAAATATAGGGGGGGATATCCTGGCCGTGGGGGAGAAGTGGCCGGGGTGGCCATGGCGCGTTGGCATACAAGACCCCAGAAATGCCTCAGGAATAAAGGCGGTTGTAAAACTCAAAGACAGAGTCATATTGACGTCGGGAGATTATGAGCGCTTTTTGGAAGTGAATGGTAGGCGTTACCACCACGTCCTGGATCCCAAAACAGGCTATCCTGCATCTGAATTGCAGTCTGTTACGTTGCTTACAGACAATGGCATGACGGCCCCGGCTGCGGCTGTATTTGTTCTGGGTGTTGAAAAGGGGCTAAAATATATCGAATCCATCCCCGGCCTGGAAGGATTTCTGATCGATTCGGATGGCAGCATCCACCAGTCTCCAGGTGCGACTGCCATGATCGAATTACAACCGCAGGGCAATTAGTGACACGAATTGGAACTCAATCATCTCCCTTGCCCCTGACTCTTACCTTTTTTAGCTTGATAGATTTTCTTCAACAGTCTATAATAACTTTGTTCGAACCTATGAATTCTCTATTGTGATGGGCATTTTGAAGAACCTTATTTTGGGCTTGAGCTTGCTCACTCTTCTGACTTTAAACGGCTGCATAAGCTGTCTGCCGCAATACACCGCGCCTCCGGAACCTCCTCCTTCGGCATGTTATCCCTCCGGTCATGATCCTTTTGTGCCTATGGACCACAATCCTTCGCTCTTGAATCCTTGGGACCTCTTCAGCGCCCTGCTCGCACCCATGTTGTATGGACCACCCCGCTAATTATTCATTAGTCATTGAGATTCACACAAAGGTTTTTTTGCTCGGTCACCGGAGAACACTGAGTGTATCGAGCCGGAACAAGTTCACCCGAAAACCAATTTAACCTGTTGAAATATCAAATAGCGGCTTGTGGGACTCTATCTCAGGGCACTGGTTCACATGGCAGGGTCCCTCCACAGAATGAAAGTGCACTAGCAGCAGCAATCCGAGCTTCGCTCAGGGCTCTATAAATTTGTACGTATCTTTTCATTATTTTCTTTCGAGTGCTCAGCACAGCCAAGGCGTAGTTGGTGGAAACAGCAGGATGGTCGCTGTTGTATGCACTTAGGGCTGGCACCACTCGTTTGTAAAGTCTCAAATAGTACTTGAATACTCTTACTCCGCAGTCCGCATTAGTTTCCGGATCGAGAAGATCAGCGTATCTCAGGCCGAACTTGTTAGCCCAGGAAGGTGCATGAATCTGGAACATACCGCGGCAATTTTGGTTGTTAACAATGTTTGTTCTGAATCCACTTTCAACATGGACAATGGCCATGTAGAGCCACATGTCTCCGCAAGTCACTTTACCGAAATGTCGGTTTCCCGCTCTAGCTATGGCAGCGCTGATTTGATGAGCGTTCTTGAGGTCGATCCTTCCTTCGGTCATCTCAGTGATAATGAGGGAGCATATAGGCATGGCATCAGGATTTAACCTTCCGTCTCCATGCGCTGCCATCGGAATCAACTGAATTAGAGAAAACAGTACCGCCGGCATGATTCCCCTAATCATACACCCTCCCACCGGCAGTGGACCTCACACCTGATATAATTCCACAGGCGGGTCGGTCCTATCCCTGCCGATCCCCGTATCGAGAATTTTGATTATTTGGAAAATTCCGGCTTCTTTGGAGCAGGCACTTGAGAAACTCCCTTTGCCGTTGTCTTGACCGTGCCTTTTTCGAAATAGGCAAAAGGCATATCGAGCGGAGCAAGCACGATATTTGTGGATCCTTTGACGAAGTCAAGACAGGGATTGAAGAGGCCGAACGCGTTTTTCAGGCAGCCGGAAAAAAGGCCTTCAGTGCTTTCCAAGACCGTTGTTCCACCCCGATAAAGGGTTCCGGTGATCTGAGATGCGTAAGAGCCCTTATGGGGTGCTCCGGCAATAGCTGGTGTCGCTAAAACAGCCATAATAAACAAGAAGATAGTCATCTTTGCAATATTATTCATTGGTTAAACCTCCAGTTCAAATTAAAAGCATATGATTATTTCAGATTATTGATTGTTTTGTCAATAAAGAACCGACATAAAGAACCGACCTTTATTTTCGATCCGGTTTATGGTAAACTTTATGAAAATCTTTAGGCAGAGGTTCACACATGAAGACGTGCATAGCCATGGTTTCGGTAATCGTCTTGGCTTTGGCGAATGCCGCTCTCGCTCAGATGGCTCAGCCACAGGCCTATCCTTCTCAGAGTTCGCCTATGTATGACCAGTCTTACAGAGGCCCGACCAACATGTACGGACAGCCTGTGCTTTCCGTTCAGCCCAAGCCACAAGACCAATCCGGGCAACAGCCCAATGACGGTCTCATACCCATGGCTGCTCAAGGGCTACAGAGTGTGGGCAGCTATTTTTGGAGTTATATGCCGGCACCGGTCCGCGGTGTGGAGTCCCCCTATACAGTCGCACCGGGATCGGGGAACGTTTCCGTTAACTTTGTTCCAGGTTCAAACTGATTGCGTTTGTCTGTTAACAAATTTCATTTGGGGGCTTCCGTCGTAATGAAATTCTATTTATTAAGTCAGACTGCTGCAGTTGAAACAACAGGTTTAAGAAGTGCTCTCTGAGAAAGACCTCGAAAGTCTGCAAATTGCCTCTTCATCACTTCGGAACCAGGTAACGATCTACGTCAACAGAACTGGAATTGAATCCCCTTTCGAGAATAATCTCTTAAACATCGCGCGTCAGATAACAGGAGTGTCGCTGAATAGGGTTACAATTGCCGACGGACAGGAATCCTTATTTCCAACTAAACCCTCTTTCACCTTATCTGACGGGAAATGCAGGAACATTCATTACTTCGCAGCTCCGGAGGGCAGTGAATTTCAGCCTTTTCTAGAAGCGTTGATCTGGCTGGGGCAAGGAAAACAACGTTCAGCTTCGGACGCATTTGAGACGCTAAAGAAACTGCGATCTCCTACCCATCTGCTCATTTTCATCGCAGCAGCATGCCCCCATTGTCCGCAGACCGTACGCTCCGCAATATCGCTAGCGACTCACTGCCCTTTGATCACCCTAAGTGTCGTTGATGCACTTGAATTCCCAGACCTAGCCTCTCGTTATAAAATCAAATCTACCCCCACTCTCATAGTTGACGACGGCTTGACCCTGGTAGGCGTTGTGACAATCGAAGAGCTGATTGCTCACCTAGTGAGAGAAGATGACGTTGCTTCGCTCAGTTTAGTCCTTGAATCCATGATCAATTCCGGCCGTGCGGAGGATGCTGCCGGCATAATATGTAATAAGCGCAGGCCGGACGCTATAATACCAGTATATCGGTCACAGGCATTCTCTTTGCGAATGGGTGCTTTGGTTGCCATGGAAGAGGCTCTCCTTAAAGACCGTAGTATTTTTGATACTGTCATTGATGAATTTACGGCTCTTCTATTCCAAGAAGACCCAGGTCTGAGAGGCGACACGGCCGCTTTTCTCGGCAAGACCGGCAACCCAGCAGTCATACCGGTCTTACGTAAAATTGCCGCCCAAGACCCTGATCCGGATGTACAGGAGGCAGCACAGGAAGCACTGGATCTCCTCGAAAAGTGAAATTTGCCGCTCCCTAACATTTCGTTTCACCCGCCCGCATCTGATCTACAGATTCAATTCCTTGGTGTCCAAGCAACCATTCGTAATAATTCTGAACGCCGGATGACGCGGATCAACCAATTGATTGAGTCAGCTATCCGGCTATATTCAAGGAAGGCAGGCATCCTGTAGAAGGTATTACATGAATTATTCCTCTGATAATCGCCCTTCCGAACGGTAGAACAGAATGAACAGGCACCCCCTAAAGCCCCTGCGCAGAGCCTGTGAATTCAATAAAATTTAAATCCATTTCTTACGCGTCCTTCTCTGCAACAGCCTCAGACCTCCGAGATCGATTCGACCTGCTGGCTGATCGGGAATGAGCTTTGTCTAGTTTTGAACTCGCCTTCTTTGTCGAAACCACTTTTTTGTTTCCGCTTTCCTTGTCATCAATGCGGTGCTGGTTGACCTCTGGGATGTTAGTTTGAGGACTATATCTCAGGGCAATTTTCAAGACCTCGTCCATATGTTTGACGAACTTAAATTCCAGCCGACGCCGAATGTGCCTCGGAATTTCTTCCAAATCCTTTTCATTCTGCTCTGGTGCAATTACGATATAGATCTGGGCTCTCAGTGCAGCGAGAGCCTTCTCCCTGAGCCCACCGATAGGCAGAACCCTCCCTCTCAAAGTTATCTCGCCCGTCATTGCCACATCAGACCTGACTGGAATGCCGGTCAGGGCACTTACGATAGCGCTAGCCATGGTGACCCCGGCAGAAGGGCCATCCTTGGGAATCGCTCCCGCAGGGACATGTACATGAATATCCTTGGAAAAATAGAATTTTTCCTTCATCCCAAAGAGCGCCGCCCTGGAACGGAAGTACGACATTGCGGCCTGTCCTGATTCTTTCATAACATCGCCAAGTTGACCAGTCAGCAGGAGGCTTCCCTTGCCTTCCAGAGGAGTGGCCTCGATGTGCAGCACATCGCCTCCGTAAGGGGTCCACGCCAGTCCCACAGCTACTCCCACTTCGTCGTTTCTCTTCTCCTGGTCGCGCAGAAACTTGGGAACCCCAAGAAATTTGTTGAGGTTCTTGGCAGTGATCCTCGGTATTTTCTTTTCCCCCTCGGCGATCTTTCGTGCTATTTTTCTGCAAAGGTGGGCGATCTCACGTTCTAGGTTTCGAAGACCCGCTTCCCGGGTATACTGGTTGATCAAGCTCAAGATGGCCTCATCGGTTAAAAAGAAGTTCTCCTCCCTGATTCCGTTTTCCTTGATTTGTCTTGGCACAAGAAAGCGACGAGCAATCTTAAGCTTCTCCTCATCGATATAGCCCGAGAGTTCAATGATCTCCATCCTATCCTTTAGGGCTGGGATAATTGGGTCTGCCAGGTTTGCGGTCGTGATGAACATTACTTTAGACAGATCAAATGCTACATTAAGATAGTGATCGCTAAAAGCATTATTTTGTTCAGGATCCAGCACTTCCAGCAACGCGGCTGAAGGGTCGCCTCTAAAATCAGTTCCCACCTTGTCTATTTCATCAAGCATGAATACGGGGTTGTTGGAACCTGCGTTTTTAAGACCCTGAATAATGCGACCGGGAAGCGCTCCTATATAAGTACGTCTATGTCCCCTAATTTCAGCCTCATCCCTGAGCCCACCAAGAGATAATCGGGTGAACTTGCGTCCCAGTGCCCGTGCTATGGATCGACCCAGTGAAGTTTTACCTACGCCGGGGGGACCCACAAAACATAGTATTGGCCCCTTCATGTTCTTGTTGAGTTTGCGGACCCCGAGGTATTCGAGGATGCGGTCTTTGACCTTTTCCAGATCGTAGTGATCTTCGTCAAGAATCTGTTTAGCATTTTTTATATCCAGCTTGTCTCTCGTGGATTTGGACCAGGGCAACTCTACAATCCAGTCAAGATAAGTGCGTATTATTGATGCCTCAGCCGCATCCGGATGCATCTGTCCCAAACGGCTGAGCTGCTTCTCGGCTTCTTTTTCAACCTCTTTAGGAATTTTTGCTTTGGCTATTTTCGCACGAAATTCCTCTATTTCTTTGGTCTTCTCGTCAATCTCGCCAAGTTCGGTCTGGATAGCTTTTAGCTGTTCCCGAAGGAAGTATTCACGGTGAGTCTTTCCCATTTCCTCTTTGGCTTGAGTCTGAATCTTCGCCTGCATTGCCGAAAGCTCAAGTTCCTTTGACAGAAGCTCGTTGACCCTGTTGAGACGAGCCACTGGATCGATAACTTCCAGTATAGCTTGTGATTCCTCAACTCGAAGCTTCAAATTTGAAGATACCAAATCCGCCAGGCGCCCGGGGTCATCAATGGAATCGAGTATAGCAACAGCATCCGGTGATATTATTCCCCGTAGTTGAAGAATTTTTTCCGAGTTCTCCTTCACTGATCTCATTAAAGCTTCAACCTCTAAATTGATCGAGGCAACCAGAGGCTCAGCTATTTTTTCTATCTTCACTTTGAAGAACTCGGAGGAGTCCAAATAAGAAACGATTCTTCCTTTGGCCAGACCCTGCACCAAAATCTTTACACGGCCGTCGGGCAACTTCAGCATTTTGACGACCATTGCAACCGTTCCTACTTCGTAAATATCGTCAGCACCGGGTTCCTCTTTCGTGGACGACTTCTGTGTCGCCAGGAATATTAATCGGTCTAGTGAAAGGGATTGCTCCACCGCTTTGATGGACCTCTCCCTTCCCACCATCAGCGGTAGGATCATATAGGAGTAAATCACGACGTCTCGGACAGGGAGTAAAGGCATCTCGTCGGGGACGTCGGCCAGGTTTATTTGTTCATTTCCGGATTGGTATGCTTCCGCAAAATCATCCTTCTTTTCGCTTTCATCTGCCATGAGTGAAATCCTTTATCGTGTCTAAAGATCACAGAATATGCGCTTTATTCCGGTCAAAATCAATAACTGAAGGTTTTTTTGCCGGACATTTAAGAAAAAAACACCACTAATTACAAAATATACCCCCTGAACCATCTCTGTCAACCTCCATTACTCAGTTTTTATCCTGAAAACACTCCTATACAGAAAAATGCGCAGCCTCTTCAGTCTGAATGACACGCGGCATTCATCTCGAACACTCCCAATACAGCCGTCTATCAGAACAAAAAACTTTTTATCGGGAATTTTCCTGGAAATCCATCGCTAAATCTCGTCAACTGTCGGAGGTGTATCGCTATGTTGTTGAAATGGAAGATATTGGTAGTGTGAAGATATCAGGGAGACCGTCTCAGAAGCCTAACTAGACGGACCAAGGGTTGTTTCAGCAATGATGTCACTATTAGTAACAATTTCAGTTTGTTTTATTATTTCCTTTGCCTGATGAGTCGCACCACCCTTTTGTGCTAAAACTGATCCAGCTCTGATCCAGAGTAGTCCCATCGAGAACCTTTGATGAGTTTCGGTTCCATCTCAACTGGGGCTCGACCTACCTTGAACACCTCTTGAACTCCTCCGGCGGTAGTTACAAGACCCGTACGCGGATCGATCCGCCGATACTCAACAGATGGCGGAGCGACAAACTCCTTTATCGGCTTACCGCGCAGAACTTCTCTCATGAAGTAGCCCCAAATTGGCGCAGCTGCTTTGCCACCGGTTTCCCCGTCACCGAGAGATATTTCGGTGTCGAAACCGACCCAAACCCCGCAAGTATGATCAGGGGTAAATCCCATAAACCAAGCGTCCACGTTTTCATTTGTTGTACCGGTCTTGCCTCCGATATCAGGCCGGCCAACGATTTTCTTCAGTATCGTTGCAGTACCATCCTGAACTACTCCTTGGAGCAGAGTCGTCATAATGTATGCGGTTCCTTCGTCGATTCTTCTCCGAGCCGGCATGGATACTAAGGACTCATTTTCACCCCACGAGACTGGTTGATGAGTCTCGTGGGAGATTCGCCGGAACTCGAGTTGATCAGTTGATACTGGATCGTCCAAGAGCACAGGAGGGTCATACTCTTCCAGGATTCTTCCTCTACGATCCACAATTTTCTTCACGCATACGCCAGGAACATAGTATCCCTTGTTAGGGAAAACACAATATGCGTTGAGTTGTTCCTCAAGAGAGACCCCTGTAGACCCTAGAGCCAAAGTGAGATTTTCTACCAGCGGGGAACTGTATCCAAGTTTTCGCGCGTAACCCTTTACGTAATCGATACCTATCTGTTGTAAAATCTTTATGGTAGGGATATTTCTAGACTTGACGATGGCGTCCCTAAAAGTTACCGGTCCTTGATACCCACCTCTGTAATTCTTTGGCCTCCACACATCGCCGGTGCCAGGGATCGCAACCGCTAGAGGCGAATCCAGGATGATGTCGGAACAGGTAAATCCCTTGTTGAGAGCCGCCGCATAAACTACCGGCTTGAAAGACGAGCCAGCCTGGCGTCTCGCTTGTATGGCTCTATTGTATTTTGACTCGGAAAAGCTGTAGCCGCCTAGAATTACCCGTATATAACCTGACCTGTTTTCTCGCATCATGAGAGCGGCTTGAGCGTTTGGCTCTTGCTCAGGCTCTAGGGGAAAGTACGCCACCATATCCTCGGTGTACGCCTTGTAGTTTTTCATTTCAGGATCTGTCTGGCCGTATTTTTTGAGATATAGCTCCCGCCGTTTGATATTTGGATCTAAAATACGGACCAGGATAAGGTCCCCTACCTGGAAAGGCAAATCTCCCTGTGCAAAATTACGGCTTCGCATTTCAGGTCTGATATAAGGATTTCTCACCCACCACTTTGGACTGGAATCAACCTTTATCTGTCCTACATATTCACGTTTTACGCCTTCTTTGAGATAGCTTCCCATCCGCACGTAGAGGTTCTCCCCATCTATGTGGGTAACCACCCCCTCCGTAATTTCACCAAAACGGAGAGGTTCTTCCATTGTACGGGTCTTTTCTTCAAGAAACTCCATCACGCCCTTTACACTCAAGGTTTTGATCGGGCCTCTGAATCCCTGCCGTTTGTCCAACTCGCGCAGGCCCGCTTCTATAGCGTCTCGACCCGCTTTGGTCATTTCCAAATCCACCGTGGTATATACCTGCAGGCCTTCCTTATATAGTGCATCAGCCCCGTACTTGGTCTCGATGTATCTCCTCACATGTTCAACGAAGTCCGGCGCTATTTTGGCGTATGGATTAATAGCAGCGGCTATCTTAACCTCTTCCCGGTTCGCTTCCTCGTATTGGTCGGCAGATATAAATCCGTCCTCCAGCATCCTCTTTAGGACGTAGCTCCTCCGCTCCAAAGACTTCTTCAAGTTCCTGCGAGGCGAGTTCATTGAGGGTGCTTTGGCTAGTCCGGCCATCATAGCGCATTCCGCTGTGGTCAGGTCTTTGACATGCTTGCCGAAGTAGGTGTCAGCAGCCGCTTGAACACCGTAAGCGGAGCTGCCTAGGTAAATCTGATTGAGATATAAATAAAGAATCTGCTCTTTGGACAAAGATCGCTCGATTCTCGTCGATAAAATTGCTTCCTTGATTTTACGTGTGAATTTTCTCTCAGGGGTAAGAAGAAAGGTCTTTGCAACCTGTTGTGTTATGGTGCTGGCCCCTTCTTTAAGAGACCCTGAAACCAGGTTCTTCTTGACCGCCCTCAGTATGGCCTCTTTGTCAACTCCGCTATGTCGCCAGAAATTCTTGTCCTCCGCCGCGACAAAGGCATCCTGGAGGGGCTTGGGGATTTGGTTTATAGGAACAATGAATCGTCTCTGATAAGCGAATTCCCCGATCAATTGACCTTGATCGGCATATAACCTGGTTACCAGAGGCGGGGAGTAATTATTGAGTTTCTCAATACTTGGGAGGCTGTGGGTAAAATAAAAGTAGCCCTGCACAGCCATTCCCACTGCACCGGATACAATCCCGATCACTGTCAATAACACTAACCTGGCGATCCCTCCAAAAAAAGATCCCCTTCTCTTGACGGTCTGCGTGCGACTGTACATTTCCCGAAAAGGGTTGTCCGGGGTCCGACTTCGTGTGGATACCTGGGTCACCGCCGGTCTCCTTTCCATATCTCTGGCCAGCGACTCTAGCACGGAAGCATTTTGCTGTCTATGGCTATAAATAAATAGAGATTAAATTTCAAAGTAATTCATCGTAAACATAATGTAACTTAACATATCAGCGTCTGCTTTCAGTCGCGTCTACGGTCAAACTAATTTATTTTACTGCATTTAACACAAAAATGGAACAGCCCGGATAACATGCCGTGACATTGACAAATTTTTGGTTCAGGCGAAACAGTTCTCTAAACGCACGGTGGTGGTCTTGTAGACTCGTATCATCGCAGGAAGGTCTCGGGGAGAAAAAGGGAAATCTGCTTTGGTTAGGGGAGCGATCTGGGGGCATCAAACCCGTTGATTATTTCTGTCCGAATGAAACAAAATTGTACGCTGGTGAATCCCCCCAACCCCCCTTTGCCAAAGGGAGGCAAGGGGATTTACAAGCAAAATTGACTACAATTTCGGCACTGGCTGTAAGTTTACTTTTATCACAACTCCTGTAAGAATTTCCACAAAGTTTGAGCGCTTTATTGCCGGATTATCCGGCTCGATAACGAACCATCATTATTATGATTGACCTAAGCATGAATGAATTGTTAAAATTAATGTTTTGAGGAAAAACCAGCACAGGAAAATGGAGGGCTCATGAGCTTGCCAAGGCGCCCCATATCGGCCGAAGGCCATCGGAAATTGACTGAACAAATCGATCATATGATCCGCACCGAAAGGCCGTCGGTCATCAAGGAGATTGAAACAGCCATTGGCCACGGGGATCTATCAGAGAACGCCGAATACACTTACGCAAAAGAGAAACAGGCTCTCATAGAAACACGCATTAGAGACCTTCAGGCAAGGCTTGCGGCCTGCGAGATAATCGATGTCGCGAATCGTCCCGAAACCGACCGCATTATTTTCGGGTGCTCCGTCAAAATTGAAGATCTGGAAACTGGAGATCAAAAGGTTTACAAGCTTCTGGGACAGGACGAGGCCGACTTAAGCCAAGGCGTAATTTCCGTTACTTCACCCTTGGGGCGGGCTCTAATCGGTAAAGAAGTGTCGGATGTAATAGAGGTAAAGGCTCCAAACGGAATTCGCGAATATGAAATCCTGCAAATTTGCTGACGTCTCCTCAGAAAAAGGGCCTTCCAATAACATATTGATATTATGTGATTTTGATGGCACTATCTCCACCAAGGACACTGTTAACCGGCTCATTCGTGAACACCTTGTAGCCCCAGAATGGCGTTTCCATGTGAAACGCTACATGCGTGGCGACATAGGCTCCAGGGAAGTTTACGAAGCTGTGGCTCCTCTTATGCGGATGTCCCGTGATGACCTTGACAACTTCGTAAACAAACATTCATCTCTGGATCCTGACTTTCCAGCTTTCTTGCAATGGGCCATCGATCGCGGCATTGACGTCAAAGTCGTCTCCGACGGATTCGACGCGACAATATTGACGCTCTTCCGAAAGCACGGTATTCACGATCTGGAAATCTTCGCAAATAGCCTGATCCTGCTCGATGACGGAAAGGTCTTGATTGAGAGCCCTTATTTCAATCCCTCATGCGGCAAATGTGGGACGTGCAAGAGCGGCATCCTTCGCAAATTTCGAAACGAATATAACAAGATAATTCTTATTGGGGACGGAGAGTCTGATCGTCATGCGGCAAGCGAGTCAGATATGGTTGTGGCTCTCAAGGAATTGTTCATTTATTGCGCGAAAGAGAGAATTCCCGCACTCAGAGCCGAAGGCTTCAGAGAGATTCCCGGACTTCTTACCAGACGCATAGAGGCGGTCACCTTCGACTTGGACGGCACCTTGTTAGATTCTCTTGATGCAATAACTGAAGCATTTAATTACATGTTCTCCAAGCTAGGATACCCCTTGATGACAGCAGAGGAGGTCGCCAGAAAAACGGCCATTTCGTTGATCGATTTTGTGAAATCCTTCCTGAAGCCGGAAGAGGCGGAGCTGGGGATCAAGATATTCCGTGACTATTACGACACTATTTTTTTGAAAAAGACCACCATGATGGTGGGAGCTAAGGAAACCTTGGAAGCCTTGAATGGGAATGTGCTTAAAGGCATCGTCACGAACAAACGCGGCAGGTACGCGAGAATATTGGCAGATCACTTTGACTTGTCTGGCAACATGGAACTGATTATAGGAGCCGAAGACGGGTTTAGGGCCAAGCCCTCCGGAGATATGTTCGAGGCGTTCATGAAATCGGTGGGAATAGCCAGAGACAAGACTATTTACGTGGGGGATGCCCCGCTGGACATAAAGGCTGCCCAAAATGCTGGAATAGACGCGTTTGCCGTGGCTGGGCCGATTTTTTCCGCCGAAGAACTGGCTCTCCACCAGCCTCGCAGGGTATTGAGTAGTATCTCGGAACTATTGGATGCTCTGGAGCCTGTGGTCTGATTCCGGTTTGTATATGACCGAGAAGCCTGGATATTGCGTAGTAAGCCACCCGGTTGATTTCGTTCCGGCACTTGAAGTGAGACAGGCTTCGTAGCCTTTAACCGGAATGGCTTAGTATGTGTGTTCTCCGAATAATGAGGGTGGCAATTTTTTCTTGGAACATGTGCCGGACCACGGTGTCTGAACCACAATACCTACCTACGAAAAACTAGCTTGAGAGGCTCGAATGTTCCTACCATACATTCGAGCCTTTACTTTTTCGAACTCGTGAAAATTACAAGAACAATTCGAATAGAATTTCAGATTTCAGGGTCGCCTTTCAAATACAAGCTTATTCAAGACTATTATTGTTGAATCGGTACTCGGCATATATTATGATTCAATTAGTTCATATCGCTTCGCTGCAAAATTGGTGACTTTGAAAAGTTCGTGGTTTGCGTCGGTCGTGAAGTCAGGTCTTGCCGTTCGTAGCGGAGGTTTTTTGTAGCCTGACTTACTCGAATAAATGCGAAACGGTTTAAGATCAGTTCTTAATTCCTGCTTATCAAGAATAATGGAGGTGGAATTGGCCTTCAAGAGGATACCGCGGATCATTATTGCGAAACCTGGACTGGACGGTCACGACCGTGGCGCCAAGGTTATTGCACATGCATTGAAGGACGCCGGGTTCGAAGTTATCTACACTGGACTTCACCAAACGGTCGAGATGATTGTTGAAGCCGCGATCCAGGAAGACGTTGATATTATAGGCCTTTCTATCATGTCCGGGGCTCATATTCCAATTTGCTTGAAGCTCTTGGGGCTACTGAAAGAAAAGGGAGCGGACGACATCACGGTCCTGGTGGGTGGTGTGATACCAGGCCGTGACGTTCCTGTATTGAAAGAAATAGGAGTGGCTGAAGTGTTTCCAGGAGGGTCCGATATAGACGCACCAGCTGCGTTTATCCGACAGCACCTCGAGTTGGATGTTCGGACATGAACGATTCCCAGCATGTATACCAGCCAGTAAACCACGTTCGCATAGTTACCTCCACCGCGCTTTTTGACGGTCACGATGCTGCAATAAATATAATGCGCCGTATTCTACAGGCATCCGGGGCCGAGGTTATCCATCTAGGACACAACCGTTCAGTCTCTGAGATAGTAGCCGCCGCGGTCCAAGAAGATGCCCAGGCTATTGGCATCAGCTCTTATCAGGGCGGTCACATGGAATTCTTCAAGTTCATCGTGGACCTGTTGAAAGAATTTGAGTCCCCCCAAATAAGGGTTTTTGGCGGTGGTGGTGGAGTGATAGTCGATGAGGAGATTAAGGAACTTGAAGCATACGGCGTGACAAAAATCTATAGTCCCGATGACGGTCGTGAACTCGGACTCCAGGGAATGATTAATCATTTTCTCGAGCACTCGGATTTTCCTGTAAGCGAAGGGCGCCTGAACGGCGACCTGTCCGACCTTGCACCTACCAACTGGCGTTCTATAGCTCGGACCATCTCAACCGTGGAGGTCGCAAAGGACTTAGGAAACGGAGACCTCCCTGTCATCCGTTCCATACTGAAGAAAAGAATTAATGGGCGAACGGTTCCGGTCGTTGGAATCACAGGTACCGGGGGAGCCGGCAAGTCGTCTTTGAATGATGAAATAGTGCTAAGGTTTCTGAATGATCAGGCAGACAGGACCGTAGGTATCATATCGGTTGATCCTACAAGGAGAAAGACTGGAGGAGCCCTGCTGGGGGACCGGATCAGGATGAACTCTATCAATGACCATCGAGTGTATTACCGTTCTTTGGCCACCAGGAACCAGGGAATGGAAATTCCGGCTCACATGGAGGAAGCTATAGAGGTTCTCAAAGCTGCGGGGATGGACCTGATCATTGTCGAGACCGCAGGTATAGGTCAAGGCGATGCCGCAATAGTCCCTCTGGTCGATGTCTCACTATATGTCATGACCTCCGAATTCGGTTCCCAAAGTCAACTCGAAAAGATAGACATGCTTGATTTTGCAGACCTAGTGGCTGTGAACAAGTTCGACCGCCAGGGCTCAGAGGATGCCATTCACGATGTGCGCAAGCAAATGCAACGCAACAGGGCGGACTTCGGTAAAAAGCTGGAGGATTTCCCGGTTTACGGCACCATAGCCTCACGTTTTAATGATGATGGCGTAACAAGTCTGTATGTAGGAATCATTGAAGAAATAAATGCCAAGACAGGCGTGAACTGGTCCACTTTCCTCAAGGCACGAGAAGATAAAATGCCTTCGTCTCGTACCATAATTATCCCGCCTGAACGATCTGGATACCTGTCGGACGTATCCGAGACGGTACGCAGATATCATGCGTGGGGAGTGGAACAATCGAAACTTGTCCGCCGTTTATGGCAATTTGACGCTTCAAATATGGCTCTGAGAGACCAAGGTCTATCCGAAGATTCGGAGCCGGTCCAGCATATTAAGCAACTCCAAGACAACGTTGAAAAACACTTGGACCCCGTAGCCTTGAAGCTTGTGGGAGAGTGGGATGACCTGAAAGAAGCATATTCCGGCGATGAATACGTGTTTGTTGTCAGGGGTCTCCGGATACCTACCCGGTTAAAGACCCGTACCCTGAGCGGGACATTGATCCCAAGGGTGGCACTCCCTAAGTACGAAGACCGTGGGGAAATCCTCAGGTGGCGGCTAAAAGAAAATCTCCCAGGAATGTTTCCATACACTGCAGGTGTTTTTCCCTTCAAGAGAAAGGACGAAGACCCGACTCGCATGTTCGCGGGAGAAGGCGACCCATTTCGAACCAACCGCCGATTCAAGTATCTCTCAGCCAATAGCTCCGCCAAACGGCTTTCGACTGCATTCGACTCAGTTACGCTCTACGGGCGAGACCCAGATGAACGGCCCGACATTTACGGAAAGATCGGGACATCAGGCGTGTCCATTTGCACTTTGGATGATGTGAAAGAATTATATGACGGTTTTGATCTTTCCGCGCCGAACACCTCTGTCTCAATGACTATTAATGGCCCGGCGCCTATGATGCTGGCCATGTTTTTCAACGCCGCCATCGAACAAAAGCTTAATAAGTTTCGACATGATCGTGGCATCGAACCCTCGACCGAGCAAGGTGCACAACTTAAAGCAGAGGTCTTGACCAATGTGCGAGGCACCGTCCAGGCGGACATTCTCAAGGAGGACCAAGGCCAGAATACGTGTCTGTTCTCTACCGATTTTTCACTCAAAATGATGGGGGATATTCAGGAATATTTTATTCAAAACAACATAGTTAACTTCTACTCAGTATCCATTTCCGGCTACCATATTGCCGAAGCAGGAGCAAATCCCATAACGCAATTGGCCTTCACCCTTGCGAATGGGCTTACGTACGTAGAGTACTATCTCTCAAGAGGCATGCACATAGACGATTTCGCACCGAACCTGTCCTTTTTCTTCTCCAACGGATTGGAGCCTGAATACAGCGTAATTGGACGCGTGGCCCGAAGGATTTGGGCCATTGCCATGAGAGACAGGTACGGGGCCAACGAGCGCTCACAAAAACTCAAGTACCATATCCAGACCAGTGGGCGCTCCCTTCACGCTCAAGAAATTCAGTTCAATGATATTAGGACTACGCTTCAGGCTCTCATTGCCATTTATGACAATTGCAATTCCCTTCACACAAATTCCTACGACGAAGCGATTACCACTCCCAGTGAAGAGTCCGTTCGCCGTGCCTTGGCCATCCAAATGATCATCAACAAGGAGTGGGGCATGTCCAGAATTGATAATTGCAATCAGGGCAGTTTTATCATCGAGGAACTAACGGATCTGGTTGAAGAGTCAGTTCTACAGGAATTCGATCGCCTTTCGCAGAGAGGGGGCGTCCTAGGCGCCATGGAAACCGGATATCAGAGAACCAAAATCCAGGACGAATCTCTTTACTACGAAACACTGAAAAGCACCGGAGAATATCCAATCATAGGTGTGAACACCTTCCTGAGGCATGAAAGTGATTATCTTGAGCAATGCGCTGTGGAACTGGCCAGGGGGACTGAAGAGGAAAAGAAATCTCAGCTACACCGGCTGAGAGCATTTCATGAAAGAAACAGAGATACGGCACAGGTGGCAATGGAAAGCCTGTACCAGACGGTTGTTTCTGGAGGGAACGTTTTCGAGGAACTGATGGAGACGGTCAAGTTCTGTTCTTTGGGGCAAATCTCAAACACGCTGTTTAAAGCAGGGGGGCAGTACAGGCGGAATATGTAAATATTTCAATGAGCAATTATTCTATCCGATCACTCGACCCTATCATTATGATCCTGGCTTCGGAAACACAACCGGTCGGTTTATGAATTAATCTGATTCGGCACTTACCGGGCGGAAGACGAAGTCTCCCTTGATAAGATCCCTTGGAATTAGTGATCACTTCTCCGTAATCCTGCCAGGGACTATGTGAAACCTGGACGGTAACCTTGGAGTTTGAAAGGTCTGGAAAACTCCCTCTGAAAGAGACGGTGTCACCGGACACGACTGCAGCCAGGGCTATGGGACGCTCGCTCCGATCGGCCGGCAAATTGTGTTTTCTCACTACGCGTACGTAAAGACTGTCACGTATATTGCGGTTATAGCGAACTTCGCTCATAGAGTAGGGAGCGGAAAAAGGCATAGCTCCTTTGAACAGTTCAGCCCAATCGAAAGCCAGAGTAATCCCACCGTCAACCCTGAAATTTTCTCCCCCCATGCTGTCTTTTCCCTGCTCGAGATTTGCTGTGAACATCCCGTTTCTTGAACTCAGAGACATTCCCACTCTGTACCCGGTGATGTCTGTATTTTCAGCCCTATACGAATGAGCGGAAGCGTCCAGACGTATGTCAAGCCAAGGAGACAAAGTTGGCAGTAGAATCCCAACCCTGGCATCCCCGCCCCTCGGGAGTACTTCCTCCAAGATCATGGTTGAATCACGATCGAGAGTGCGTCGCTCATTTATTGGAAAGTAGGCATTCACACGAAAGTTGATATCCGAATAATAGCCTGGAAGGGCAGACACCTCTAGCCCAACTCCTGCTTCTTTGAGAAACTCTCCCTTTGAACGCCGCGGTCGTACCCAGTCGTGGAATGCGTGAAAACCGACGAGGGCTTCCGATGTCAACAAATGACGAAAACCTGCGCCTACTGAGAAACTTTCTTTGGTTCCAGTCAGAGATACCCTGGGAGAGAAAAAAACACTCTTGTCCGACCACCCCTTGATCGGTAGAAAATAGTCCGCGTTGACGGTCGGCAACCCCTCCCATCGGTCATACCCCGCTCCGAATTCCAGTCCCTTTCTGATGGATTGCGGGAGCACCAAACTTAGACCGTAATTTAATGTCGGATCAATAAAGTGCTCCGGCCATGGACTATGTTGAATATTCGATGGACTGATCATGGCCTGGGAAAGATAACCTGGTGGAGTAATGTTCTCGGTTTGAATCTTCGGAACCTTGTAGGGAGAGCCAAAGCCTGTTGAGAGAAATATCCCAAGAATAGCTGCAAGGATCTGTGGGAGGAGAAGCGCCTTCATACTTAATAATTTACTTTTACTTTTTATTTCAATATCTCAAATAACCAAGTGTTTTTACACTATATCGTTTTTATTTCTCTGTCAAGAAAATTGCAAGTCGCCAGTTCTCCTGCACTATCACTGGCAGCGGTTGACTGGTCCTTATGACTAAGATAAAATGGACTAAATGGGAAAATCTCTTGGGGTCTGCTGCAAGAGTACACGCCTTATAGAAGCAATTAATTGAGCGAGGAAAATCTGTGAATCACACAACACCTTCCTGGCTGGAGAGTGTTATTCCTAATCATATTCTCTCCATTCCCACGTATGTGCCGGGAAAGCCTATTGCAGAACTCGAACGACAGTTGGGTATTCGGGGAGCTGTGAAGATGGCATCGAATGAGAACCCGATTGGACCGTCACCAGCCGCCCTGAGAGCCTTGGAGCAGCATCTTCCCGAAGCGAACATCTATCCGGAATCTTCTGCACCGGAGCTTAGAGAAGCCCTTGCCTTAGTGTATGGCCTTTCACCGGACTCTATCATTCTTGGCAACGGCTCGGACGAGATCATGCAAATGTCTGCTCATGTATTCATTCGCCCAGGAGACGAAGCGATAATGGGAACCAACACCTTCTCCATGTATCGCATAGTTGTGGAAGCTTTTGGAGGCAAGGCCGTCCGAGTTCCACTCAAGAATTACAAATTCGATCTCAAAGCCATGGCTTCTGCCGTTTCCGACCGGACTCGGCTGATCTTTCTCGCCGTGCCTAACAGTCCTACGGGAACCATCGTATCCCGGTTGGGATTTGAAACTTTCTTGAATGACCTGCCAGACGGGAATTTTCTTCTGGTCTTAGACGAAGCTTACAGAGAATATGTTCAGGATACAGACTGTCCAATGGGAATTGACTATGTTGGTAGACGTTTGCCTGTCCTGGTGTTGCGGACTTTCTCAAAGATCTACGGACTAGCGGGCCTGAGGGTTGGTTATGGACTGGCTGAGCCGTGGCTTATAGAACTGATCAATCGGGTAAGGCCCCCGTTCAATATTAATTCGCTTGCACAGAAGGCAGCCGTTGCCGCCCTTGGAGATATGGGTCACGTTGAACGCTCCTTACAGGTGACCAGACAGGGTATGCGGTACTTGCAAGAAGAACTTGTTGAACTCGGTCTCCACGTGATTCCGTCACAGGCCAACTTTATCGCTTTTTGCCTGGAGAACGATGCCCGGCCTGTTTACGAAGGCCTTCTGAAGGAGGGCATTATCGTACGACATCTGGGTTCTTTCGGTATGGACAACTGCATAAGGGTGACAGTTGGCACAGACCAAGAGAACCGCAAATTTGTGGCGGCCCTTCGAAAGGTTCTCAAGGGGTAGGGACCTGATCTTTGCATCTGTCACAAGTGAAGCACTAGTCCCAATCCTTGGACTGGAAAAAAACAGTAGTCGCGCTGTCGAGACACGCGGACAATCCGCATCACGTCGAGTGTGCGTAACAAGAGCGGTCTCATAACAGTTGGGTTGGCTTGTTCATTGTACTTCCCTCCCAGGTCATCTTCGAACGATGGGATTCAATTACCGTGAGTTACAATAATGAAATCAGTCGGCCGGAGCTAACAACTCTCGAGGCAGAAGTCCCTCACAGAATTGTTGTCACTGTCGATGGCCCGGCCGGGGTTGGCAAGACAACAACTGCCGGATCGCTGGCGGCGCGTCTTGGTTTTTTACTTTTGGATAGCGGTGCCCTCTACCGCGTAGTAGCCTTGCACCTCATGCGAAATGCCATACTCCCCGGCTCGACACCTGTGCCAGACAGCACCCTGAAGTCCCTGGATCTGCGTATGGAGTTGGAAGTCGGTTCCATGAGGATCTATTTGGGGTCTGAGGACGTGACCGGGGTCATTAGAGAAGAGCGCATAGGGGAGGCAGCGTCAGTATTTTCCTGCAGAACCGAAGTCAGGCGAGTGCTACTCGAACTGCAGCGATCAGCCTCGTCTAAATGGAACTTGGTGGCAGAAGGCAGAGATATGGGGACGGTAGTGTTTCCTCACGCCCAGGTAAAATTTTTCCTTACGGCTGACCTAGAAGAACGCTCGAGAAGGCGTTATTTTGAGCTATTGGACAGGGGGGAACATCCCGAGTTAGCAATAGTTAAGGAGGAAATGCTGTCTCGCGATAACCGAGATGAATTTCGAAGCGAGGCACCGCTGTTCAAAGCGTCCGATGCTGTCTGCATCGATACTACTCACCTAGGGCCGGAACAGGTCCTGCGATGCATGATGAACAACATCGAGGAGAAGTTGCAAGTCAAGTTCAGCAATCCTTAACCCCAACTCCCTTTTTTGGAATATGGTTCAAAATTCTCGGTCGAGGCCAAAGTTTTTCTTGTCTTAAAGCTTAAGAATAGATATAGATACTAGATTAAACTGATTCAATTGAAACCGAAACACGTGACAAAAGAGTCTGGGGGTAGCAACTGGATGGAAAACTTGGAAACCCAAACCGATAACAAACATCCTGAAGAAGATAGATCACAGGATATCTCAAAAGAAGAAGATTTTGCCGAGCTAGTTGAAAGCAGCTTCCACAAGGTCCAAGAGGGGGAAGTCGTCAAGGGCGTAGTGGTTCAGCTTACTCCTGAATACGTAATGATCGATGTGGGTTCTAAGTCCGAAGGTCAGATCCCCATTGAACAATTTCTTGACGAGGGTGGGGAACTCACCGTCGCAGTGGGAGACAACGTAGAGGTTTTTCTCGAAGATACAGAAGAATCCTCCGGCCAGGTCAGAATCTCCAAGTCGAAGGCTGATAAGATCCGAATTTGGGAAGAGATCGCGGAAATATGCGAAACCGATAAAACCATCACGGGCAAAGTGATTTCTAGGGTGAAAGGTGGTCTGCAAGTCGACATAGGTGTTTCTGCCTTCTTGCCCGGCTCTCAGGTTGGTCTAAGGCCTGTCCGCAATTTTGAGAAATTTATCGGAGTGAACTTGGATTTTAACGTCCTAAAATATAACCGGAAACGTGGAAACATTGTCCTTTCGAGAAGGCCCATCCTAGAGAAAGCCAGAGACCGTAGGAAGAACATAATTCTTGAGGCAATGGACGGTTCAAAGATTCTTACGGGCACAGTAAAAAACATCACTGATTACGGTGCCTTCATTGACTTAGACGGAATCGATGGTCTCCTTCACATAACTGACATGTCCTGGGGCCGCATCAATCATCCCTCTGATATTCTCAAAGTTGGGGACCAGATCCCTGTCAGGATTCTTAAATTTGATCAGGACAAGGAGAGGGTCTCCCTCGGACTGAAACAGACGCAGCCCGATCCCTGGGAAAATGTTGAGGAGCGTTATCCTATCGGCTCCAAGTGGATTGGAACAGTTGTAAGCGTTACGGATTACGGTGTTTTTGTAGAACTGGAGAAAGGCGTGGAAGGCCTCGTGCACATTTCGGAAATGATGTGGACTAAGAAAGCACGCCACCCATCCAAGGTCGTCCAGGTAGGCGAAGAAGTGGACGTCATCGTCATCCTCGTGGACAAAACTCAAAAGAGAATATCTCTCGGAATGAAGCAACTCAAAGCCAACCCATGGGATGTGATCGCTGAGAGGTATCCGGAAGGTACCAAGATCGAAGGCAAGATTAGAAATGTCACTGATTTTGGGATCTTTGTGGGCATAGACGAAGGTATAGACGGCCTAGTTCACATTTCTGACATCTCCTGGACTCAGAGGATCAAACATCCCGGCGAACTGTACAAGAAAGGGCAGACAGTTCAGGCGGTGGTACTCAACATCGATAAGGAGAATGAGCGGTTTTCCCTAGGAATAAAGCAAATTCACGAAGACCCATGGGAAACCATTCCCGATCGCTATCCCCCAGGAACCAAGGTGATGGGAAAAGTGACCTCGGTCACCGACTTTGGAGTCTTCCTTGAAATAGAAGAAGGCATAGAAGGCATGATTCACGTTTCCGAACTCTCCAAGGATAGAGTCAACTCTCCATCAGATTTTACACACGAGGGAGACGAGTTGACAGCCGTTGTCCTCAAGGTGAATAAGAAGGATAAGAAGATAGCCTTGTCCATTAAAGGCCTTGAGCGTGCTGCGAACTACGATCAGGTTAAGGGCTACATGCATAGCCAGGAGGTTGTGGCATCTAACCTAGGCGACCTGTTGAAGGAAAATCTTGGGAGTAATTTCGGAAAGGATTAGTCTCGATAATCCGTTCCTGCCTATTATATCTCGTGTCATCCGCCACTGGATTTAGCTCAAGTCGGCTTCTGCTGAGTAAAGTTTCATTACCGCCGAAACGGCCTGTTCGCGGGTTGAGATTTCCCCCGAATCTTGGAGTTCCCCCAGTAGTCTGATTATTTTCCCCAGCAAGGGGCCTTGTTCTATTCCGAACTGGTTCATGAGGTCGTTACCGTTTAGAAACATTGGTTTTCGTGTTTGCTGTGATCGGAAATATTCGTCCAAGGCCATCCGTACGGCGGCACATGCGTTTTCCGCATGAAAACCTGCTCTGCCTGGCCCTCTTGAAGCGCCTATGTCGGCGAGGAAAAGCAACAACAATCCGATGACTTCTCTCCCGAATTCTCTAAAGAGACGGTGCAGGGCGCGCTTCGAAACGGTTTCGCCAGCCAGGATTGAAGGCCTCATATGACCCCCTATCCACTTTTCTATCGTCTCTATCTCCCTCTTGGCAAGTCTCAGGCGCTTTCCTATCTCATAGAATAATTGCCTGGAGATTTTCTCATGTCCGAAGAAACGTACTCTGTCGTCCGCGTCTATGGTCCTGGTTTGAACTTTACCCATATCGTGGAAAAGAGCTGCCAGCTTCAGTAACGCAAGACGAGGTCTACCCCTGACGGGTTCTTCTTCAACGTAGATACTAATCTGGTCGCTTAAATCGCCTACCGTATTCCGAAGAGAATCCAGAAGAACTTCAAGCCGGTGAAGAGTCTCAAGGGAATGGCCCCAAACGTCCAGGTGATGATAGTCATTCTGAACACAACCTTTTGCCAGATCCAAACCTGGAAAAAGGAGGTCAAGGACTCCCCAGGTATCCATATCCTTGAAGGCTTCGAATGAACAGGGTTCGGAAATTACGGCAAATATTTCATCCCTGATACGCTCGGAAGCCATCCTGTCCAGTTCCGCTACGCTTAAGGGAATAAGTTCCAATGTTTCTCGGACTATTTCAAAACCAAGGCAAGCACTGAACCGGAATGCTCTGAGAATCCGAACCGGGTCATCTCTGAATGAGTTTTCGGAACATGCTCTAATCTTCCTAGCCTCCAAATCTCTAATTCCTCCGCATGGATCAAGCACACGGTCGAACCCGGTATCGAGGAAATCAGCGAGATTCACTGCTATTGCGTTTATGGTAAAATCACGTTTGCCAAGGTCTTCGAAAATGTTTTCCCCTTTGAACGAAGAGATGTCAATTGTGAAGGAGCTTTGTTTTGACATCACAACCCGGCCTGTGCCGGATTGTTTATCCAAAGGGACGAAGGTGGCGCCTTTGCCTATGATCTTGGTAAGATGCCGAGAGATCTCATATCCGTCGCCTTTCACTGCCAGGTCCAAATCTACATACTGAGGTCTACCCAATAAATGGTCGCGGACCACTCCCCCTACCAGATGGGCTTGTTTATCCATCTCATAAATTGTGCGCAGAATTCCCCTCACTGGGGGGGCATACCATATTTCCATTTCCACCCGACTGACGGAACCTAATATTTCATAGTTGTGCGTGGATTAATTCAAATCGGATCGTCCCTACGATAGGTGAAGAGGTAAGCAAGAGGGGGATCCTGCGGTGGTCATCCGATATCCAAAGCCGTCCCTTGGCAATTTCCTTCTTATCTCCTCCAAGTTTCACCAAACTGAGGTCTAGGCACAGAGCCTGATGGAGGCCGGCTTTGATCTTAACATGGTCGGCGCCCACCGGCTGGACGAAAAGCCTTGACCGATCCTTGCCATCAAAGATGTCCACGTATAACGGCTTGTTAAAATCCTTCTGACTTCTCAGCAAAAATATGGCCGTGACCGGATCGTAAAGGCCTGTAAACTTCTCGGAGCGGCTCTCCCTCTCTTCACCCGATTGCTTGTTTACTTGGACCATCTTTGTGTTGTGATCGAAAATCAGATCAACAGACTCCTGCCGCAAGACATTCGATTTCAGATGAAACCTGTAGAACTCAGGCCTAAAGGTGTTGGCCGCAAATGTTGCCTGGACACTACTCCATATTTCGACAAGCGTCTTCAGAAAACCGTCGGACACTGCATGCACTATGACGTTAACTCGCTTGGTATCTTTCTTGGTGGTTATGTCGCCGTGACCTGCTTTGTTACCGTTCCAGGTCACCTCGTAACGGAGCAATTCGGAATGATCGGAAGCCGAAGCGTAAGAGGCTCCGGCTAATGTCAATAAAAAAACCGTCAGGGCTAAAACTGGAAGGACTATTCTCGCCATGTCCCTTTGACCATCCAAAAAGTTCTCGCCGGCCTGATTTTGCTTTCCGCCGAGAAATGCCGGGCAGGGTAAGTCTTGGACGTATACCACAAGGGCCCATCAACAATATTTGCTTATTGATCTTTTTGCGGCAAGCTCTTTGTAGTGATTACTTAACCCGTTGCCAGTAAAACTTTTTTTTCACCTCAGGCATTACGAGTACCAGGGTGTCTCCTGTTATCTGGTAGGGCCACTGAACAGTATTTCCGGCATCATCAGTAATACTGATTTCATCCTTCACAAGAGAGAACTGTCCAGATCTGCTTTTACTGGAATCAGTAGTTTCTTTGTCCATTCTGTTGAAGACCACCCTGCCATTGTCTGTGAATTCAATAAGTGTTCGAGTCGATTCTCTTGGACGTTCCTGGCCCCCTTTATCATTCACCTGGTACAGTAATTCCCACTTGTCCACCAGGCCTTTGTCCAGCACGGCCCCTGATGAAACCGGGGACTTCGAGGCAGGGGAACCAGATTCAAGTGTTGCGCTCTTCGGCAGTGACATGGTGAAACATGAAGCGCAAAATAAAAGAATTGCACAAGCCCCCGCTACGCGAAGGGGTTTCATAATACGAATCATGTACCATATCCTCAAAACCGACTCTGCCTTTTACTCGAACAAAGCAATTCAAACGGCTATGTCGGGAAATTACTACCAGAGATTACGGAGAACTTTCTCTTCGCTTCCCCCAACGCTGCCCGCGACGTTGGTTCTTGTACGGACCGCCTCCGTACCAGCAGATGCCGTGGATATATTCTCGTCAGGTTTAGCCGGTTTAGCAACCGGTTTCTGAACTGGAAACTCTCCCCTGGCAAGTCGGGCTAGAAAACCTTGGTCAACAATTATGCAATGAGAACCGACTTGGAGTGTGTGAAAAACGGCTTCTGCATCGTGCCAGTCCAGGCCTAGACATCCGTGGGTCAATCTTCCTCCTGTTGCCTCAGCATAATGGATATAGCGCGTGCCGTCAAAAACCAGCTTGTAACGGAAAAACCCCTGAACTCTGCGGTCTTCCCATCTCTTTGGAACGGGCTCGCCCTCTTCAATAAAATACCAATCAGGGCGAATCCAGTCGTCTACAGGTATCTTAGTTTTTATGGGAAAGATTCCCACAGGTGTTTCAAATGCCCCAACGTCAGTCCTACCTTTTCCAATGGCTACCGGTCCTATCCTCAAGAGTCTGCCATCACTATCGTACAAGTAGAACTGAAAATTTCGCTTGTCAATGACGACAAACGGTTTCCCATTTCTATTCTTGATAATACTGGAAATATTCCTGGCATCGGTCATCACTTGACTGACCTGCCCTTCATCATGAATCCGGTGGCCGTAAAAATTGTCGTAAATCTGTTCCCGGGATTCAGCGCCTGTCTGCCCGGACCGCATGTTTTCTCCCGCACGTGAAAGTTGGTCCCTCAATATCATTTCCGCGTCTCGTTCGTCGTACTGCAGATTTGCTGTGGGAGATCGTTCAGGATAATTTTGAGGACCTGACTGGTTTCCGTGATAATTGGCCTGCCGGCTTGGACCTGGCTGTCCGGCACCGTCGTAATACTGATTGTAATGGTAATTTTCGGGATAATACTGAGCGTACACGGGTGTGACCAAAAGGTAGAGGGTAATAAACCAACAAGAACATCTTACAGAATTACACATGATTGAAGCCCTCTATTGCCGCATCACTGCGGAAAATTCCTCATCAGCTTGAAATCGTGTTTATCTATAATTTAATTCACCTGGACTGTCAACACATTGGCCCTGTTTGATTTCCATTTTTGGAGCATTTCTGTAAATAGTCTCGCAAGCGTTCACTTGATAAGTATCCCCCCTCCCAAATCAGTTCCTCATCTTTCAGTCGAAACAGCCTCTAAAAGGTTCATCAACCCAGGATGGACAGCACAGATACTATAAGAGTAATCCGAACTTTTTCATTTTGTACTGAAGGTTGCTTCTTGATATTCCAAGAATCTTGGCCGCTTGGGCCTGTATATAGTCGGCCTTTTTCAAGGCCTGGCGGATCATTCTTTCTTCAATGGCGTCTAAAGTCTCCGCCAAACCTTGTTCCAATGAGATCAATGCATCAATGCCTTCCTTGATTTCGGGAGATTCCCTGATCTCCTGGGGGATGTCCTCAAGGGTCATGATTCGCCCCTTGCACAGTACGACGGCACGTTCGATTGCGTTCTCGAGTTCTCGCACATTGCCGGGCCAGGAATATCTGAAAAGGGCGTTCATGAATTCCGGATCTACGTCTCGGATGGATCGGCCAAGCCTTTCCCCAAACTTGCTTATGAAATGAGCCACTAAATTAGGGATGTCGGCACGTCTCTCTCGCAGAGGTGGAACCCGAATGTTCACGACATTGAGTCTAAAAAAAAGGTCACCTCTGAACCGGCCGCCATCAACTTCCTCCTTCAGGTCTTTGTTCGTTGCAGCGATTATTCTGACATCCACCTGGATATCCTTATTGCCGCCCACCCTTTGGAACTCGTGCTCCTGGAGCACCCTCAGAAGCTTTACCTGAAGGTTTAGGGACATCTCTCCCACTTCGTCGAGAAAAAGGGTTCCGCCGTGGGCGAACTCGAACTTGCCCTGCTTTAAGCTAACTGCACCTGTGAATGCTCCTTTCTCATAACCGAACAGTTCGGACTCCAAGAGATTTTCCGGCACCGCCGCACAGTTGATTGAAACGAATGGAGCATTGTTCCTTGAAGATGCCCGGTGTAGCCCTCTTGCAATAAGTTCCTTGCCGGTTCCGGATTCCCCTGAAATAAGGACGGTGGTAGGGGTATCAGCCACCTTTTTCATGATAGTGAACAGTTTCTCCATGGCCTTGGATTTGCCGATAATGTTGCCCCACAAACTCCCCAGTTCGCTTTCCAGATGCCTGATATTTTGCAGTAGTGATCTCTTTTCCACACCCCTTGCCACTGCCCGCTTCACGTCTCTATTGTCAAAGGGCTTTTGTATGTGGTCCAGAGCGCCCTTTTTCATGGCATCCACAGCCTGGTCAACCTCTGCGTAAGCTGTCATGAGAATCACCGGGAGGTCCGGATCGAAAACGTTTATTTTTTCAAGAAGTTCTATACCTCCCATCCCCGGCATCTTAATGTCTGACAGGACCGTGTGTACCGGAGTCCTTTGTATGAGTTCCAGGGCTTCTAAACCTGAAGACGCAGTAAGAACTTCGTAACCCTCATCCGCGAGCAAGTCCTCCAACACCACAAGGTAGTTTTTTTCGTCATCAACTACCAAGACCGTAGTCATGACTTCACTCGCTGAAATATGCCGTCTGATACAAAGGTCTGACCGTCCCGTGGAAGAATGATCGTGAAGAGAGTTCCTTTTCCCTGCTCACTTCTCACTTCAACCTGCCCACCATGAGCCGTAACGATATTGTAGACGACCGAGAGGCCAAGTCCTGTTCCCATTTCGTGGGTTGTAAAGAAGGGAGTAAAAATCCTTGTTACGTCTTCTTCTTTAATCCCGTGCCCGTTATCAGCGAAATCAATTCGGATCCTCTCCCCCTCTGATGAACAACTTATTGTCAAGGCTCCTCCGTTTTCCATGGCTTCGAAGGAATTCATGGTCACATTCAAGAAAGCTTGGTAGAGAAGATCTGGATCGCCTTGGATAACTGAATCGGTTCCATTCAACTGATCATCATTCCACTTAATGTTCCTGGCCTGTAGCTCGTGGTCCAGGTTATTCTTCACTCTGTGGACCACCTCTTTCATATCTACGGGTTGAGGATTGGGAGACCGGGGCCGAGCGAAGTCTAAAAAATCAGATAATATGCCGCTCAGCCGCGTAGCTTCTTCCACAATTATTCCACAAAGTTTCTGTATTCTTGAAGGGCCTGGGTTGGCTTTCCTGACCAGAACTTCCGCAGAGGACCTTATGATACCAAGCGGATTACGTATCTCATGGGCCAAGACAGCTACCATCTGCCCGATTGACGCCAGTTTTTCCGATTGCTGGAGCTGCTCCTCAAGCCTTTTCTGTTCCTTGGACCTTTCCAGAAGGATGCGCTCCCCGCGGCGGACAATGAGAGTGAGCATAATAAACAGAAAAGCCATTAACCCCGCTGCAACCAAGATTATGACGACAATGGATCGCTGGACTGCGACGTACTGATCAGTAACATCCTGGCTAATCTGAATCACCCCGTAAATTACCCCGAGCATCCAGTAATTTCCCGTTCCTTCCCGGAGTGGATAATATGTGTCGGCCAACCAGTTTCCGAACCATTGTGAAGCCGATGCTTTCTCCTGGCGAATGAGGGTCAGAGCCTTGCCCCCAAGGGCTTCATCGACAGGGGAATTCTTAGGCTCGTACTTACCGATCAAATCGTACTCGGTGCTGTATACAATCTTCCTCTGCCGGTCTATAATCTTGATGCGCTGTATCTTCAGGCCATAAGTGAAGTCTTTTATTAAGGAATCCAGCGCCCCGAACTGATCCCATTTTCGAAGATCCATCGGGACTCCCCTCGCTCTTAGGGGAGAATAGAATCCGATGAATATGTTGTAGTTTAGATTCTCCGCCAGAAGCCTCGCATAATTCTCGGAACTTTTCAGGAGAGTGTTCACGCTTCTGGTGTAGAGAAAGATCCCCAGCATTACCATAACTACAGCAATGACCAAAAAGCCTGACATTATAAAATATTTCAGTAACCTAAAAGGTCCCTTCCTCGGAGAGGACCAAGGTTCCTTGAGCATACACTTCACCTGTCGTCTGTTTCTCTTAGTCCCGGTGATTATTATCAAGAACGGATCTTATCAAATAATTCCTTCACGCCGTATGACCGGCCTAACCCAATATGATAAACCGGGCACAAAAACTAATTCACCCTTCTATGCATTTCCTAGATCATCTGGATTAATTCTCTCAAGAATTTTAGTTAACTCCTCGTCCGTCCCCTCCACGTCTTGCTGTGTGAAAATTATTTTCTGCCTGGATACCTCCTGCTGATCAACTTGTGTCATTCCCACAATGACTTTTTCACTAACAAAAATGGAAACTCCGGTCCAGGCAGCCAAGACGAGGGAATCAGACGGCCTGGCATCGACAGTAATGAGTTTGGAGAGCGGGTCTTTGAGATAAATAGTAGCATAATAAGTATGATCTTTGAGATCATCAATCTCGATATGTTCGATACTCACCCCAGTCTTATCCATTATGTTTCTCAATAACTCATGGGTTAGTGGACGCTGAAAAACTTCTTTGTTAATAGCTCTCTGGAGAGCCATGGCCTCCACCGGTCCGATCCAAATGTAAAGCTCCCTTTCTCCGCCTTTTTCCTTAAGTACTACAACTGGCTGCATGTTGCGGGTGTCAGACACTATTCCTATGATCATCATTTCTTTGAATATTTTGTTGCTTGTCATTGGAACCTCTAAAGCCTGGTGGAAGGTCGCGGTCGCGTGGAGACTGATAAACCCGGTAAATTGTATGATGGCAGGGTAATTTCATTCACCGCATGACAGCATCGGATGTAGAACTTTGCCTAGTATATACTATCATCTATGGAATTGAGATTACGCGCACAAACCATTACGTAAATTTTAGTGAACGAACTACTGGTTTGGACCCATATCACATCCTGAGGCACGGCAGATGTACCCTTTTGGCAAACCGTCCTCCGCGTGATCTTCGTACTCTGTCATGGAGAAGCTATGCTAACTCAAGCAGCCGTTGGCCCCTGATTTTTCAGTAAACTACCCTTCAGTTGACTCCGGGAGTCCTTCCTCTTGGGCTTTCTTGGACGCGGCCAGAGCTTTCTTCGCAGCCTGCTCTGCCTTGATGCTTTCCACTGCCCTCACCTGTCGTTCGGAGTCTGTATAACGGAATATGAACTGACGGTTGCAGGCCCATACGCCAGCTTCGGCCGCTGGTTCGTCACATTTTTCGTAATCAATTTCTATGCGGTCGTTCACCATACTTACCGCGTCCTTGGCTTTTCTTGTGCATGCCATACAATGGATACATCCAGATTTGCAGACATTTGTCACAGCCTTACCGGAGTCACGACTACTACATGGAACATAACAAAGTGAGTCTTTGGGTATAAGTTGAAGCACCTGCTTGGGGCAATTACTGACACACACGCCGCAACCTGTACAGGCTTCGGGATCGATCACGGGCATGTTGTCCTTCATGTGAATCGCGTGAAAGGGACAAGCGGCTTCACAGTCACCGTAACCCACACAGGCGAAATTGCACTGGTAAGGACCACCAAAAGCTATGGAGGCTGCCTGGCAAGTGTCGAATCCAACATACGAGTGTTTTTTGTCGACTTCTCCCTCGTTCCTGGAACAGCGAAGCGCCGAGATCACGAGGCTGGCAGCCCCTGCAGCTTTACCCGTAATTGCCGCTACTTTGTCAGCGACGTCCTGTTTTCCGGGAGCGCACTTGTTAGGAGAACAATCAGGAAGGGTCACTACAGCCTCTGCATACGATTCGCACCCGGCGAATCCACATGCACCACAATTAGCACCGGGAAGGCAAGCTCTAACTGCCTCAATCTTAGGATCTACCTTGACTGCAAACCTCTTGGCGGCTAAGGCCAGCGCCAGTCCACAGAGAATCCCGAAAATGGCAAAGAACAGTATACCCAGAAATGCTGTTGTCCAAACATTTTCCATGATAAAGCACCTCAGACAGCCACGCAAACTAAAGTTGCTGCATGATTCTCATGACAGAAACTCAGGCTCCTAAAAAATGGAAAGTCCTGAGAAACCCAGAAATGCCAGAGCAAACAAACCAGTGACAATGAAGGCTATCGGGAGCCCCTGAAAAGTGGGGGGTACGCGACTGACTTCAAGCTTCTCGCGTACGCAAGACATGAGAAAAAGCGCTATTGCGAAGCCGATTCCTGCTCCTAAGCCGAGGGTCAAGCTGGCGAAGGGGCCGTTGCCGCTATCCGCATTGATCAGCGGAACCGCGAGTATGATACAATTTGTAACTATCAGGACAAGGTAAACCCCGAGTTTCCTAAACAAATAGGGGTTAACTTTCCTCAAGATAGTATCTACGGCCTGAACGAATATGGCAACCGTCCCGATGAAAACTATGATCTTCAAGAAGCCAAGATGCAGGGCCTGGAGGACATAGGTGAAAAGGGCCCAGCACATTATAGCGCTGAGCACCATGACCATTGTGAAGGTTATCCCCATTCCGATGGCAGTTTCTTTTTTCTGGGAAACTCCGAAAAAGATACACAGCCCTAAATACTTCGTGAAAACAAAGTTGTTAATCAGCATCGCTCCGAGAAGAATAGATAAAAGTACTTGAGCTTGGCCCTTTTTGACGTCAAATTGACGGCTACCCAGGATCTTCCCCTCTGACGAGATATCCTTGGCCTCGACAACGTATTCGGCTGAAGTGTTAAGCGCATCTTTGAACTGTAATGTTGCGTTGATCCGCCGCGGGTCGAGAAGGACGGAGTCTACAGGAATCCTTATGTCAGGGTCCGGTTTTTCGTACACCGAGTAGTTAGCTGTGTTATCAGCCCAGTTCTTGTCTACAGGCACACCGAAGGAAATCTCAATTCCCTTGTCCTTCTTGAAGGAGCCTGTCCCGACGGATTCCCCGAAAACTGAGCCCACAACCATCAACAAAAGCATAAAAATCATGCCCGCATTGACAAGGAATCTGCTGATTTTCATGTTAGTGAGCCCCTCCTGATGTAGGAATCTTGCCCGTGATTTTGTATTCGAGCCAGTTGAAGGTAGCCATAATGAAGCCAATCACGAAAAATCCTCCAGCAGGCAGAATCATGATGAGCAAAGGTTTGAACCCGAGCACATCGTATCCGAAAAGTTGACCTGCACCAAAAAATTCCCGGATGGCTCCGGTGAGGCAAAGTCCGAAAGTAAACCCTAAGCCCATGCCCAGTCCGTCAAAAAAGGATGGAGTCAGCGGCTGTTTTGAGGCAAAAAGTTCCAGCCGGGATATTATGATTGCGAACACTACTATCAGCTTCACGAAAAGCGCAACCTGCTTATACACTTCGGGCGAGATTACAGGGAGTATCATGTCGATCACTGTAACCCAAAGCGCTATGATGATCACGTAAGCCGGGATTCGGATACGGGGATGTATGAACGATTTGAATATAGCCACCGTGCAGCTCGAAAAGACCTGAACGAAAACAACCGCCAACCCCAGAAGAAGCCCGTTCTTAATGGAAGTGGTGACAGCCACGGCAGGACATAGGCTCAATGCCAAGCGGAAAATCGGGTTTTCGGGAATCAACCCGTTCCAGAGAAGAGTCAAGTTCCTGTTCAATTTAATCCTCCATCAAAAGGCAACCTGAATATTATCTTTCTTGATGGCATCACTTAAGATTTCCACACGGTAGACGAATTTTCTGACCGTGTCTTTGACACCGTTGGTGACCGCCTTGCTCGATATGGTGGCTCCAGTCAGGGCATATATGTCGTCCTTCAAGTGTTTCTCCTTAATGGTGCGTATCTGGTCCTGAGAGAGTCCCTTTTTAGTCGCTTTGGGTGAATCGAGTGCGACGAAATAGTCCTGAGGCAGGGGTTCCTTGACGACCTTCAGGTTCTTCAGTATTTCCAAAGTCTTCCCTACAAACTGGTTCCTGAAGTAGCCCTGCTCAATTTCTGCACCAAGCCCAGGATCTTCTTCAGACTCGGTAATAGCGATTCCGGTCACAGTGAATTCCGGATTGAGGGAGACCATTAGCTTGATAAAGGTCTTAAAACCCTGAGTAACTCCTGGAATAACATACCCAAGACGTTTGTCGCCCAAGTTGGCAATAAACAGTGTCTGGGCATAGACAGCTTTAGACCCCTTCGGTAAGACTCTATTAACCGCAGCGTCTCGGCTTGCTCTCTCGGCTAATACGGACGGATCGTCTTCGACATGAATCACCTTGCCCGGCTTTCCGGAAAGTTCAACTTCTGCTAGTACATATCCCTTATCCTTCAGAGGCATAAGGTAGCCCAAAACGGTCTCACCCTTGGCATCACTTATCACGTATCTGTACACGGGGTAGACCTTGAGATCCTCAGGGGCTTTTTTCCCGGAACCAAAACCAAGAAGGCCCTCAATTGTTTCGTGCTGAAGTTTTTCCTCATTTTCCTTGCGGATGTGGTCAGTCTTTGCGTAAACCGCCCCAAGTATCAATGCGGCAACTACGCACACGACCGTCAAGCTGGCGGTGATCCTGATAATCTCTTTCATTTAAGCCTCTCAGAAAACAGGGAACCCCTATTTAACAGCCGCTACCGGCGGCTGTTTTGGGAGTGCGAATCTCTTCGGTTTAAACCATTCATCTAGAGCCGGGGTGAGGCAATTCATCAGTAGTATGGCATAGCAAACCCCCTCTGGGTAGCCACCTTTCAGGCGGATGAGTACGGTCAAGGCCCCGACACCTATCCCGAACACTATCTGGCCTGACCTCAAGGTAGGAGACGTCACATAGTCAGTACACATATAAAAAGCTCCCAGCATGAGACCTCCAGACAGAACCTGCACCAGGGGGTCGCCCCCAAACCACTTTTCTCCGCCGAAAACCCACGACAGGACTGCCACTGTGACGATAGTCGAAACCGGAATGTGCCAGGTAATGATGCCCCTTGCCATCAGGAACAGTCCGCCTAAAAGGATTAGAGCTGCGGAGGTTTCCCCGATGCATCCAGGCTTGAACCCTAGGAAGAAATTCTGATAAATAGTTGTGAGTCCACCGAATTGTTGAGTCAGTGCCTCCATTCCGTAGTGCTTCAAAACATAGAGCGGCGTGGCGGTGGACACCGCGTCCACTGCGCCACTACCCAGATAAATGCCTATGGGTGATTTAGCCCAGTCCAGCGGAGGTATCCAGGCTGCGGTCATCGCAACTGGGAAGGCGGCCATAAGGAAGGCTCTTCCCACGAGCGCCGGGTTCCATACATTGAAACCAAGGCCTCCCATGAGTTCTTTGTTAATGAAGATCGCTGCAACGGCTCCGATTATCGGCAACCAATATGGTACACCCGGCGGTATAACGAACGCCAAAAGGATCCC
>Ga0194044_10000030_pt1 | contig 51512 bp, 42 predicted proteins | sample JunL4417m_MetaG_FD_155460 | JGI IMG/M metagenome (GOLD analysis project Ga0194044, IMG submission 155460) | Anoxic zone freshwater microbial communities from boreal shield lake in IISD Experimental Lakes Area, Ontario, Canada - Jun2016-L442-17m | ecosystem: Environmental > Aquatic > Freshwater...
TGCGATCTTCGTGAGGCTTGAGTATGTTACGCGCCTCTTCTCTGGCCTGAACCAGTATAGATCGTCTGTCCCACCACGCAAAGCCGAACACCGCAGTGAACATGGCCGTAAAAATACCCGACAGAATGTAGAACATTGACATTATCTGCTCAAAACGCTTATCCACCTGCTCAAAACGCTTATCCACCTGCTCAAAACGCTTATCCACCTGCTCAAAACGCTTGTTCATATCCTCACGCAGTTCCACTAATCGCTTATCCACCTGCTCAAATCGTTTATCCACCTGCTCAAAACGTTTATCCATTTCCTCGAATTTCACTTCCAGCCGAATCATTCTTTCTCGATCCACCTGTGTAAATCCACCATCCGCCCCAGACGGAGCAACCAACATAATCCATACAATAATTGTCAATATCCAGATGCGCATATATGAACCTCCTTAGGTGATTCGCAACAAAAGAATATACCATTATGAAGCAACCATTTAGGGCCGGAAGGCCAACGACTTGATCCATGAGCAGCCCTGGGTGTCGCCCTGCACAGTATGATTTTTTAATCTTAGCAGCCATGAAGGGGCGGCCTAAATCCCACTCATACAGTTTGTTGTTTCTGTTCCAGTGTTCAGTTATACTTGAGACTGGATAATTTGGCATCCTTCATTTTCTTGTTGACACTTTCTGAGTGTATCCTTTATTTCCAGGCCACCTGTTTTATATATTTTGGCGGCCTTGATCGTCGTTCCGTCCAGATCATTATGACTGATTTCCCACTTTAGAAAAGGGGGATTAAGGGGGATTTATAAGCTACCAACAACCACTAAATCCCTCCTAGCCCCCCTTTTCAAAGGGGGGGGGATCGTTATCCATAGCAGTGACTGAAATGATGATCAAAGCCATTTGGGCTCATCAAAAAAAGTGTCAACTACTTTTGAGGTAATATGAAGGATGCCGTAATTTTATGAGTTTCTTATTCTAATTATCACAAATTCATACGGTCCGCAGTATAGTTTCAAATATTAAGTTTCGGATTATTCCACAAAAATCAGGCTTGGAAATGTAGCTGTGGCTCTTAGCCCCAGTTTGGAAAACGAAATTATTTCTCTAAAAAATATTGCCGGAACTATGGCGAGATTCAAACAATTTTTTCACCCCACTGGATTCTTCATCAATACATAGACCTTGAGAATTTTTCGAAAACACCGGACAATCATCCTTGACAGGCTGAGATATTTTGACATTCCGCCAAAACGGTGTTTGGGTCACCAGAAAGGGCACACTGGTTGCACCGTACCGGCTCATTGATACCAGATTTCGGAATGTTTGAAATTTCATTCGGTAATAATCCAGATCACTACCTGTAGAATTCTCCTCTTTCTGGTACTGTAGCAACGCCTCCTGAATGGGTGTCCCCTCTTTTAATCGCTTTTCAAGAGCCATGATTTTGGGGATATCGGATGCAATCTTGACTATTGGATACAGAGCAATCCAGGATGTCATTTCACCTTTTGCCAGCAAGGCATCCAACATCGAATGACAGGACGGGCAGGATGGAGAGAAATAAAGCTGAATCTGTGCGGATCGATCCCCATAAACGGGCCATGGAGAAAGGGATTCCTTGGCTACAGAGATCACATTGACGGAAAACAGAAGCAGCCAAACGCCGAGCAGCCAATTCATCCATTTTTGATTCTTGTCAAGCGAAGCATAAAAGATCAGTCCGAAAAACAAGGCCACAATTAGACAGTGCGCACAGGGCCACAGCAAAACCTGAATGAAAAGAAACGGGATATCGAGCAGCACAAAAACCGCCGCCATTTGGTTGAGATAGTATCTATAGGGGCTGATTTCAATGCTCAGCAGAATGAAAAACGCCAGGGCGCCAAACCAGTAGAAAGAAATTCCCCACAGAGCAATATCTTGATAAAGCGTACATCCTTGGGTAACGCACAGAACATCGGTTACGCGGAATGCGGAGAGTACACAAAAGATTACTCCCAGAGCGGCGATAATGAGGGTCGTCCAATTGATTTTCAGATGTTTCATTTGATCAATTCATTGAATTTTGGAACATTGAATCCTTCAATCATATATCCGTCAACAAATGTTATGGGGGTACCCATGATTCCTAAATCCCGAATTTCGGTATGTTCTTTGGCAACCATCGGAGAATATTCCGTCTGAAGCTTTTCGGCGGTTTTTTGAAGATCCGCCCCCCAAAGCTTTTTCAGATCGGGAAACTCGGAAGCATACTGATTCAGAATATCTACGGGAGATTCACTGGAATTCAGGCGGGTGTAGGAGAAATTGACAATATCGAGGACATTGAGCCGATTTTTCTGTGCGAACATCATGACGGCGCAGGCGATCTGCGAAGTAGAATGAATGGGGTAATGAGCCAGTTTCAGCGATTTCAATTTACTCCGATTCTGGTCTATATATCCCCATACTTGCCTGCAGTACGGGCAGAACGGATCCGAAACAAAAGTGATCTGATGCGCCCCGCTTCCCTGAAAAATTTCTTGTCCAATCCCTGTGGCGGGGAGATCAAACCTTCGTAATTCCACCATGAGCGGATTGAATTCGCTAACGCCGGTATCTATACGAATGATGTCCGAAAACTGATAATTGATGTCCCGATCTACAAACAGATATAGAAACTCGTGTGTTTGTTCGGGTATTATCGGCAGAATTTTCAGCCTGACACCAAAAAAAGTCTGACCCTGAAACTGAAAGGGTATCAGTTTTTCGATAACCACTTTATCGGCATTGAATCCCGAATATGCCGGGTTTTTAGGTGAATTCCCGGCTGAGATTCGAGTGGCGATTTTTTCTCTGAGCTTGAGTTCGTTGAAATCAATCTTGACTGGAAGCGTTTCCTGCTGCGCCCAGACAGCCTGTGTGAAAAATAAGGATAACCAAATTATGTGAAAAAAAGTCATGATTTTTTTTGTTGAATGTTGACGCATATCATAATTCCCGATTGGTTGTAGCGGAAAGAGTCGCGCTCTTTCACTGTTCATCTAACGCAGTCAGGCGCTGTTTGAGTTCAGCGATATATCCCGGTCGATGTAACTGTACGCGTTTTCAATCTCCGCGTGTCCATCCCGCCTGACAGTAGTAATGGATTTATACAATTATTTTGTCCATATTTTCCTAAAAGTTCAAAATAGTGATCCCTGGACATGCCTGCGGTTGTCATATTCGTTCTGATATGAGCAACAGGAACAAGTCGGGGACTTGTCTTGATCACAATTGGGGCTTTTGACACCATATTCCTTTTAAAACCGGCCTCTTCCAAAACACCATCCAGAGTGCCCATCTTTTCGCATTCTTCCATAAATGCTTCGATAGCTTCTTTAATCGCAAGTTTTGCTTCTTCAATCGTCTCACCGAAGCTTGAAACGTTTAATTCTGGTGACAACGCAACATATTCCTCCCCTTCTTTGAATATCTCAATTCTTATTGAAAAATTACTCATACTTTGAACCTCCTTACACCCGCAGGAATCAGATTCAAACATCCGGCTGTTCAGTCTGAATCCAGATCATACTATTTTGGCTGCGGTCCCGACAGGCACCTCCTCAATCACCGTGCAGAATGCCTTGATCTCTTCATCAGATTTTTCAACTCATCTGGAGACAGAGATTCTTCCAGCTTTTTGATCTCTTTTTCAACATTGTCTTTATGTCCAAACTTCATAGAAGGTACACACAACCGATACCTCAAACGATTTGGATTAAAGGATGACGCTCTATTTATTTTCACTGATCACTTCGAAAATAAGACTTTTACCATTGTCAAAGATAGTTCGCAAGCGCTGAGCAAACTCTGGATTTTCCTGCAGCGCATCAATAACACTTGCATATTCTATTTCGGGTGCGAGAATATATCGGATTTTGTATTTTTCGAAAACAGTAAATAATGAATTCCGTATCGTTTGCTCTGTTATTCTGGAAATATCATGCAGTGCAAAAGAAGAGAGACTCTGTATTCTTATTGCATCACTTTTCATATTTATTCCATAATTGTCGGCAATAAATGCGATATTAGACTCCCATCCTCTGGAAAGCCATCCATTTTCCGCCAAAAAAGGGGCATATTGATTGAGATAAACAAGTATAGACACAGACGATATAGACCACCATATTTGTCTGACAGGGAGATTATTGTGAATGAATCTAATGGCTTCTGGATCAGCATCCAGCTTAACTTGCTTAATATTGGTTAAATTAAGAATACCTTGTTGAGCCAGTCGTTGCAGATCAGAAATGGTGTCTCCAGTGAAAGAGGCTGGATGATATTCGTAGGAAAGAATCTCTTCAATGCCTCTTGATTTGGATGACTTGGTAAACATATATGTTTCGGCAATAGATGCGGATAAAATAAATACTATAATTAGACTGAGAACAATATTATTAGAATGAAATTGTGCTGGCTGTTTAATGATGCTTACACCATCTAAAGAATTTATGCGAAAACATTTGAAGATGACGATCAACATTGAAACAATATAGACGGTTAAATCTCCATAGAAAAAACCTGTCAGTGTTTGAAAATTTTCAATAAACAGCAGACGACAAATGAGAGCGGGCACAGGTAGTAATACAAAAAGGTGGTAACGTCGATAGAGTGTCGGATTCGAAAAGTAGTACATCAGAAAATTGGAAAACCGGTTAATGTTGACGGCAATAATGATAATGAGTGCTATGGAAATTGCATTCATGAATGCACTAAAAAAATGATATGAACCGATGAGCATTATCATCAACAAGCGTATTCCATCGGACATATAGATGAGCATAAGAATTATGATAAGAAAAGGAAAAAACAACTCATATACGTTACGGGCAAAATAACTGATAAACGGCAGAAGCAATAAAACCGGGAAAATGAATCTTGTTCCTGGAGTATTTTTTAGTTGAGGGAGAATATACAATGAAGCATTATAGGCCCACATCCCAATTTCGTTTTCGAGGGGATACGGAGATGGTGAGAAGGAAAATGCTTGTAACAAGCCGACGGTATTCATTTTCTGGATGAGTTTATCTCGCGCCAACTCCTTCATCTCAGCAACGTAAAGGTGCAGGTTCTGGTTGACAAAGAGGTTGATATATTTGTAACAGACCAATACTAATAAACAAATTATGATTATGGCAACACAACGTTTGACTTTTTGGATATCCAATGGCCGTTGCAAAAGTAATAGAAAAAGGAAAAGAAATACGCAGATAATGATAAGTATGGCCTCGTTAGCATGCACAAAGGCGATTTCAATGATCAGATAAATAAGCCCGATGAACATGCCGATGTTGGTTTTTTTGTCTTGCATGTGGACAATAAAATGAAACAAGGCCAGAGCCATAAGGCATACGGAGAAGCCGATCCTGTCTGCTGGTGGAATAAATATTGTTAAAATATCTGAATCCGGTCTGCTATGTATAAAAAAAATGGCGTGAATCAGAGTAGCGAAAAATATTATGATGCCCGGATATTTACTTTTGCTGACCAAGTAGGATATTTGAGCCAAGCTGAGCATATATATGGCTCCGGTAAACCCCCGCATCATAGAAACTCCGATAACCACATCAACCGATACTGCACGGCTGATCATAGCAACCAGCAGATAGAATGGAAAAAATATGTAGGTCGTGGCTTCAGCAGGCATGTAGGCCATGCCCCGCATAGTGATGGCATCGCTTTCAAATATCTTTCGCAACACAATCAACTCTTCAACCATGAAACCGGAGGGAAGAAAACGATATAGAATAAACGTTAGAAATAGTACTCCACCAAAAGTTACTATTCCGGTATAGGGTATTTTAGCAAAAGTTTCTATATTGTGCCTGTTTTGTTGTTTCCTACGAATGAACCATAAACCAATGCTCAAAACCAGAATCAACAGACAGTTTAATTTAATAGTCTGTGATATATTCAACTCAAGGGTAAAAACCAGCACATTCAGTATGAACGTCCACGAAAAACTCAGAGAAAATGAAACCAGAATAATGGATAAAGTATTGTAGCTTTTCCAGGTGGTGGAGCCAAGGTTGAGTAGATGAAACAGAATAAAACCTGGCAGCCATGATAAAATAAGAATAGTGATGACAAATCGACAAAAAAGCGGAAACAGGTTAAGTGATCCTGTTAGATAAAGAAGGAACCATGTCAAAACGGCAAGGGGCAAAAGAGTAAAGGCGCACACATGCGGGGTGGGAGCACTCAGGATAATACCGTTACGGTCAAAATGGAAAAGTCGCGTCATTGTTTGTTATTTGAGTAGCCTTGCGTAAATGCAGATTACGGAATAAAAGATGAAGATTCATACTATTTTGTCGTGGGCGCGACAGGCATCTCCTCAACCACCGTTCGGAATGCTTTGATCTCTTCATCTGCTTTTTTCATGTCATCTGGTGCCAGGGATTCTTCCAGCTTTTTGATTTGTTTTTCGACATGGTCTTTATGCCCAAACTCCATATAAGGTGCGCACAGCCGATACCAGATATATGCTTGAACCTTATCTTGTGGGATTTGACCGTCCTCGCTTTCATAAAGCATGGCCAAATTGAACTGCGCGGCAGGATGGCCCTGCCTGGCTGCACGGGTGTACCAGTAAACCGACTGCTCACCATTGGATTCAACTCCCCGACCCTTGGCATACATGACACCCAAAAACCACTGGGCCTCAACATGCCCATTTTCCGCTGCCCGTGCCAGCCATTCCGCGGCTTTGACATGATCCGCCGGAGTTCCCATCCCTTTGGCATAAAATTCACCAACTTTAAACTGGGCCAGAACATTGCCTGCTTCGGCCGACTTTGTAAAACACTGCAATGCCTTTTCCAAATTTACCAGGTCTTTGGGACCAGTTTGATAGATTATTCCCATATTGAAGTTTGCTGTCTCAATACCACCGTCCGCCGCCTTTGCAAACCATTCCAATGCCTGTTTGTCATCCATTTCAACTCCGGTAGCCGTCATATACATCAGTCCCAGGGCCATCGCCGCTTCTCCCTGTCCTTGTTCCGCAGCCGCCTGATATAGGCTATGCGCCCGATCCATATCCGGCGCTACGCTCTCACCCGTTTCATAGATTCGTCCCAACTGAAACTGAGCCATGGCAAATCCCTGATCTGCGGACTTCTGCATCCATTCCAAACCTTTTTGCTTGTCCTGCACAACGCCCATTCCATCAAAATACATCACCCCGATCCGGTACTGACTGGCTTTGTCACCACTTATCGCCAGCGGAAGCGACCGTTCAAACATTTGCTTCAGATCGGTTTTTTTATCCGATTCTGGTTTATTTTCAAAACCTCCACACCCAATACAGATCGTACACATCGCAATCAACATCGCTATCCAGTAACTGTTTCTACTTTCTTTCATAATCGGCTTCCTGTTTTTTTTCGAAATAATGATTAGTCATAACTTGAATCCACCTGCTATAACGATTAAGTCATTATACAGTGGATTCAGACGATGAGAGCAAGAAAATAGATGAGAACGCCAAGCAGTTTCAGTCTTGATACAGAAATGATTGCTCATCTTGTCAAGGTATTCATCCCTGGTGCGCAGATGTCGCCCCTGCTCGAGTTTCATGAACCACTTGTGTACTTTTGGCTCCGTTTCACTTTCCATTTTAAGTATATCCACCAACACACAAATTCCGGCAGGTCGAAGGCTGGATCTAAGAATTTCGAACTCTATGTCGAGGACATCGTCCGGAATGTGATGCGTACAACAATTTATCAGAATAAGATCGTATGGCCCGAATTTCATCATCTGCATTTTCTGTGTGGTAAAAAACGACAGCGGATATAGGCGCTTGGCATATTCAATCAACTGCTCATCAATGTCATATCCCGTATAATTCATTCCAAGCTTTTGAAACATTGCTGCAAACAATCCGGTACCACACCCGAAGTCAAGAACATGACAGTTTTCAGGCAGATTAAGACTATTTAAAAAACATCTCAATTGGCTTCTTTGCTCAAATTTGTTCAGGGTCAGCAGCCGCTGAGCCAAATCATTGATCATTGCATGTAGCATAGTGAAATCCTATTATAGACCTCCGTTAATTTCTTTTGATGCATTATCGAATCACTTGCCATTTTCCCACTCATCTGTCCGCAATCTGCGGATGACACCCTTGTTGACTGGACCACGCCGCCCCAGAACGATCCATCGCAGCCATAAACAAAAGATGTCGGTTATCGAAGCAAAGATAGCTTTAAGTCTGGTTCCTTTGGCCTCTCCCTTTTGCCTTGGGATAAATGAGATGGGTACTTCGGCAATGCGCGAGCCTTTCCAGTATGCCTTGATGAGGCATTCGGGATTGGTGAATGAGCTTTTTGATTCGCAGGTAATGGATTGGATCAATTTGCTTGGATAAAAGACCACGTTCTGGTAGTCGGAAAGGGGCACCCGAAACATCACTCGAATCAGAATATAATTGGTCAGGGAGACAAATGCCTTCGATATCGTATCAGATCTCCTGGTGACGTGCTTGACGCCAAAAAGTATCATCAGGCCCAGAAATGGTTTGAGCCAGCGGATGCTGTTTGCGACGACGACCGGTGCGCGCCTTACACCCGCCACGATTTCATGCGATTTCAAAAGCTCCAGAAAAACCCGCAGCAACGTGATATCGTAAGCCCAGTCTATCGTCTGCCAGAAAAGAAACTCCCTGGTGGCGCTTTGTATTGCTTTTTGCGAAGATAGCCCCACATTCAGGTTTTTTTCGTTACGAATCAGTCTGATCTGAGGAATGGACTTTTGCAGTAGCGTAACGATCGCATTTGTTCTGTCCGTGCTGCAGTCGTCAATGACCACGATCTCATAATCAAGCACGGTTTTTTGAAGCATGTCATTGGCCCGAATCAGGTACTCTTCGATGAGTTCTTCCTCGTTATAGGCCCAACACAGCCAGGATACTCCACGGTCGAACCTGGGCAGGGATTCGGCGTATTCCAATGAATATTTGGGTTTCATAATATATCCTTGTTGATTTCTGATTCATTGTTGGCCATATTCATTACGGATCCGATGCGCAGTCCCACGGCATAGAGTGAGACAAATCCCAACAGGGTCAGTATCACTACCGTGATCACATGCCACAACAGAGCAGATGTTGCAACCACAGGCGCCGCCAGCTTGAGACCAGCGGCATAAATAACCACAGGAAACATTTCAGCCGTGCCCACCTGCACCGGTGGAGACGGCAACAGAAACAGCACATTGAAAAAACAAGCTGCGATAATGGCCTGAAGATATGTCATATATAGGCCAAAAGCCCTTAACAGATAATAATTGGCCAATCCATCCAATACCAGCGTAATCAAACCCATGCCTGCAATCCAAAAAAATCGGGAGCCCGTGTATGAAGAAATATGGCACTGTCGCAGGGTGGCCTCTATGTACATAACCAGTCTGCTGGTCAAAATGCGCTGAATTTGATCCTCATTTATGCCAAAAAACCGCAATATTTTTCCGGTCATTGTCATAACGATATCCATACTTCTGGTCCCAAAAAACAGAAAAATTGCAGAGACCAACAACAGAAGAATCAAAAATGGAAAAAACTTTGCAGACCAGTCGCTAAAATGAAATCCGGCAAAAGGAGTCAGGCTTAAAAAGACGATAATGATCATAAAAAGTGTCAGCTTTTCAATAATACTGGCTGCCGTGGAAGAACAATAGGCCACTCCAAAGGATTTTTTGACAATCACCAGTTTGAGCACCTCTCCCAGTCTCACGGGGAAAAGAAAATTGGCCATATTAGAAATCATGATTACATGATAGCCTTCTATCCAGGAAAGCCGTTGGTGGCAGCGCACCATATATGTCCAGCGCACAGCCCGAACAACTAGGCCAAGGCAATATGCGCCAATTGCGGCCGCAAGCATCCGCCAATTCGCCTGTGACAGGTTCTGGCGAAAGATATCCCATTCAAAATATCGAGTAAGAAAAACATACAGGGCCACTATGCCGATAATCCAGCCGATGAGGTGAATTGCTTTTTTCCAAATAGACGCACCACTACTGTCCCTCATTGAAGAATCTTCATGATCCATGAGAATACAACTTGTTGTTTCCATCTGTTTCATCCACACACCTTACGCGCCACATCAATCACGTTTTCCACTTCTTCATCCAAAAGACCTGGATATAAGGGAAGGGTTATTGTCCGCCTGCCGATGTCATGGGCAACAGGAAAATCATTGGGATGAAAACCGAATTTATCGCGGAAAAAGGTCAGGATATGAATAGCCCGATAATTAACAGCAACGCCCACACCTTTATCCTGAAAGGCGTGAAGAATAGAATCGCGGCGATCCGCATTCACCCAGATGGTATAGAGATGACGGGCGCTTTTACCTATGATTTTAGGAACTTCAATTCCAAATTGATCATTGAACCCACGATCGTACAGGGTGCTTATGGCCTCACGGCGTTCAAGATTTCCTTCCAGCCTGACAATCTGATTCACCATAAGGGCGGCAAGGATGTCGCTCATATTGTACTTCCACCCTTCAAGAACCATATCCCAGTGTTTGTATTTTCCGGAATAGCGGGACGCTGCATCTTTGGACATGCCATGAAGTTTCAGAATGTTTACTTTTTCCGCCATGCAGCCATCATTTGTACACAGCGCGCCGCCTTCACCACATGTGAGGTTTTTGGTGGCGTAAAAACTGTAGCAGGCCGCATCCCCCAACTGTCCGGGTCGAATGCCGTCTCTTTCGCCCTCGATGCAATGGGCGCAGTCCTCAACAATTTTGAGACTATGCCGGTCTGCGATGGTCCGTAATTCATTCATATCCACCATGGTCCCATAGAGGTGTACAGGCAGAATCGCTTTTGTGCGCGGTGTTATAGCCTGCTCCACCAGATTGGCGTTCATCAGTCCGGTTGTGGGTTCAACATCCACAAAAACAGGTGTCGCCCCAGTGTGCATGATTGCCGTGGCAGTGGCGATAAAAGTCATGGGCGTGGTGATGACCTCATCTCCTGGTCCGATATTCAAAGCCAGAAGTGCTAAATGGAGGGCTGCGGTGCAGGAATTAAGCGCAACTGTATGTTTGATGCCGGTATGTTCGCAAAATCGCTTTTCAAACTCAAGCGTCACGGGGCCGGTAGTTAGAAAAATGGACTTCAAGGTATTGCAGACATTCTCAATATCGCTCTGTTCCAAGCTATGACGATAAAATTCTATTTTCATGTTAACCCGCCTGTTTCTCCGATTCACTGTTAATGCAGTTCTCTTTTTCCTTCACCCGTGATAATGGGAATATCTCGCATCCACAACTGCTTTTTCCACCAGTCCTCATTGTCCCAATACCAGGCTATGACTTTTTGCAAGCCATCTTTCCAGTTCATTTGTGGTCGCCAACCAAGAATTTTCTGTATTTTAGATGCATCTGCGGTATGCCGCATGACCTGACCCGGCCTGTCTCCCACATGAATACTGCAATCATTACCTGGGCACATCAGGCGAGTAATGTCTTCTGCAATGGACAATATGCTGTGATGCTGTCCCGTACCCACATTGAAAACTTCGCCGATCACTTTTTCCTTCGGAGCATGCAGAATCAGATCGATCGCCCGGCAGGTATCATCCACATAAATGAAATCCCTTGCTGCCTGGCCATCACCATGTACACGCAACTGTTCTTTTAATATGACACTGGTGATGAACCGGGGCACCACCTTTTCCAGATGTTGCCGTGGCCCAAAATTATTGAACGGCCGTACAATGACTGCCGGGATGCCATACGTTACCCAATAAGAATAGACCAGGCGGTCTGCGCCTGCCTTAGCGGCGGCATAAGGGCTCATCGGATTAAGCGGATGGTTCTCATCCATGGTTTCGCTGACAGCAGTACCATAGACTTCAGATGTCGATATGTGAACAAACCGTTCAACCTGGTCTTTGTACTTGCAAACAGCATTGGCGACAATCTGGGTGCCCAGTACATCGGTACGAAAAAACTTGGTGTTGTCATATATTGATCGGGTCACATGGCTTTCTGCTGCAAAATGAACAACCATATCTGATTGGGATACAAGTGTGTCCATCAGCTCGCCATTCTGGACATCTCCATACCAGAATATGAAACGTTCATTCTCTTTTTCCCAGATTTTGACCGGAAAATTTTCAACACTCCCTGCATAGGTCAGGGCATCCACCACAATAATCCGATAATCAGGGTACCGGTTGTATATGTAGTTGACAAATGCCGAGCCAATGAATCCAGCTCCGCCAGTAATCAAAACAGTCTTCATGATTCGCTTCTTTCAATAGAATTTCCAGACAGTGTTTTTGACTGCTTTATATGTATCTGGTGTACTGTGCAATACAGCCTCTTCCACCTACTTCACAAAAAGCACTATCAGGAAATCTATTCATTGCCATTAATGATGATTTTCAGACTTTCCGGTCCACAGTTGAACAGCAGATCGATGATCGACAAATGGGAAACAAATGGCGCGTATAATTGGGGATACCGGGGGTGCTCATAATCCTGAAAAACAACCTCAAGACCATGTTCCAGGAATAAACCAGGATCAATATAATTTCTGCCTGCGGCCCCCTCATAGAAACGCTTGCCCCCCAAGGTTTTAATAATTTTGATCAGTCTTACCACATTTACACCGGAAACATCAAGTTCTGACGAGCGAGTTAGCTGGGTGGTCAAGCCCATCTGGTTGCAGAACCAAACAATCAGGCGCTCATTCAAATCCAACAAAAAGGTCCACTTCTGCCTGAGAATGTCAAAAAGGTCCGGGGAATAGGTATGAAAATAGGGAGCTTTAGAATAATTCTGGGTAATTGCTTTAATGTGTTTCTGCGCCCACGGAACGCCGGCATTTATTTGCACATCTTTGATCAGTGGTAACCCCTGGTTTTTGGTCAGAACAGGAACGGTCAGCCACTGGATTCCCTGAGGAGTTTTAATTCGGTTGCGGTTGCGCCAAGCGCCTTTTTCAAACTGCACATCATCGTATAAAACAAATATGTTGCTTTTGTATAACTGTTCAAAAAAACCCAGCCATGGGAGATAGCTGGGTTGCAGAATGCCGATGATTCGTTCGGTTTTAACAGTAATGGTCATCCAATACATCCGATCGTAGTCTTTATCATTAAAAATGCACCTGCAGTCTGGCTTTCTTAGCCGGAATTGATCGGTATATGGCCATTCCCGGCTATGAAAGCCGGGCTACGACGACAGGAAGGCCACTCAATTTATGGAATGCATGTTTTTGGCCTCTTCCGCATCCTTCAGTACCTTCCAGTAGTTATAGCGCCATGAGCGAAACTGCCAATCCGGGCAGGTTGAACATATTTTAATTTCATGGCCTTTTCTCGCCAGATGCTTTTCGCGAAACAGGGTGAACTCCGGCCCGCGCCAGATTTCCTTGATAGATCGTTCCATAATATTTCCGAACTTGTACTCAAATGCAATGTCTTCGCCACACAAGGTCACATCCCCACGGGAATCAATATTCAGACGCTCGAAAAGCCAAGGGCATGGCAATCGCTCTTCGGGAGGCAGATACGGCGTGGTGTCGGCGGAATGATCCGCGTTGTATCCCCAGGTCAGAAATTTGCGAATCTGAACCTTATCCACAATCGCACTCCAATAAGCCTCTACAGCATCCACATCAACCCCCTGCTGGTTGATAACGCTGCTAACAATATGTGTTGAGGCCTTTAACCGATTACGGATGTTCACAGCCAGCCGAACGTTACTGCTCAGTCGTTCCCAGTCCAGCCCCGGCCTGACCGTGGCATATGTCTTAGGGTCGCCCGCATCCACGCTGAACTCGATGGCGTCAACATCCGCCCGGATCAATGCAGTCAGGCTTTCCTCACTGAACCGCGATCCGTTGGTAATCAGCCCGATTCTGCAGCCTTTGCTCTTGGCGTACAGCATAAGCTCCACGGCTTTGGGGTGAAGCATGGGTTCTCCACCTCCGGACAGACGCAGAAGACTGCCATAAGGACCGCATTCATCAGCAATTCGATGAAACACATCATCTCCCATCAACATGGCATCTTTATAGGCATCCCGTATGTCTGAATTGTTATAGGGGCAGTTGGGGCACCCGGCATTGCATACATAGACAAAGGAAAGCACCACCATCATGGGAAATTCCTGTGCCTCGGGCCGCAGCCCATAACTTTCTTGCATATGATCAATCTGTTCCAAGTTGATAGTCCTTATAATGTTTTACGGTCAACGGCCCAACATGTTTAAGAGGCGCCGAGCAAACCGGTCAAGCTGTTAATAGAATTCAGCATAGCCGGACTGCCAATCCGCGCAACTCCGGCACATCTCCGGGAGTTCATCAAAACGGCCTTCCAGGTGCATGAGTCTATAGTCTTTTAACAACCCCTGTTGCCAGATATCCTTGATGCTCTGCTCATTCACGCTGCCGCTGGGCACACGGCAGTGCACATCCACAGAACAAAGCGCCACTCTTCCATCGGCACAGATATTGATGGTGCGCATCAGCCAGTAGCATGGTCTTCTATCAACTGCCGCGTTGGCCTGAAGATTGGTTGCATCCACCAGTCCTGCCCAACTGACCTTGGGCCGGATTTTGACCGCCACTCCCTGCTCTTTCCAGAAAGCCCTAAAGGCATCCACCTGATCCTCGTTTATGGCGCTGACAACGAACTGCACATACAGTTTCTGTTCTTTTCGGCCCACTTCTTTCAAGAGGTCCCGATAGATGAGTACATTGGCCACGGCCTTTTCAAAATCGCCACCCACCCGGATCTGCTTATATGTCACGTCGTTGATTGCATCTATACCCACATACATGGAATCCAGACCGGCTTTAATATAATCCATTGCCCGATCTCTTGTCATCAGTTGGCCGTTGGTGTTCAGAACCACATCAGTCAGCCCCTTGTTCTTGGCATACCTAATTCTTTCAGCCATATCGCGACATAGGAACGGATCACCAAAAAAAATCTGCCACACCCGCGCCCTTGGGTTCTCAATAGCAATTTCATCAATGATTTTATGATACAGATTCATATCCATTGTCTGCACCTTGCGGTATTTCGTCATATTCTGATGATCACACATAGAACATCTTAGATTGCAGGCATTGGTATTGTCAATCAGCACCACTTCTGGAAAATTCTTTGCTTCTGTGGTGCGGGTCACTTGGTTCAGATCACTCTTCAACATGATAATCCTTTTTCAACACAGCCATTACCAGAACATCAACATATTCGCCCTGTAAATAATACTGTTCCTTTAAAATGCCTTCTCTCTGAAATCCAGTCGTTTCATATAGTCTAACCGCCGGTTGATGATCAAGGCGAACATTTAAATAGATTCGATTCAGATTCAGTGTTTCAAAGCCATAGTCAACCATCAATCGAACGATTTCCTTGCTGTAACCTTTGCCCCAGCACGCTTTATCGCCTATTAGTGTCCAGAATTCGGCCCGACGATGAAGATAATCTATGTGGTAGAAACCACAGTTTCCGATGTGCTCATTATTGTCGACACCATAGGCTGCAAAAACGATGCGGCTACGGTCTCTGCACAAACTATCGTACCATTGATTCTGATCATATTCGGTTACAGGCAATGCCCGCAGAATGCAGGCATTCAGTTCCCGATCATTAGCCCATTCCCTGGTCAGCTCTAAATTATTCGCCGCCAGAGGCGACAAACGAATATGTTTTCCGTGAATCATATCAATTTCGCAAATACTATTGAATCGTACCCGAAGCTTAACCGCCAATACTGATCGTACTCAGCCTGATATGGATTTATCATGGGAGCTACACCACAAGCTGAAACAGACAAGATTCCATATTTTGGCATTCAATGATCGATCACCAGCCAAAAATCGCTTGCGCAAATCGATAAGCGTCTTGCGCTGGAACACACTTTCCGGCAGTTGGTCCAAAATATTCACTACCCAGTTTTTCAGAGAACCATGCATCCAGGTGTAAACAGGTTGAACAAAGCCTTCCTTGGGGCGGTTGATCAGTTCGGCTGGCAAAAGATCCGCAACAGCCAGTTTAAGAATTCGTTTGTTCATGCCGCCATTGATTTTGAAACTCCCTGGCAGATGATTGACAAACTCGACCAATCTGTAATCCAGAAAAGGGCAACGAACTTCGATGGAATGCGCCATTGAAAGCCGGTCCACAAACGGCAGAATCTGGTTCGGCAACAGCCCCCGCTGATCCATTTCCAGTGACTGGTTGAGAGAATCTAATGCGGTGAATGAACCTTCAAGGGCTTCATACCCATCATCGCGCAAATCTTCAGGAATCTGGGTCATAAAATCCTGAGACAGCAATGCCTCTCGTTCGCCCCGGCTGAAAACAGCCAGTTTATCCCGCCAGACAGCATGTTTTTCATCAGCGATATCGGATAAAAAACGGAACTGGTCCGGAGTCGCAAATTCGCCCAGGGCAACCCTGTCTGCTGGTGTCAAGCTTTCAAACCAGGAACGTCCAGCTTGCTTCAGTTCCAGATAATACCGAATGGGAAAGGCCAGGCGATGGGCCAGGTAGCTGCCGAACATCTCGTCTGCTCCATCGCCGGAAAGCGCTACTTTCACATGCTGTCCAATGAGGATCGAGAGGAAAAAAGTGGAAATGGTTCCGGAAAAAGGCTCGTCAAATGCTCGGATAATATCAGGTATATGCTTGGCAAAGAGATCAGCATCGATGATGAATTCATGATGTTCGGTACCCAACCGACGGCTTATGTCCCGCGCAAAATGCAAATCTTGGGCTTTGCCTTGAAACTGACCGGCCACTTTGTCCGCATATCCCAAACAAAAGGTCTTTACCGGACGATCCTGCATGCGGCTCATAAGTGAAACCACTGTTGAAGAATCCAGCCCGCCGGAAAGATACGCACCATAAGGCACATCACAATCCATGCGCAACCTTACAGAGTCCTCAATCAGTCGGCGTATCTCATCCGCCGCATCGTTTTCGCTGATCGTGGATATTGGCGAAAAAACGGGCTGCCAATATTGGCTGATGTTGATGGCACCATTTTCATAAACCAACAAATGGCCTGGCGGCAACTGTTTTACGCCAGTATATGCAGTGCGAGGGGATGCAGTGTTTTTCAATCCAAGATATTGATAAATACTGATGGGATCGATATCGTTTGGCACACCGGGGTGAGCAAACAGGGCTTTGATTTCCGATGCAAACACCAGTTCCCGGCCCACCAAAGCATAATACAAAGGTTTTTTACCCAACCTGTCTCTGGCAAGAACAAGTCGGCCGCTTTTTGAATCCCATAACGCCAATGCAAACATGCCGTTAATCCTATTCAAAAAGTCAAAGCCGCTTTCCTCAAACAGATGAACAATAACCTCCGTATCAGAGTGGCTGGTTCGAAAAACATGGCCCCGTTGAATCAGGTCTTGACGCAGACAATGATGGTTATAAATTTCACCATTCAAAACAATCCAGATGGTCTGATCTTCGTTGGAGATAGGCTGTTTTCCCATTTGAAGATCAACAATCGCCAGACGGCGCATCCCTAAAGACACATCATTGGTCATCAAAAACCCGTCATCATCAGGACCTCTGTGCCAAATGGCATCTGTCATCGATCTGAGTATTTTTTGATCCGGCTTGTGCGTAAAACCGACAATGCCGCACATATTCTATACCTTAAACGAAAATATATCATATATCATGGTTGAGGGATTCCCAACTGTTTTTCAGCGTTGTGAATGGCCTGATCCATTGACAGGAGTTGACTATTTTTATATTTAAAAAATTCAGTTACGTTGCGACTATAGAGATCGCGTATTTCTCGACCGAACTTAGGGTTGATCATATTATAAAAATTAAACAGATTCGACAGTATAAGCGGTTCATGCAAATTATGAAAACGGGATGGACTGACATTAGTATCCAGTGCATCCTCGGAGAGTAGCGGGATGACGGATTTATGGATTAGGACTGCACCGGTTTTATCAAAAAAAGCGATACGCCAATCCCCGGATTGCATGAACCATAAAATAATATTGTAGTATATATTGTGAATCAACGCCACTCGAAAAGGGTACTTTTCACAAAAGCGAGCCAGCCCCTCTTTTGAAGAATAACTTCCGATGTTATCCCAGTCTTTCTGGCTGTCAAACCCCTGGTATGGCCCCCATCGCGGATCGATAAATACTTTATAGTCCGGATACATCGCCCACATCATATATCCGCCCATGACATAATCATTGAATACCGGGGCTGGCAATTTGTGTTTCATGATATATGCGGTTTCTGTAATCGGCAAATACTCATCAAAACCAAACCACAGCCTTCCCCTAACCGGTTCGTAGCAGATACCAATATAGACTACAAGCGTCCAGAGCGAAAGGTACGCAGGAAGAGCCAACATGGATAATCGGTTATTGACGGGTATGGAAGATGTTTTCCAGAGCATAAAAAAGAAAGAAAAAAACCAGACCACCGGAAAAAACATAACCGCGCGCGCCATCTTCATGCTGAGATAAAAAAAAATGACGTTTATAATCAGCGCTGGCAGGTTAATGTATTTTTTCCAGAACCAGGAATAAAAGCTCAACACGCCATAGGATATGGCCATAATAATCAGCAACCATGCCGATATTACAAAATTAAACGCTTCCATCTTAAACTGAAGGTGCGGCCACAGACTCTGATACGCATAGACACTGGCATAGTGTCCAGCAAGGGCGGGTGTCACCTGAGTCAGGCCTTTAAAAATCGTCCAAGGATAGTCAAAAAACTGGGGATTGATTAAAACAGCGGGATAAGAGAGAAGGACACTAAAAAAAAATGATTTAAAAGTACTATATTCCATCATCGTTTTTTTAAAAAACAGTTTGTGTAATATTTCCAGCATGAGTGACAGACTTATAAAAAATAGACCGATAATAAATCCACCATGGCTGTTCACCCATAGGCAAAGAAGCGGGGGGTAAAACCACAGAAAATGTCTTTCCTTATTCATACATGCATGAAAATAAATCCCAGCGACCGTAGCGAAAAACAGTGTCGAAAACATCTCCGGTTTGATGTAAAGCGCAGTCAGTTTGAAGCAGACAACGATCATCAAAAAAGAACAGATGTGTAACAACCCGGGTTTGACATCAAGAGTTTTGAGATAGCGGTAAAAAACATAAAACGTCGCCCAGAAAGAGGTTATCTGCAAAATAAATAATCCTGGGAATCCAATCAGGTAGTGCATCAGATACAGCAGCGTACTGCCCAGCCATGTACCATATTTCCAGTTCGGATTAGCGGGAGTCCATGAAAATTGGGAATGATCAATGCTGAAGGTGAGATTCTCGACATAATGCCTGCCGTAGGCTATATGGAACCAGACATCGTTATCCAGGGTAGGCGTAGGATAAAACGCAATATAGGCAGCCGGAAGAAGCAACCAGCAGAGTACAACCAGGGCTGGATGCAAGGTTATAGAAAGAGCCTTTACAAAAACCCATTCCATAAATTTCGGATAGTGATGAACTACAATTGATGAATCACTCAATGAATCAGTTTTTTTTTTATGGATCAGCGCTATCTTGGTTTGCAGAATGGGGTTTTTTTTTGTCATGTTAGCACAATCAGGTGAATCCAGGCGATGCGAATCACATAGAAACGCTTCGATTCATAGTCATTATGAATAATGTTAGAACAAAAAAGAGGCGGCCAAAAGAGCACCGCCTCTACACGAACAAACAAATACCAAGTTTTACTTCAGTTGGAAATCTTTACCGATCGGATTTTCGTATAACGCTGCTCCACGTGTGCCATAACCAGCCAGATTAAAAAACGCTTCTCCGTAAATGTTATTACGAGCGGTTTTTATTGTAAACAAGGCTGCATAATTATCGTCGGTAATGCCATTATCCGTTGCAATGGTTTGTGCGTTGTATGTGACAATACCATTTGCCGGAATACTCGCCAAATCTGCCACCACCGGCGTGGCGATACCACTTCTCTGTATAGCTACCTGCGCCACAGCAGTCCGCGCAGCACGGTTTACAAACCGCACAAATGTTCTGGTCTGGCCGTCCGTACTCCAGCGCATGTGAGGAACAAACGCCTGAAATCCATTTGTAGTCCATACCTGAAATGAACCCGATGCGGCTGCAAGTGGGTTAGCACCAACGCCCGTTACAGTCACCTGATGGGTTCCTGTAATCGTTCTGGGCAGCAGCTCTGTTGTGCCATTTACATTGATGCATAAATCATAATTCCCGGCTAAAAGTCCTCCATAGGCATGGGTCAGATTAACGGCACCGGTCGGAGTCGTTACGGCTGTTCCCATGATATTGGCGGCAGCACAGATCGCCGCATCTGCCAAATAAGTATTGACCGCGCCAGTCCAAACTGTGTCTGCAGCAGTGCCAACAGTAAAACCTGTGACCAATCCAGCACCTGCTGGTGCAGCAGCAACAGTAGTATAATTGATTGTTGCTGATTTGGCAATCACAAACGTATTGGCGGCACCTGCGATACCACCTCTTGTCACCGTTACATTCGACGAGGCTCCCTGGTCAAACTTGGTGCCATCGCTTGTGCCATTAGCATTAGCGTTGAGATAGTCGATGACCATGTTACGGGTAGTAAGCGTGGTTGTAAATTCACGTGCAATGTTGACCGCAGTTGCGGTGCTGGTTGGATCCACAGGGATATTGCCTGCGGTCACTGTGCGCATTTCAATTGTGCCATTACCAACAGAAACGCCTGAGGGTACCCGCAACGACATGTTTTGAGCGCCTGCAACAACTAGGGTTTCGGCTACCGGACATGCATAATCTGTAAGAAACACATAACTTCCACTAGCTACATTGGCTGCGCTCTGAAAGTTGAAGGTTGTTACATTGGCAGCCGGGGTACCGGTACCAATTCGAACAGTGTTTGCAGCATTTGCTGCAGAGGGTGCACACATATAAACTGTGTTACCATTAAATGCCGCATTGGTTAATGTAACCTGCAAAAGGTTTTGGGTTGTCATGTCCTGAGTCAACGTGTAGGAAATAGGCATGTTTGCTGCGGCCATGTTTTGACCTGCGGCCTGAAGGCCAACTACCACGACATTCCTGGCGCTTCCCAACGTCTCCACCGCGATAGCAAAAGGGTTTGTTGCAGCCCCATGGTTAACAGTCGAAGTCCCGGCAAACGACATCCCGACCATCATCAAAACAATCAGCCCAGCAAACAACACTTGATTTACTGATTTCTTCATCATTCTCCTCCTTTACTCCTTTAAAAAGAATTGTTTTACACATCTTGTCATTTCATCCAAACTTGTCATCAACTGTGTTCTTTCATCCCCCCTTTTATTAAGCATTACTATGGCGATACAATAAAATCATTAAAAACAATCATGCTCGACTTTATAGCTTAAATTGAACACTGTCAAGCGTAATTTTATTTTTCCATAGCATTTATCATGTGTTAAACACAAGATATTTTTATCATCCACATAAATCACCGCTCGTGCAGCAAATATACTGCGGACCATAAGAATTTGTGAGACTGAAACAAGAAACTCACAAATTTATCACGGTCTCAAGTATATATATCCACTCCGTCTTACCATTCGCTGCATATCGAATTCTGAAAAGCAATTTTCAAAACATTAAACGTTCCTTCGACTGTCCCTACACCCCAATTCCTGCTACCCAAAGTCTCGAAAATCACGCCCATCACTGTTTCCCTTCGCCAATCTCAACAGCCTGATAACTCCGCATCACTTCCCGCCGCATGTCATCAATCTGCTGGGTGGAACGGATGATATGGGGGGTAATCATAACCACGAGTTCGGTCCTCGACAAACCCCGAGTCGTTGTCTTAAACAGGTAGCCAATAACAGGGATATCGCCCAGGACAGGAACCTTTTTCACACTTTCCGAATTGCTTTCCTTGATCAGCCCGCCAATTATAACGGTCTGGCCGCTGCCGGCCACTACCTCCGTCTGCAGTGTCCGATTCAATATCAAGGGGTTTTCACCGCCGGACTGCGCTGGCTCACTGACTTCCTGATTGATTTCCAGGGTGACCACGCCATGGGCATGAACCGTCGGGGTCACCTGCAGCATGACACCGGTCGACCGATACTGATAGGCCCTGACGACACCATTGGGATTTTGTGATTGGGCGGTTTCTGATGTTACCACCGGTACCTGAGTGCCTACGTTTATGGACGCACTTTTCCCATCCCGCACGGTCAGATGCGGACTGGACAGAACCTTGACCTTTTCATCTTTGGCTAGGGCATTCACCAGCACTTTCAGTTTATCGGAATCTGCCAGAAAAGAGTAATTCAACCCTGCCGATCCCAGGGCAAGCCCCCCTATGGTTGATAAAACGCTGGTCTGCTGACCTTCTGTGCTTTTCAGGTACCATTCCAACCCGAAGCTTAAATCATCGGACAGCGTCACCTCCGCCACAGTGGCTTCGATCAGAACCTGGGGCGGTTGAATGTCAAGCTGTTTCAAAAGCGATTCGACCATGCGGTATTTTTGAGGCGTGCAATAAATGATCATGGCGTTACGCCCCTCATCAATGGCCAGCCGTATTTCTTCCGCAAGAATGGCGAGCTGACTTTCCTTGTCTGATTCTCCCGTTTCCACTGATTTCTTTTCAGACTGTGCAACAGTCGTGCCGGCTGGTCTGGTCATTTCCATGGGTCCGGTTTTACCCTTGGTCGCTGTTTTGCCCTTGGATGAACGGGTCAGTCCCAGAATGGATTCCAGCGTACCCATAAGCTCAGATGCCCGGCTGCTTTCCGGGAAATAGACAAAATATTGACGCTCATCCTGTTCTTTGGGAACATCCAGCAGTTGAATCCAGTACCCAAGACGATCCAGCCAAGACTGCTCGGCTGCAAACGCCAGCAGAAACCGCCAACGATCAAACGGAATCAGTTGAATCCCTCCCATGCCGGAGTTGGAGGACACAGGAATTCCTTCCGTTCCCAATATGTCCCTCAATTTTGGAGCCAATTCCTGGGGATCCCAGTATTTCAGCCGCACCAGCGATCCAAAACGCCCTCGCATGGACGGCTGATCCAAAACGGAAATGAACTGCAATATCTGTTCAATGCCTTCCCGGGCGCCCATGACAATAAGGGCGTTTTCTCCGGGAAGCGCAATAACCTGTGTTCCGGGAACAGCAGTCATAATCTGCATCAGATTCGTGGCATTGGCATGCTGAAGGGGTATGATTTGACGTATTTGCCCGGGAACATCCGGAATGTCCGCCATCGAAGTCCCCTGCCCCATGGCCAGGGATGCCTTGTCCGAAACCGGCTCAATATAAAATATTCCATCCTTTTCTCGAACCGCAACCGTATATCCACGCAAAATATCTCTTACGGTTTCGAACAACCTGCGTTTGCTGACCGGTTCCTGAAGATTGAGACTGACTTTTTCCTTGGCCGGAACCCGGCTGTCCAGAACATAGTTGACATGCAGCATGTCTCCAAACACCCGGTGAACAAAATCGGGAAGCGGCAGGGTATCCACCACCACGGTCAGGGTCTGGGAATCGTCAAATTGAAGGCGGGGGTCTCGTTGAACCGCCCATTGTTTTTCGGTTTGCGGACGAGGCGTGATTCGCGTGATATCGGCAGGGGCAGAGACATTTCTTCCGCCATCGTCGGTCTGTAAATTGATCTTTCCAGTTGACATGGACTGGCTGTCCGACAAAACCCGCTCCGGCATTTGAATATTTAAATTTGTCTTGGTGGTTCCCGGCCTCATGCTGCAGGAAAGCAACCCTAAACTCATGACCCAGATTAAAAACCATTTCACCGTGCGCAGGCTTGGCTGATATTCAACATTGAAGTTCATTAAAAATTCGATTCTATTTTTCACGGCTGTATTTTTTTTGATTTACCAACAGAATTGGGAAGCACATCGGGTCTTATTCCAGATGAATTCGAATCAGCATCAATCCTGGAAAAAGCCTTCAGCCGAATATTTTCCCCGCTGCTGGTATCCGTAAGTCTGACCACTCGGGGGCCGATGGCGGACACGATATACGCTTCCAGCCCGGTTCCCTCAGTCACTTTTCGTATATCAGTCTGGCCTCCTTTTGTTGAATCCTGCTCAAGCAGTGCAAAGCGATCTGTCCTTGATGTAAAAATTCCCTTAATCTGAAACGTCCTCTTTTTCTGATCGGACAGCACTGTTGTTGATTCCCCCTCTGAAATAGCGTGTTCGGAGGCGGCTGAAACCGCTTGCACCACATCGAACAAGGGCCTGGCGGTCGCCAAGGAAATGGATTCCGGTTTAGGCATTTCCGGAAGGATCAGGTTGGCGGTGACGGGCTTATCCGTGTGAACATGGGACAGTTCGGCCCACAGATCATACAGACTGAGACCAGAACCGGTTAACATCAGAAGATGGAGAATTATCAATACCGGTTTCATAAGATTCAGGTTTTACGATTCAATATTTGTGATTCGGAGATGGTCACGGTTTTTTCGATATGCCATAAGCAGAGATGTCCAACTCTACGGTAACTGTTGGCGATTTGGCTCTGGTGGTCAGACGGATACCATCAATTGACCGGAATTTGGGCGCAGTCTCTATGGCGTTCACCAGTTTTATGAATTGTTCGGGAGTGGACTCCAGCCGAAATTTAATCGGGGCGCGCATGACATCCCCCCGCGTGGCGGGCAGCCAGTCCACATTAATTATCTTTATCTGAAGGGTTTTGGCAAGTTCCTCAACCTGTTTTTGATAAACCAGTTGGAGTGTCTGAGTTTCGATGATATCCGTTTCGAAACGCAGAATCAATTCTTTTCGATATGCGGTTGCCTGTTCAAGCGCCTTTTCAATGACCTGTTCCTGGCCGATCAATCCTTTTTTTCGCGCTACCGCAGCTTTTAGGGATACATCCTGGCGAACCATCGCATGCTGCCAGTTCCACAGGGGAATCAAACCATACTGAGTCAGCAGGATTACCGCCACCATCCCCAGGCCAATCATAAGACGGGGCGTTATCTTCAAACTTGATGCGGGAGATGCGCCCAACGGCTGTTCCAGCATTATTACTCTGACTCCTGAATTTCAGATTCCGAGTCCTGAATTTTCACATCTTCCGCCGAGCTATATATCTTTATCCCCAGCTTTTCGGCAACGGGTATGGCCTTGGGTTCCACCATCGGCGAAATCACGATCAGCTCTGATGCCTTACGCTGATGGTGTTCCTCGTAGAACCGAACCTTGCGTTCAAAAATATACATATCTGACCTACTCATCGATGATTTGATTTCCGCAATGATCAACATCCCGTTTTTGATGATCACATCCAGCTCAATCTGATCCGGCTTACCAAAAACGACTCCTGCGTTATCGTATTCGGTGACATTGAGGACTTCAACGCCGGCAAATTCTTCCAGAATGCCCTTCAGCGCACTACGGAATGCCTGTTCCGTATGCAACCCCCAACGCGACCCCAACGCACCGACTGTTGTAACTTGTTTCCTGGCCAATAGCTTAATTTCCGTCAAAATTCCATTAATAACCTGCTGATTGGCTTCCCATTTTTGGTTCTGTGCTTCCCATTTTTGGTTCTGTACTTCCCATTTTTGGTTCTGTACTTCCAATTTTTGGTTCTGTTCTCCCAATTTTTGGTTCTGTTCTTCCCATTTCCGATTCTGCTCCTGCTGATCCTGGTTCAGCTTCAAGTGCATTTCATGCCATTTTCGGTTTTGCTCTTCCCATTTTTGATTTTGCTCTTCCCACTTCCGATCTTGTCTTTCCCGTTCGCGTTGCAATTCTTCGATCGCACGGTCAAAACGATCTTCAGTTTGGATTTTGTCAGCAAAATGTCGCCGGGAAAGCGTTAGAAAAAAACGGTGTATTTCCGGGTCATTTTCCACCATCACCGGAAGCTCCTTAACTATAATTTCTTTGATCTGTTCGGTCGTCAGCATGGAATATCCTTCCAATATGTGCAAATAAAAAAGTCTCATCGCTGTTTAAGGCGGGTAGCCCAAACATGCCTGTCCACAATAGATGGAGGAGGACCATAAAAAATCAGGTGTATGAGGTACGATTCTTCCAACCTGCCGCGTATTCCTCCCCGACTCACAATATAACGGTTTGTAGCAGGTAAGTCAATCATCGGCCTGGATGGATGGGCGAATTCGGTATCCCGAACCCAAAACTCAGGACAAACAGTTCGCGACCGGTTGTTGAGTCCTTTCGCAGCGGAGCCGAAAACTGCGCCTGTTCCACCCCTTGCCCGGCAGCCAGCGAAGTCAGAACCATCGATGCCTGGTCGGATGATCCCCGAACTTCCACCCTGTTGCCGGCAATCGTCAGATGGGTGATGACCGTATCGGTCGGCAGGATGGTGTACAACAAATTCAGCAGCGTCATGCGAGGGGTGTATCCTTTCAGCGCTTGCGTCAGAAGATTGATTTCATTTACTGATTCATCGGTCCGGGCCTGTTTGTCGAGAATATCTCCCAGGCTGGCTGAAACTGTTTCGTTTTCCTTTATAAGCTGTTGTTTGAAATAAACCGGCATGCCTGTCCAGGCGCCAATATACAGCACAGCAATCAATCCCAATGATGCCAGACACCATTTCAGCAACCGCATGTCGATCTGGGCGGCGCTAAAACGGGGACTGAAAAAAAGAGCCATATCCGACAGCGAAACTGTTGGCGCGGCATCCCGCAGACGGCTCAGATAGGTTTCAAAAACACCCATTCTGATATCTTCTTTTTGGCTGACATCCTTGCCGATGCTGCGTCGAAACACGGTCAGATCGGTGTCATCGTTTTCCGCCAGTGTGCTGCGGATTACGCCGTCTTGAAGATGAACCAAAAGATATCCGCCGGGCTGAGAAATGATATGCAAACCATTGACCGCTTGCACCCCCAAACACCAGAGAGCGGTTTCCGGAAAAATCAGCCATGGCGCAATCCGATCCAGTTCCAAAACAATATCAGGCCGGACAAACCACAGATTGACCAGGGTCTTGTCATCCCGGCGCCCGATGCGTCGCAAAAAAAACAGCCGGGTTGAAAATGGCGTATATGACGCAGTATCCATGGTAATTGCAGCCCTAATTTCCTTAGGATTTCCAAATGGAAATTCTCCAATAGTCTCAAAATAGGTATGCTTGCTTAGAATAACCAGTCGGGATGTCCGGTTATGTTCAGGAATTTGCGGAAAAACCTGTCCGTCATTTCCGATGTCATATACGTCTCTTCCAATATACAGGCAGGAAGGAAACAGCCAACGCATCATGATCCGCCATAGCCGATTCATCGCATCCACTCCATAATCGTAAAGGGTCTATTTTTTGATCCTCTTTTGGAAACTACGGTTTGAATCCGATCCGTGGACTGGTCAACCCGTGCGGCAATTTCAACCAGAATCAATCCGGATGGCGAAAAACTGTTTTCAGTTCCGTGAATGCCTGTGATCGCCGTAAACAGGACATCGGTAAGCAGTCTGTCACGCCTAAGCTGAAGAATCTGATCCGCCATTCGGTCATCATCCAGAACCACTCGTAACAGAGATTCACTCATGGTAAGATAATTGTCACTTCCCGATGCCCAATAGATCATTTCTGGTCGAATGCGCTCATACAAAAAACTGTTCATCCCCTTTATTAATCGAAATTCTTCGATACACTGCAAGTAGGAATTGCGGGGTACATAAGTGTATCCGGCCGAGCGGTAGTCCCAAGCTTCCGCGCCATTGATACGCTTGAAATCGTCATTATCCCGCCAGTCCGCCAGGCTGTCCACAATCGTGGCGATTTGTTTGGTGTCTGCTGAAAAACGGGCCAGCGATCTCTCTATCAGCTTAGGGTTGGAAAAAAAAGATATCATGCCAGCAGTATCCCGCAATGTTACCGTGACACCTTCTTCCAGAGAAATTGGTACACCAAAGAGATTCCATAGTGCTATTCCTGGTATCACGCCCATTGGCGCTGTTTGATCCATATCCGAAACCGGCAAAACAGCCATATCTGTCGGTGTAAAGTTTGATGTCGCCAGGTTGAAGATCACCTCGTTAAAAGCGGAATACGTTTTCATATCGGCACGGGCCTGGCTGTCCATCTCGGTAATCAGGGCGATTTTATGGCTGACCGAGTTGCTGATGCTGATGATGACCACCACCAGAATGGTGGAAATCCCCAGAACAAGGGGAAGCGCAAATCCGTTCTCTTTAATCATGACGAATATACAGTGCAGCTTTAGCCGTGTTATCGGCGAGTACCTGAAATGTCATGATTCGAGTCGATTCAGCAGTTTTCAGGGTCAACTCAATTATTTGCGGAACAGCCATTCGCTCCAGACCGTCGAATGTCTCCTGCCAGCGATAGACCATTTGAGGGATCATCTCATTCTCCACAAGAGGTAGTACTTCCCACAGTCCATAATAACGAAACCGGACTTCCGTGATCTGTGTCATATAAACCAGCGAATAAGAAAACACGGGAGATTCGTCCACATACCTAAGATACCAGTTGTCAAGCGGAGCCTCTTCATAGATCATGGAACGGGCGGCGTCATCGTCGGTGTCCAGTCTCATTCGAAAAATTGCGGGAACACCCTTATGAAATACGGATGATGTGGTAACACCCATCATACTCCGTGATTTTCCCTTGAAAAAAGGATAAAAGACCTCTATCCGCTCATTTGCGGGGTCCGTGACATAATATTCCCATACCGATTCCATTGCATTACGGACCAAAGTCCGGGAGCGATAGTCATGCAGGGTCTGAGTGTCTCCAAGACTTCGGCTGTTCCAGGTTCTTAAATACAGGCCCATAGCGAAAAACGCCAGCGAAACCATCACGCTAAGTATCAGGGTGACAACCAGGATTTCAATCAGGGTGAACCCATTTTCCCCGGTCCGTGATACCTTCCAGCTATACAATGGAAATGCGGACATCGGCCTTGTCATAATGCCGACCAGGTCAGTTCCTGATATTCATAATCGGACACGCGTTCGCGACCAAACTGATAACAGGCTATGATCAAAGTAACCTCATAAAGAGACATTCGAAACTGACCATATTCCAGACCACCGGTTATCTCATCAGCTGCTTGTGTAATATTACGGGATTCACGGCTGAGAACCGCCTTCCATGAAAAGGTTATGCCAGATTCATATTCATCCTTTCCCTCAAGCCTGCCAGACACCAGTTTGTCACGCACAGTCGCACGGATTTCCCTGAGCGCTGATGTAATCCGCACAGCAGATTCGGAGCGGCTGATCAGATCAACGGACGTATGGTAAGACATTGTGGCGGCGCTCAGACAGGTGAACAGAATTACGGATGCCACAATGGTTTCGACCAGGGTGAAACCGGAGGCGTTAGAACAACCTAAGTTCCTTCTCCTCTTCCCGAAGACGGTATCGCATGACCTGATGATCCGGAAATCCGTTTCCGTTCCAGGCAATGGTCTGATCCGGAAACCAGAGATAATCGAATTGAACCAACTCAGTCTCACTTCCTTTCACTCCGATTTGTTGTTCCGTGAACTGAAGGGTGCGATCTTGCCGCCGAAAAAATGCGCGCAGTTGAACTCCGTCGATCAGCTCAATCAACGACCGTTCTTCCGTGTTGGCCCGAATCGCCTCTATTGTCAAAAAAAGGCGGGGCATGGTGGCCGCCACAATCAGGCCGACCAACGTCAGAACCACCATCATTTCCAGCAGGGTAAAGCCTTTTGAAAAGGTTAAGAGTGATCGATGGCGATTGAGAATGAGAATGATTGAAAACAACCCGGCTTTCTCAATTTTATCAGCCATTTTTTTCAACCATTTTCAGAAAGGCATCTGCTGCAGCGATACGATGCTTAACATCATAATCACCACAATCGAGCCGACAATTCCACCCATCACCACGATCATCACAGGTTCGATCAGGGTGATCAGGGCGGTTAACTGCTGTTCATAACCGGTGCGCATGCGGTGTTCCATATCCTGAAAAACCGCCAACAGGCTACCGGCCTGCTCCCCCACCTCCAGAACACCCGTATAAATATCCGGGAAAAAACCGGTTTTGGCAATGGTATCACTCAGGGGCTGCCCCTGCTTGACCCCGTCCCGAACGGTCAAAAGGCGCCGGCGAATCTGGCGGTTTCCGACAGACTGAATCGCATAGCTCAAAGCATCCACCAGCAGAACGCCGCGTTGCAGCAGCAAGGACATGGACGACACAAACCTAAGATTTTCCAAAGAATAAATCAATCTCCGCGTGATGGGCAGATTAAGCAGCAGTGTATCTGTCAGATTCCGGAATGCCGCATTTTTGAGCAAACGTCGCAGCGCTATCGGAACTGCGGCAACCCCAACCAGCAGCCCCCACTGCACCTGCCGGAACAGATGAGACATTTGCAGCAACACCTGGGTGGCCAGCGGTGGGTTGGCCATGCGGCTGAACAGGGTTTCAAACCTGGGCACTACAAAATTGAAAATAAAGATCACGGACAATATGCATACCACAAATATGACAGACGGATAGGCCAATGCTTGCCTGGTTTTGGCAGTGACCTCCTTATGAAAAGCCAGATTGGCGGCCAGTTCGGAAAAAGCCTCCGCCAGACGGCCGGTCGCCTCACCGATGGCCACGACACTGATATACAGCGGACTGAAAATATCGGCATGCTGGCTAAGTAAACTGGCTAAGGATTGACCGGAACGAACATCTCCGTTCAACTGGATCACAATCTGTTTCAACTTTGGGTTGGCGACTGAGCGGGATGCTATTTCAAGGGCGCGGTCGATTTTGATGCCATTTTTCAAAAGAATGACCATCTGAGCGGTCATAAATTCGATATCTGAAGTTCCGGGACGCCCGCCACCCGGCAGCAGGTTACGCCAGAGCGCGACATTTCGGGACGATTTAACAGGTATGATGGACGTGGGAATCAAACCCTGGTCTTTGAGTTTGACACAGGCAGATTCGGACTCCAGAGACGACACCTCACCCTCTTGAAGTGTGCCGGACTGATCATAAGCGGTGTATCGAAACTGCTGCATCAGTTTGTCACCCTAAGCACTTCATCCACCGAGGTTTGCCCCCTGAGGTATTTCAAAAATCCATCTTCTGAAAGATTTCGAATATTCGTGGAAGACATATATTCTCTGGCTTTTATCGGAAAGCCGCCGTCCTTGGGAAACGCTTTGATTTCCGTTGTGCAGCGCAGATACTCCATGATGCCCACTCGCCCCCGATAGCCGGTCTGATTGCAGGCCGGGCACCCAACGGGTTTTCGCGTTTCCATTTTTTCCAGCCCGTAGCGAAACGCCAATTGCTCCAGATCATGAGCCTTCACAAGCGCGCTATCCGATATTTCCGGCTGGGAGCATGTCTGACAAAGCTTACGCACCAGTCTTTGGGCAATGACAGAAATCATGGACGAGTTGATGAGATATTCCTGAAGGCCCAGATCAATCAGTCGGGTGTAGGTTGACGGGGCATCGTTGGTATGGAGCGTGCTGAACACCAGATGTCCGGTCAAAGACGACTGCATGGCTGTGCGGGCTGTTTCCGGATCCCGAATTTCGCCGATCATGATGACATCCGGGTCCTGACGCAAAATGCTGCGAAGAGCGGTCAGAAAATCATATCCTATATCGGGCTGCACCTGAATCTGATTGATCCCGTCCAGCCGGTACTCCACCGGATCCTCAATGGTGATGATCTTCTTGTCCTCGCTGTTGATGGTATTCAGGCAGGAATATAGCGTGGTCGTTTTGCCGCTGCCCGTCGGACCCGTCAGCAGGATAACCCCGGACGTTCGGGTAATATCCTGCTCAAGTTGGTCGATCAAGTCTTTTTCCAAGCCCAGATAATCCAGGTTATAGGAAATGGATTCCTTGATCAGAAACCGCAGCACCAAGCTCTCACCGTCCGCCAGTGGCAGTGTGGAAACCCGCACATCGATATCCTTGGATGCCACCTTCAAGGATATTTGACCATCCTGGGGGCGTCTTCTCTCAGCGATATCCATTCCGGAAAGAATTTTGATGCGCGAGGCAATCGGCAACTGCATTTTCAGAGGCAAAAAATCGATATCATGCAGCAGACCATCGATTCGAAACCGCACCCGGTACATGTTTTTGTAAGGCTCCAGGTGCAGATCCGATGCACCGCGCTGCACTGCTCTGGAAATCAGCCGATTGACCAGATTGACGATGGGCGCCTCGGAGGCCAGTTCCCTAAGCTTGTTCACTTCAAGATCGGACAGATCAGTTCCCCCCATCGCGTTGAGTGGATCCGAATCCCGGGATAACTCATACTCACTTTGAAGCTCACGGAACTGGGTTTCGGCCACCAGGTGAACCTGCCAGGTGCAGCCCATATCCCGCAGAATCTGAATCACTTCCAGGTTTAGCGGATCCACTGCGGCAAAAATAAGTTTTGTCTGATCCAATGCGATCAGCAGCCATTTCTGCGCCATCAAAAACAGGGGATTCAGATATTCAGGAATTTGCAGGGTCTTGAAATTCAGATTATCCCTGTCAATATCATGAAATGTTGGCAGGCCCAACTGCTCGGACAAAGCGGAAACAAGCGTATCTTCGGTTATCAGCCCCATATTCAGCAGAACCGCCCCAATCCGGCCCCCATACTGAGCCTGAAACTTCAGCGCCCGATCAATATCGGTGGCCGAAACGGCGTATTTCTGAATAAGAATTTCACCGATCAGCATGGACTGTTCTGATTATCAGCACGATTTTGAATTTCAAGCGACATAGCATTCCGGGATGGGGCATCGTTACGGTATTTTCTGAATACTTCACGCAATTCATCAACAGAATCAGAGTGTTTATAAAATTCATCTGTAAATTCATTCCATTTACCAAATGGAATTATTGTTTTCTCCCGTTGTACCGGTAGTCCACTGAGTTCTTGATTAAAGTCTCCTGGTTGAGAACCGATTGAATATAATTTATCAATCATGCAGCTATCAAAACCATCTTCCAGCTTGTTTATCGGATAACTTTTTCCATAACAGCAGTTATTTACCAGATTATCACCGTGAATAACCTGTATCCATGCCGGATTGGCATGATTTGAAATATTATGAATCGGACAAATCTGTGATAATTGTCCGTGACCACGGACGTAAACCGTTTTGAATGAATGCCGATCATACCTTTCGATCAGGCTGACATATGGATTTGATGCCAACCGCATTTGAAATATTTTGCCTGCATGCAATTGCCAGCCATATTCAAAATTAACGGCCATCAATTCCTGATGTGCGAATTCATTCTGAATCATCTGAACAAAATTATAGTGAATCGCATCATCATTGTCCAGACGTGTCGTAATCAAATACGTCGTCGGTGTATCAATTTGATCCATAACGGCACGCTTTAACTCAGTTGGAAAATGATAACCAAAGAAAGTTTCGCATTTTGTGTAAATGGGTATAAAATTTATCCATTCAGCATATTTTTGTATTTTCGATTTAATATGCACTGGAGTATCCTCGTCAAAGAATACCAACCATTTGAAATTTTGATTTGTTTGATTGCGGACAGACGGGTAACAAATTTTGTCAAACAAGGAAAAACGTTTTTCAAGCCAAGATGCGCTAGCCGGTTCTCTTTCTAATTGTTTCACATTAAATCGGGTCATTATCAAATGGGTGAAAGCAGATGGCTTAGTGAGAAGGGTCGCCGGTAAATTATAGCCAAATTGTGCATTGTACCACTGAATTTCATCCCATGTTTGTATTAGCAGCGATTTCCAGTCATCTTCTTTAATGACCGGCTTCGGATACCGGACTCCCTTGTAGAGCTTGTCCGCATTCATCGGCTCGGTATTCACCACCTTGTCCCGGTTCTGTGGCTCAGTCAGGCCGTTATCAATCAGAAATGACTGAAAGGATGAATGCCCGTCCTCGATTCGAAACCACATATCCGGTTTCATACGAAGGATGATGCGCACCCAACTGGTGACAGACCAGACTGCACGATCAAGCGGATTGGCATACTCATCCAGGTTTACTCCCAATTCCCGTTGAATATGGGTTTTAAGAAAGCCATAAGCCTTTGGCGCATGAAGAAATTCACGAATCACGGAACCTGCCGCATTCGCAAGGTTGCGCACCGGCATCACCAGATAGCGCCAGGCAAAAGCACGCCGTGTTTTCGCCACCTCATCAAGCGAGTATGGATTCAAATCCGCATCAACTGCAAACATCCAGGAACTGATTCCTGCCGTGCCCAGTTTTTCATGACCAACATCCACGCCAAGCTGACGACATAACCCGGCGGCATATCCTGTTCCGCACCTGGGGTGTCCGGTAATCAGCAGCGAACGATAGTATTTCTTTTTGATATGGTTTTCTATCTTTAGGTCGTTGGCATCAGCTTCGTCCACATGGTTGAGAGACCTCAGATACTCCGAACGGACTGCTTTGGGATGGATTGTGGAGGCCAATACTCCGTTCGACCACGACAGTTCCGATGCAATCGGCGGAAAAACCGTAAAAGCCTCGCCCTGCCTTGCCGCCAGCCTGTGCTGATATTCATCGACTGTGTGGCATATACTGGTATAGCGCGACAGCAGGACTTTGGCATATTCTCGGGTTATGGCATGGCAGGGATTGGCCATTTTGACAGCGGTGTTTACAGAACAACCTGTCGTGCCGACATGATCATCGCACAGCGCCCACCCCAGACGAATCAGACATGGCTTTTCCGCCTGAAAGGGAATGCGTCCGCCTGCAATTTCCCCCTCGATAAACGTCAGAACTGATTGTATATGATCATGAAACCGCACATCATCCTCAATTATCAGAATTCGGCCGGCATTCCCATCCGCCAACGTCTGCCACAACCGCTTGTAGGTGATAAACGTGGCCACCTGTTGGGGTATCAGAAAATTGTTGCAATCCGGATTGCCGCAGTCGTGTTTTCCACATCTGAAACAGGGCGGAAACGCCGCCACCTCATTATTGGCATAAGCCTGAGTGACCAGGGGATCGTTAGCGGATGTGGCATTGAAAAATTCATATTTCTGAATGCCGAATTCAGGAAGATGCTTCTGAATATACGCCCGCCTCTCAGTCGATTGCTCAAGACTGATGACAAACACTTTATCGAACAATCGCTCGACAGTTCGATGCAGTTGACATCTCAACAGGCTATTCCTTAACTCAGTGGAGTCAACACTGATCTGTGCCGCCCCTGTTTCTGTGCGCAAACAACAATATGTTCTATATACTTGCACAAACAGTGCGTATTCCAGCCTTTGCGCTTCGGTGAAATTCCCTGCGTAGTGATGACGAAGTTCCGGCTTAACAGCATTCAGGATGTCGAGATAAAAATCGCTGATATTTTTTGGAAAAACCAGGTCAACATCATTACCGGCCCGAATCAGCGCGGAAATCGGATTGGCAACCAACTGATCCAATGTTAGAAGAGACCGCCGAAACGCATGCGTCGCTGCAAAAACATCCCGAATGCAACTCAGCCAAAGCAATATCCCTTTTTGTAAATCAATTGTTCGGGATTGACTCAAAGATCGGGCAGTTTCCCAAGGATGACGTGTCATGACAATAAATCTGGGTTCGATATCCAGTTCTTTACAAACCGCAATCCATACAGGAAGCGTTCGGCAGAGGCTTGAACCGGCAAGCATGCCGGTTCCGAATTTCAAAAAGAATTGCGACAACAGGTTTCTGATTCGGCCTCTGGTTTTCTCGGCGGCGTGGGATCTTATCCAGTTTTCAGGCAGTCCCCGAATCATATCGGGATTGCTGTCCAATTCCTGAATCAGGAGTCTGTCGATCGATTCTACAGAAAGATGATTCGAATCTTCGGATCCACCGATAGGCTGAATGCCAGCTTTGTACATGCTGGCAAAAAGGGCTGATAACCCGCTTTTAGGCGGTCCGACAAGCATCAGCACAATAGATTTGGCGCCATTCATGTTAATTCCGATTCCAGGCCAGTTCACGGGTAAACTCAAAAGCCTGGATGAGGCTCTGTTACTCAATTTTCGAGAGTAGCCGTAGTCGGTTCAGCTCAACACCCTTTGTAAGCCGCAACAGGGCGTTTGGTAATAGTTCAAGCTTTGTTTTCAACGGATGTCTTCGCTGCTCATGTCTTTACCTAATTTACAACCAAAGTGACACCGGCAGTCTGTCCATTATCCAATGTCACCATGATAATATCGACACCATCTTGTTCACCTGTCTGATAAACTGCAACGGCTATTCCGGATGCATCTGTCCTTTCCACAGTCTGGACAAACACGCCATTACTGTTATTCTGCCGGGTGCTGAATGTTACATCCAGACCTGCCATGGGTTCTCCATTGGACTGGCGGGTGGCGCGAACGGTAATCGTGCTTCTTTGAAAATTGGATAAAGTCTGAGGATTGGCGGTAATACTCAAAATGATGGTATCAATTACGCCGCCGGCGACAACAATGCGGGTTGATACACTTTGCTGGTTATCAATAGTAACCTGAATGATATCAACACCTGGTTTTGATCCTGCCTGATACTGGCAGAATGCCTGGCCGGAAGCATCTGTCACACTTGAAAGCGGAGTCAACACAGCCCCGCTCTGATTCTGTACGAATGAAAATTTGGCGGCATACTCAATGAGCGGTTTACCGCCCTCTACCTTTCTTGCTGTTGCCGTCAGACTGCTATATCCCAGCAAGTTCACTTGCTCCGGACTGGCAGTCAACTGAATGTTCATATCCGGTTTCAGTACATCGTCGGCTGAGCCGCACCCGATTGCTAACAGGCCAAAAAAAAGGAAAACAAACACTGTTTTGACCCTGAAACAGACTAACTGCCGCATTGAACTATGCAAACGATGTATGAATAGCATACCACCCTCTTGATTATCTTCTGGAATTTAACAAATTATAGTTATAGAAATACCCTCACCCATGCCTGTTCGTGAAAACTATGGACAAAAGCATTATTTTTTCAATCTATCGAACGGGATTAGATTCGGAATTATTCCGGTAAATACCCGATGTCTGCATCAATGCCTGCGCCACCGGCTTTACCATCAGCTCCGAATGAATAGAGAGCAAACGGTTGACCTTTGGAGCCTGGAATGCTGAATTGATAGGGGCTTCCCCATGGATCAAGCGGCAGGGCTTCATCCATATATGGCCCCCGCCACAACGATTTCAGCCTTGCGTCCGATGGTGGAGACTGAAGCAGTCCCAGCCCTTCTTCCTGAGTAGGAAATCTGCCAGTATCCAGTCGCATGGTTTCCAGCGCGCCTTTTATCATTTTGACCTGCACTTCGGCTGCTTTGATTTTGGAGTCATCCACGCGGGAAAACAACCGCGGACCGACAAGCCCGGCCAGCAGACCAATGATCACCAGAACAACCAACATCTCCAGCAGGGTAAAACCCTGATTCGAACAAATCCGCACCTTTTTCAGGCGTATTGATTTTTGATTCACTGCTTCCTCATTTCCGAATATATATGCATATAAACGCTCATGGCATGGTCTATGCCGTCCCCATGAATGAAAATCGTTTCTCACGCAAAGGCAGTAGGGGCGACCGGCCGGTCGCCCCTACTTGTTTCGTGTCTTTCGTGGTTTAAAAGTATTTTCACGGTAAAGTAAGTGTAACCTCCGCCAAAATACTGATAATCGTTGCCTATCCCCAGATTGAAATACAAAACACTGATCAATTCCAGCGGTGGATAAGAAATGGATATTTTCATGAAAACAGCTTCCTTGCGAATCAACGACCCAACCGACTGCGCAGGTCTTCTACCAGAAGCAGGCCTTTTAAAAACCGCCATCCATACCAGTAATCTGAATCCAATTGTCCATCCGGAATCAGCACCACCTCAAAAGATCGATAGGTCTGGTCTGCCAGATGCTCCAGCGTCTGGCGTAGATGTCAAAAACAACAGGCCACTTAAACAGCTTAACCAATTGCTCGAAGAGACCCTAACAGATAGGGAATTGAAAGATGCTGCAGATAGTATTACAAGGTAAGCTCAGGCTTTTGATTTGTTGCTATAGCTCGAAATGGGTTCGATCCATTCCAAATTTCGGGTACCAGAATTGTCCCTCAGAGGCCATTTGGGGACACCCCAGATTAAGTTTTATATGCCAACACAGCGTAGTCCTGTGGGCCAAAAAAGAACTGGTTGAATATGCGCTGTATCTGGGGGGTACCCTCTGTCAGTCGATCCAATGTCTCTCCGAAAGGATGAAGCGGCATGAATTGTGTCCTGGAAAAACCACGTGCTTCCAAAAGGTATTGTGTCATCGGCCCCGGTAGGGGTTTCCTGTGGGTAGGATCAAAATAAAAATTGCAGCTTCCCACCTGCACATTCGCGGGATTCGGTGTTTCCAGTATCACCACCCCCCCCGGCTGCAGCACCCGCAGGGTTTCATCCATAAGCGCAATGAGGGTTTTCAGCGACAGATGTTCAATCAGATGAAATGAGGTTACGGCACCAATGGAATTGGGTTTCAGGCTTTGCAGATAGACCACGACATCCCGTTCCACAACATCCAGTCCCAGCTCGCGGCAACCTTCCAGGAAGATACGGTTAATATCCACTCCCTTGGCGGTAAGACCCTTATTGTGCAGAAACTCCAGCCATTCCCCCCGTCCACAGCCCAAGTCGAGGATGGGGGCATTCTTTGTGCCGGCTTTTGCCTCAAGAACAATGGGCAGGTAGATGCTCTGGCGTTGTTTGATATCTTCACGTGTGCCGCGGAAACGGTCTTCGAAGCTGGCGTACATGGCATCCAGCCGGTGATCATCTTCAGTGAGCATGGTTTCGATCTGCTTGGTGCTTATGACTTTAGGCAGGCGCCTGCGAGCCTCGTCCAGTAATAGCCCCAGGCGGCGATCTTGGTCCAGAAGGTTGCGCTTGATGTTGTGAGCTTGGGCTTTTAGTGGAAGCAAAGCTTCATCCAAGGCCAACTGATTGGCCTTGGAGTTCTGCAGTTCCTGAATGTGGCCTTTGATGAACTCAATGGCATCCAAACCCGCTTTGGTGTTTTGAAGCTCGGAAAAAGCATCTTTCAGGGATTGTTGGATGTTCCCAATAGCCGTATTCAGATCATCCTGATTGGCCTTGGAGTTTTGCAGTTCATGCATGTGGCCTTTGATGACCTCAATGGAATCCAAACCCGCTTTGGTGTTTTGAATCTCGGAAAAAGCATCTTGCAGGGATTGCTGGATGTCCCCAATAGCCGTACTCAGATCATCCTGATTGGCCTTGGAGTTTTGCAGTCCCTGAATGTGGACTTTGATGACCTCAATGGAATCCAAACCCGCTTTGGTGTTTTGAAGTTCCGAAAAAGCATCTTGATGGGATTGTTGAATGTTCCCAATGGCCGTGTTCAGATCATCCTGATTGGCCTTGGAGTTTTGCAGTTCCTGAATGTGGCCTTTGATGACCTCAATGGAATCCAAACCCGCTTTGGTGTTTTGAAGTTCGGAAAAAGCATCTTGATGGGATTGTTGAATGTTCCCAATGGCCGTGTTCAGATCATCCTGATTAGCCTTGGAGTTTTGCAGTCCCTGAATGTGGCCTTTGATGAACTCAATGGAATCCAAACCCGCTTTGGTGTTTTGAAGTTCATCCATGCTCTTTTGAATACGAGAAAGAATGGCATCATGGGCTTCATTGATGGCTGCTTGCCCAACCCGCGGTGCAGCAAAATGCTGCAATTGCCTGATGGCCTGTTCCAACTGGGTAAACGATTTGTTCAATGTCCGACAGGTTTCACTGAAGTGGCTTTGAGTCTGTTCCATGAGCGATATGGTGTGATTCTCAAACATTCGCTGATTGCGTTCAAGACGTGGCAAATACCATAAGGCGGATAAAACCTGTACGAAACGGCCGAAGACGGGAGTACGACAAGCCCGTTGAAGCAGAAAAGGAAGGGTCAGTCCGGATATTTTCGCTCCCACAGAGCGGCCTTCTTTGGAATAGCGAAGCCGTCCCAAAATATCAACCTTAGCAAAACCATTTCTCAACATATTCAGAAAAATCTGATATCCGACAGTATCCGGTGATCGATGTAATATTGTGCGATAGGCGACATTCACAAATGCCCGGTCGTGATAGCAGAGCAGATCATTGACATGGTATAACCCATCGGCTTTTGCCTGGAAGGCGGACTGTACAGCAAAAGGAGATAATTCCGGCAGATTGAGTGTAAAAGCTGGGAACTCCACGCCGGCGGAAAACAGAGGATTCTCAACAGCCGCCCGGCTTTCAGCCTTGCAGGATGCCGCCTTGCGCTGCGCCCCTTCTGCACGGATACGCTGCTTCAGTTCTTCGACATTGATTTCGGGATTGTTGGCGTTAATCATAAATGCCTTGTTATGGGTACCAAGTAAGGTATTTATCTACCGAATGTAGTCACACCTGTCAAGAAGATTCCTTTGGACGGAAATTTTTAATAACCGTAACTGCCAGCGAACAAACCGGTTATTGGAATAACGATGATCAGCATTTTCATTGTTATTCAACCATTGACTCCATTTGCGCTTCCACCATCATTTTTGCAACATCCTCCATCACACAGGAGGCTTTCCATCCCAGATTTTTCAATGATTTGTCCGGATTGGCACGGCTGATCATGATATCTGTGGGCCTCAACAGTTCCGGGTTGCACTCTACATGTTCCAGCCAGTTCAATCCAAGGTTGGAGAAAACCGCCTGAACAAAGTCTTCCAGTCTTTTTGTCTTGCCCGAAGCAATAACAAAGTCATCCGGTTTTTCCTGCTGAAGCATCCGCCACATGGCATCCACATACTCCGGAGCCCAACCCCAATCCCGTTGAATATCAATGTTCCCAAGACTGAGTTTTTGTCTCTCCCCCCTGGCAATACGGCAAGCAGCTTTGACAATTTTTTTTGTTACAAAACGCTCGGGACGCAGGGGGGATTCATGATTAAAGAGAATCCCCGAACAAGCAAATAAACCGTAAGCCTCACGGTAGTTGGCCACGGCCCAGAAGGCTGCGGATTTGGCCGCTGCATAGGGGCTTCTGGGTCGAAACGGGGTGGCTTCGTCGGCTGGCTGACCGTTTGTGTTACCAAAACATTCGCTTGAGCTGGCGTTGTACAGACGGGCCGGAAGCTCCAAAAAACGAAGTCCTTCCAAAAGATTAAGCGTTCCGATACTAATACTCTCAAACGTTTCAACCGGCTGATCGAAAGACAATCCCACGGAACTCTGGCCGGCCAGATTGTAAATTTCGTCAGGCTTCACTTTTTTCAATATGGAAATCACACTGCGGAAATCGTTTAGAGCCATGGACTCTGTTGTCACAGAAGATCGGGTGTCCAAACGGGTGAGGTTGGCAAAAGGGGACACCTGCGCATCCCTGCTAGTTCCGACAATACGGTATCCTTTTTCGAGTAAAAGCTTGGACAGATAAGCCCCGTCCTGCCCTGATACGCCGATGATCAGCGCTGTCTTCATAAGCCAATATCTCCCGATGTGTGGCGGATTTACCTGGATTCGTTCACTTTTCAGGACTTGCAGCAAGAAATCAGACAAGATCGAAGTGCTTTATCCAGCTTTCTTATCGTTCAGTTCAGATCATATCATTCAGAACCAAATTTACAATATCAGATCAGGTGTTTTATAAAACTTACGCATAGAGGCATCCTTCATTTCATTGTTGACATTTCCAACGACTCCCTTCTCTAACGTTTTGGTACAGGCAGCGCCTCCGCATAAAGTTGCAGCAACAAAGCTAATGCTCCGACAAGCTCAAGCATTGCTTGTAACATCGAGTTATCAAAATAGTCGCAGCCCGCCTTGCCGGAACCAGTTCGGGAAATGTCAAAGCCGATATGCACAACTTGCATCCCGTTTTTAAGGTTTGTTAATGTTGGAAATCACCTAACGGTTACAATACGTCAGAACTGGTGTATTGTACATACCCTATTCTTCATTTTAAAATTTCACCGCCATCCCCAAATCCCTTCCATCCGTAGATATCCCTATACCCTTTGGGTTCCATGTCCTGTTTACCTGAAAAGTTAAGACTTTCCCGGCAACATAAATAGCTGGATTAATCTCAATTTTCATCCACATCTTGTCCATTACCTCTTTCCGCCAAACAGTCTTATCATCAACAAACACCGTAACAACAACTGGATTCTTCTCTATGTCCGGATGAGAACATAAAATCTGAATCTGTTCTAAATCAATATTTTCAAGAGGAACAGAAGCCCTCCCTCCTGTCCAGCGAAATTTAAAAGACTTGTCCCCACCCCATTCTTCCCAACCGTAAAATCCAATGCCTTCACTTGGAACTTCACCATAAAATTTAATAACACCTCTGGCAATACCAAGATTTCGTGAGTCTTTACTTATCTTAAGTTTCTCAGGATTAAAAGTCTCGCTTATCTCTGTCCGTATCACAATATCCTTATCCTTAACTCCAGGAATATAATAACAAAGCTCGTTTTCACCTCCTCCAAAAAAGTGACGTGTATCTTCAAATAAATCGTTTATGCTCACTTTCAGCTTCAGCCCTTCAGGTACTGCTGAGTTCAGTTGTGATGCAACAACCTTAAATTCAACCATATCTCCGGAAGCTCTAACGGTAGTGGAAGACTTCTTGCTTGTCCATCTCATTATTGTCCCACTCCAGTCTTCTTCATTATAGTAACCATTTTCATTTTTTAAAGGCCACAGCTCCGATTGAACCAAAGCTTTGTAGCCTTTTGAGCCAAAGCTTGTCTTATAGGTTTCTACACAGAATAAAATAGTTACAGAAATGATGACAAATAAAGCACAGACATAAAACAACCTGGATATCTGCTTAACACTTTTAAATCTCTCCGAGTCACATTCGCCTAAGCTTGTTTCGTTCTTTGCCGTCTCAAATATACCTATGCTTGCTACGGGATTGTTCATTTCAGCTCTAACAGAGAGAAGTCCGGCCAGATACAAAGCAACAACCCATAAAACGTCCGGTGAAAAGATATGGGGTCCTGTCAGGCAGAGGAGTAAATAAACAAGGGTCGATAAAGATAAAATTCCGACAGTCCATCGCTGTTTTATGGAAAGTCGCCTGCGCGCACCTGCCACTATCACAACAGGCAGGAGATACAACAAAAGGGTCAGCACACCTCCTGTTACTCCAATCTCTGATGTAACCTGAAGGTAATAGTTTGCGGCATTATGTATTTCTAAAGGCGGCTTATTAATTTCGAATAACGTGTTGTGGAAATTGCGGAACTGACCTCCAGGTCCCCATCCTGCCACAGGAGCTTTCTCGGTTAATATCCACGCTATTCCCCATAATTCATTTCTACCTGTGAAACTTTCGCTCAGTCCTACCCTTTTCCAATTGTCAAAGGAACTCACCGTCTGGTCCATTAAAAATGACATTTTACCCGGGAATTTCTGTAAATAAAGTATGTACCCCGTAAAAACCAGAGTACAAACCACCAAATTTATAATCAACTTTTTAACATGTACCAACTTAAACCGCCGACCATGAACCCAAAGCATTACAAGGGGGAGCAGACATGCAAAGACGATAATACCGACCAGAGTGGTTTTCTGTCCTCTCATAAGAAGACACGCAATGATTAATACAGTTAAAAACAAATATGCAACCTTTAGAGACATCTTTTTTACACTAATAATTCCAAGAACACATAAGGGAAAAAGAAGATATAAAAGTATTCCAAATGCACTCTGATCGAAGCTAAGTCCCATTATGTTTGTTGGAGAGTAACCAGACATCTGGTTTCTGCTCATAAAGCCTACATCAAATATCCCCTGGTATAATCCCACCAACAGGGATGGTATGAAAAGAAATGGAATAATAAGCATTATCTTCAATGTCTTATCAATATTGCTCAGGTAGAGCATGCCAGCAATGATACTGCAATTGAGAAGGAGATAAATGGATGCACCACTGATAACTGTGTTTTTACCCCATGAAGCCATATCCCGATTAACAGTAATGAAGAAATCTGAATCAAATTGAGATATAGCCAAGTAGTGAAAAAGGGCGGACAGGAGAATCAGAAAAGACAGCAAACAAAGGATTAGCAGATAGAAGCGGTAATTGGCTAATCCTGTCTTATAAAGGCAAAGGAAGGCGGACACTATAACAATAATCCATGCAATGGGTTGATAGATGCTATCATACCTTGGAGCATAAAGCATAAAAAGGGTGACAAGTACGAATGCATTTAGACTATATCTGCTTTTTGTAATTTTTTCCAAGTAAGACTCAGCCATACAAATATCCTTTTTTCCTATGGAGCCTGTCAGTTGGATTGTATAGGATCATTGTGTTACATATTGCGACGTTATATTAATTAGTTATAAATAGCAGTAAGTTAGACTACTTTTTTAACCAATTTTCAGGTAACGAAAATCAGACCGCGCAAACCCACAGGGTGTGCGGAAAGTAAGTTGTACGCAACTTTAAGGCATAAATTTCCACCTTCGGTAAAGGAGCGCCAGGGTGGATTTCGTGCTTTTAACCGGCCAACGCGGACTCAAAGAGTTCCCAATACTCTCTTGCCATACGCTCAGTATCCAGGAAACCCGTAACTCGTTGTTGTCCAGCTTGAATGAGTTGTGTCCGCAGCTCCTCATCTTCCACCAGAGAGACAATGGCTTGTGCGATTTGAGTGGGGATGCATGGATCGAAGAGCAGCGCTGCATCGGCCACCACTTCGGGAAGGGCGCTGGTGTTGCTGCATGCCACCGGAACGCCTGCAGCCATGGCCTCAACGACAGGCAAACCAAAACCCTCATGAAGCGAGGGAAAGACTACGCCACTGCAATTGGCCATCAATGCGGCCAACTCTCTGTCTGACACATACCCTGGAAAGAGGACGCGATCGCCCAGGTTGAAGCTGTGGGCTGCACGCATCAGCCACTCTTGCCGCGCCCCTGGCGCGCCTGTGCAGACCAGCTTGATATCCGCAGCCAACCCAACATGACAAGCCATACCAAAGGCTGTAAGGAGCATTTCGTGGTTCTTGTGCTTCCAGAAATTGGCGGGGTAGAGCAGGTATCGCCTGGGGGTGAGACCAATGCGGATCAATACACCTTTGTCGTTATCGCCTTCAGGCGGGATATGTTGCGCCAAGCGCAGGTGGATGGTGCGTATATGTGCCGGATCAAGGCTACCGTGGGCAATCGCGGCAGTCCGGGAGCAGTCGGAAATTGCGGCTAAGGCAGTTGCCCGAAGGCAGGTTTCGGCGAAAATCCGGTCACGGTGAGTCACATCCTCTGCTGCAAAGAACTCGGGATAGGCTTTGTGCTGCAAGTCATAAATCGTACAGACTGTCGGAACCTCCGGTTCAAAATAGGTGGGAACGGTAAAGGGGCAGAAGAGCAGATCAACACCCATATCGCGTAACAGCGTCCAGGAACCGCTGCGCTTCATCGCAGTGTTCAGGTTATAACCTAATCGTCTAACGGCGTTTCTCAGTCTTGTTGGCAAATGGTTTAGCATGCCGGATGCAATGCACAGCAAACGCGACTTAACGGAGTTCGTAGCTACGGGACCAACAACCATAAACCGCCGCATGTTTGGGCGATTCAACTCAGCAAGTTCTTCGTGCGAAGCAGCTTGCGTCAGCAGCACGAATTGAGTCTGTGGCGCCATTTCAGCCAGGCGACGCAGCAATTCGAGTGCGAAAATCTTTGCGCCTCCGTTCTCTCCACCGGGCAGAACAGGGGGTTAAATCCACAGCGATGGTTCTGAGCGATTTATTCATCGGGTGTATCAGTTGATACAGTTGAAACGGACGACAGACAAAAAATGGTGAATATATAGCTCCGCCCCTTGGATTACATGTCCAATTTTGACGTAACTATTTAATATTGTAGTTAATAAAATCAGATTATGGCGTGATTACACGGCCCTGTTTTGTGTAACCAGCGCCTGAATAAGCTGGACGATTTCCTGCGCCAACATCTGACATTATCCGCGGACCACTAACAACATTTCCCGTAAATTGTCAATGAAAATTGAGGTATTGATTATCGTTCCGGCACAGATCATCATGACTGCTTTATTCTTCCCCCTCTGTCAAATCATTGCCTTGCTTCAAGCGGATGATGGATCATTTCAAATCCTGAATAGAAAGACAGGTGGAAGGAAGACAGGCTGAAGATTGCTATTTCTCTCAATCGGACTGTTCCCATTGCTCTTTGGTGATAACAGCCTGTTTTAGAATCTCATTTAACAAAGAGTCGCTAATGTCTGATGAACCATGAGGATTCAGCACCCTACATCTTTAAAGCATCTTTTATCATAAATTCGTGCCTTCCACCTGAATAGGGTTCTTTGAAACCAAGTTTTTTAAACCTTCGAATAAGCGATTTTCTGGATATTGGCATAGCTCTTAAGCAACCATCATTTCTCTAATATCCAATCCAATACCGTCAATTTCAGGTATAAAATCATTGTCACGCAACTTTAAAACAAGCCATTCCTCAAGAACAGACAACAGTTCATTTCTGCAAGCCTCAACGGTATCTCCATTTGCCCAAACACCATTAAATCCATGAAGTTCCGCAAACCAGGTTCCATCATTTAACTTTTTATATTGAGCCTTGCTTAAAGCTTTTTCGCAATAATCCAGAATCATGTATTTAGCCTTATTTATGACAGATGGTGAATATATATCTCCGCTCCCTGGATTAATGTCCAATTTTGACATAGCTATCTAATATTGTGGTTAATAAATCAGATTATGGCGTGATTCGACGGTTCTGCTGCGCGTGATCAGCACCCGAATGATCTGGGCGATTTCCTGCGCCAATATCTGGTATTATTTGCGGACCAATAACAACATTTCCTGTAAATTGTCAATGCCAAAACTGAACAGCCTCCCGTGATCCCCATGTCACTCTTCTGACTTCAGACTTTTTTCTTCTTGACAGATCAAATCCATTCATATATCAAAACAGTAACAATGTTTCGTTTTTAATATATTTTTATTTAAATTATTGCTGGTATTATCTATATATCAACAAGTTATAAAAAATAATTCACCAGAACATTATTTTTTATTTTTGTGATTAGAGGGTTCAAATCGCAATACAAAACTTTTATTTATTATTATTTCAATTTGTTGAATGGGATGATTTTGGCAAACGGTGATAAGAGTGTTTTAGACGGTAACAAGGTTTTTAAGCATGAAATCCAAAAAAGGCTTGAAGCAGCGGTTCTGGAGATATTCTCCGAATCGGATTTTCATCAGGCCAATATCCGTACGGTTGCAAAAAAAGCTGGGGTGAGTTTCAGCACCATTTACGGCTATTACGGCAGCAAGGAAGGGCTTGTTTTTGCTGTTGTGGATGTGTGGATGGGAAAGCTGACGGATAGGATTATTGACCACCTTCAGGGCATCGAAGATTTAAAGGAAAAACTCAGAAAGGTTTTCTGGCTTCAGATTGATTATTATGAAAAAAATCAGGGCTTGGCCAAAATATTGTTTATGACCCTTCCGATGAAAACATGGATGGCGGATAAAACCTTTCAACAAAAAAAAATGATGAATCTGTTTCTTGAAGTATTAAGGCAGGGGCAGAAAGAAGGGATTTTAAACCCCAATGTCCGTGCTGGCGTATTGATGGATTTTATGATGGGCTTTGTACAGCGAACCTTTTTTATGTGGGTTTCTCGTGGCCAAAAAGAAAGTTTGATTGCTCAGGCCAATGTGTTGTTTGAAATGGTATGGCGGGCAATCACCGTTCCCTGATTGGGAATTGTGATGAGAAATTGCCCGGTTTTTTATAATCAGGTAGGTTATCGGATGTCATATATAACAAAAAACAGGAACCTTTGGACTGCCAGGGAGTAGCTTATGAAAATTCTTAAAATTGATCACCTCGGAATTGCCGTTAGCAGCATTGATGAACGAAAAAATTTCTGGACTGAAGTATTGGGTCTTTCCTTTGCCGGTTCTGAAACGGTTCAGGAGCAGAAAGTGACTACAGCGTTTTTTCCGGTGGGAGAAAGCGAGATTGAACTTCTGGAATCCACATCCCCGGACGGCCCTATTGCCAAATATCTTGAAAAACGGGGAGAGGGGATTCAGCATGTAGCCTTCCGTGTTGAAAATATCGAGGAGGCCCTGGAAGAATTAAAAGCCAAGGGTATCAAACTCATTGATGAAAAACCCAGAATCGGAGCAGGCGGAGCAAAGATCGCCTTTCTTCATCCGAAGGCTACGAATGGCATTCTGGTCGAGTTGTGTCAAAGAGATCATTAAAAATGAATAATTTTAATTCTTTGTCCTGTTAATTTAGAAGTGAAATAATCTGTTATCAAAGGAGCTCAATATGACGGATCATCCGCAAAAACAAAAATGGACAGACCTTGCCACAAAACAGCTTAAGGGGAAATCGCCGGATACACTGGACTGGATGACCCCAGAAGGAATTCGGGTCAAACCGCTTTACACGGCCGAAGATATTGAAGGAATGGAACACGTCAATACCCTTCCTGGTCTTGCCCCGTTTGTCCGTGGGCCTATGGCCACCATGTATTCGGGAAGGCCGTGGACCATTCGCCAATATGCCGGATTTTCAACAGCCAGGGAATCCAATGAATTTTACCGGAAAAATCTTGCAGCCGGGCAAAAAGGGCTTTCCGTTGCATTTGATCTGGCCACCCACAGAGGATACGACTCCGATCATCCCAGGGTTGTCGGCGATATCGGAAAAGCCGGGGTTGCAGTGGATTCTGTCGAAGATATGAAGATTCTCTTTGATAAGATACCTCTGGATGAGATGTCCGTATCCATGACCATGAATGGCGCGGTTCTGCCGATCCTGGCCGGTTATATTGTGGCTGCCGAAGAACAGGGCGTTCCACAGGAAAAACTGACCGGCACCATCCAGAACGATATTTTGAAAGAGTATTTAACCCGCAACACCTATATCTATCCGCCGACGCCTTCCATGCGGATTGTATCGGATATTATCGGGTATTGCTCCAAACACATGCCCAAGTACAATACCGTCAGCATCAGCGGATATCATATGATGGAAGCGGGCGCCAACTCGGTTCTCCAAACCGCCTTCACCCTGGCGGACGGGCTGGAATATGTCAAGGCGGCGCTTGCAACGGGGATGGATATTGATGTCTTCGCCCCGAGACTATCATTTTTCTTTGGAATCGGCATGAATTTTTTCATGGATATCGCCATGCTGAGGGCCGCCAGGTTTCTGTGGCACGATCTGATCAAGCCGTTCAACCCCAAAAATGTTCAGTCTCTCATGCTGAGAACCCATTGCCAGACCTCGGGATGGAGCCTTACGCAGCAGGATCCTTATAACAACATTATCCGCACCACCCTGGAGTGCATGTCCGCAGTTCTTGGCGGAACGCAGTCCCTGCACACCAATTCCTTTGATGAGGCAGTGGGGCTTCCCACCAATTTTTCCGCCCGAATCGCCAGAAATACCCAGATACTCGTTCAGGAGGAATCACAGGTATGTCATGTTGTGGATCCGCTGGGAGGCTCCTATTATGTGGAAGCCTTGACAGATGGCATTATCAGTGGAGCCCGCAAGATCATCACTGAAATTCAAGCCCTGGGCGGAATGGCCAAAGCCATTGAAACCGGAATGCCCAAGCTGCGAATTGAAGAATCGGCTGCCAGAAAGCAGGCCCGGATTGATCAGGGCCTGGATGTGATCGTTGGCGTGAACAAATATAAAATCGAGGAAAAACCCCTTGAAGATGTACGCGAAGTTACGGATGCGGTTCGTGTCGAACAGGTAGAACGTCTCAAGGAACTTAAAGCCAAACGAAATACGGCGGAGGTTCAAAAAGCACTGGAACACATCACTCGCTGTGCAGAAGGCGATGGCAATCTTCTGGAAGCCAGCATATTGGCGATTCGGGCCAGAGCTACCGTCGGAGAGGTATCTGACGCCATGGAAAAAGTATTTGGCAGATTTGTCGCCACCACCCAGTGTATTTCCGGTGTCTATGCTTCAGAATATGGAAATAACACCGCCGTTATCGATGCCCTTCGAAAACGCAGCCAGGATTTTGCCGACAAGGAAGGCCGAAGACCGCGAATCCTGATGACAAAAATGGGGCAAGATGGTCATGATCGAGGAGTCAAGGTGGTAGCGACAGCTTATGCTGATCTGGGGTTCGATGTGGATATCAGCCCCATGTTCCAGACACCCGAAGAAACCGCAAAAATGGCCATTGAAAACGACGTGCATCTGGTGGGTGTCTCCAGTCTGGCTGCCGGACATAAGACCCTGGTTCCCCAGCTTATTGCAGCTTTGAAGGCAGGTGGAGGGGATGATATCAAGGTCGTGGTCGGAGGAGTCATTCCGCCGGCGGACTATGAATTTTTGTTTGAGGCGGGTGCGGTTGGCGTGTTTGGTCCGGGCACATCCATCATCGATTCAGCCAATCAGACGCTGAACGTTCTGGAGAAAAAGCACGGATGACAGTTGATATAGACACCAGTGTCAATGGCCTTCTGAATGGGAACCGCCGGATTCTGGCCAAAACCATCACCTTGATCGAAAGCTCTCTTTCAAGCCATCAGTCTTTGGCCCAGGCCATTCTCGACCGGCTCTTGCCACACACCGGAAAGGCGGTGCGCCTGGGGATTACAGGCGTTCCTGGCGTAGGGAAAAGTTCTTTTATTGAAAGTCTGGGAATGCTGCTGGTTGAAAAAGGGCATCATGTGGCGGTTTTGGCCGTTGATCCCAGCAGCACTCGCAGCGGCGGAAGTATTCTTGCTGACAAAACCCGAATGGAGCGGCTTTGTGCGGACAGTCGGGCGTTTATTCGGCCATCGCCCTCCAGCGGAACCCTGGGCGGGGTCGCCCGAAAAACCCGGGAAACCATGCTGGTTTGCGAGGCGGCCGGGTTTGATGTGATTATAGTTGAAACCGTCGGGGTCGGCCAGTCTGAAACCACAGTGTCCCTAATGGTGGATTTTTTTCTGGTACTGATGCTGGCTGGAGCCGGCGATGAACTTCAGGGAATCAAAAAAGGGGTTCTGGAGCTTGCCGATGCCGTCGCCATCAACAAGGCTGATGGGGATAACATTGAAAAAGCCAGAAGGGCTCAAAGAGACTATGAAACAGCGCTTCAACTGTTGAGGCCTGCCTCTCCCAACTGGTCGCCTCCGGTGCTGACTTGTAGCGCCAGAGAATTGACAGGTATCGAAGATATCTGGTCCGTTGTTCTTAAACACCGGGATATCATGACCTCAAGCAGCGAGCTGGACCAGAACCGCAGGTCTCAGGCTTTGTCCTGGATGTGGTCACTTGTTGAAGAGGGACTGAAAGATCGGTTTCACCATCACCCGGAAGTTCAGCATCACCTGCCCCAACTGTCGCGGCAGGTGGAAAGTGGGATGTTGTCGCCGACAGCGGCAGCCTGTCAACTGCTTTTTTTGCTTGACAAATCATAATTTAACTGGCTACATCATAGCTATAAGATAGCATTGATAAACTCATAAACATTTATCAATGAATCTGGCATTAACCCTCAA
>Ga0194044_10000031_pt1 | contig 51095 bp, 50 predicted proteins | sample JunL4417m_MetaG_FD_155460 | JGI IMG/M metagenome (GOLD analysis project Ga0194044, IMG submission 155460) | Anoxic zone freshwater microbial communities from boreal shield lake in IISD Experimental Lakes Area, Ontario, Canada - Jun2016-L442-17m | ecosystem: Environmental > Aquatic > Freshwater...
GACTGATCGGCCCCAGTGCGCCCAGGAGCGACAGGCCCTCCGCACCACCCGCTTACACCGAGTAAGAGGATAAAGAGCGTCGTGATCGACAAAACTAAAATATGACGACTCTTAGACATATCACGTACCTCCTAAGTCACCCAAAAACAAAATGTTAATAAAACCCTTTCGTATGGAGTCATCCTAGCTCATCCCTTTTGCCGATGTCAAGCAAAAAAACTTTTTGTTTACAATTAAATGGCAGACTTATGAATGCTCAACAATGTGACTAGATCTGACTAATAGCTATATTGAAGGTGAGATTTAATCTAAGTCAATTCTCAAAAGCGGTTATAAGAAGCTGCAAACATGGTAGGATTTTCATGAAATTAAAGCCATTAGCCATCCTCATAACACTATGGGCACCACCATGACTGATTAAATTGTTCGCTCAATCCGATACGCGTCCCAAAGGATCACTGCCTGTAACTTAATGCAGCTTCTTATAATAGTCGGTAGCCATTTATTTTTTCTCTCGATACGCCTTGACAATATATTTATACCATAATATCCTCAGATGCGGCTTGGGACAGATTTTCAAATAGAGAGATTAGTCATAACATGCTGAATTAATGATCTATTGAACGCAAATTGAGCGTTTAATGGTGCGATCCTTTAACAACCATCATCCGGTGCGAGGTACCGCTTCAGGGAATAGCTACTCTGCACTTCGCCAGGTTTGTGGCTTTGCACATGAAGCCCACCAGAAAAGTTCAACGAGGATTCAGAATTCATTCCGACCGGGAGTCTGCTCTCAATAATGTGCACATAGTCCTGGTGGGAACTACGCACGCCGGGAACATAGGCGCCGTCGGGCGTGTCTTAAAAAACATGGGCCTAAGAAACCTTACACTCGTTTCTTCAGCCCAATGCGGTCCTGATTCGGAAGCCGTTTCCATGGCATCAGGGGCGTATGACATAGTGGAGCAGGCTCGTGTAGTCAGCGACTTGCCCAGTGCCCTGAAGGATACTGTCATGGCTGTGGGGACATCCGGAAGACTCGGTGGAAAACGGATTTACGCTGCAACACCGGAAGAGATTATCCCTGAACTCCTGCAAAACGCCCTCCAGGGACCGGTTGCCTGTGTTTTCGGACGCGAATCTCGTGGTTTGACGAATGAAGAACTCAAACTGTGCACTCATCATATGATCATTCCCACAAATGCCGAATTCGCATCGATGAATCTGGCTCATGCCGTAGCAGTGATAGTCTACGAGCTATTTAAGGTCTGCTGCAGGCCTGTAGGATTCCAGGTCCGGAGATTTCGGCCCGCATCCGCACAAGTGCGTGAAGAAATGTATTCTCATGTTGAAACCGTGCTGCTCCGGGCAGGGTTCTTGGACCAGTCCAATCCTCTCAGAATGATGAGGGATATACGCCGCATCTTGAACAGTGCCCAGATGGACGACCGAGATGTGCAGATCATCCGTGGAATATTTCGTAAAATAGGTAACATGGCGAGGATCGCTGATGAAGAGATGGATCGGTTGGGCAAGCAACGCTCCCGCAATACAATATCCGATCACGAAATTCTTAGGCGATGAGGGGGAATAACATCGGTATGGCGATGTTTTCATATCCGTTCATTGATCCGGTGGTGTTCAGAGTGGGCCCTCTTGCAGTTCGCTGGTATGGAGTGATGTACCTCCTCGGCTTTTTAGTAGCATTCTTCATCATAAAATCCGAACTCAAGCGCAGGCAGGGCCCCATTCCTGCACAACAGGCCGATGATCTGCTTTTCCATTTAATTCTAGGACTTTTGATAGGGGCAAGACTCGGGTATACATTTTTTTACAATTGGGAAAGTTATCTCATGGCCCCATGGGAAATACTCGCTATTTGGCACGGTGGAATGAGTTTTCACGGTGGACTGGTGGGTATGCTCGTGGCTGGTTTCATCTTTGCGAGAAGGCGTAAGGTGCCTTTCCTGGAACTTGCAGATATTGGAGCACTCGCCGCGCCCATTGGGTTGATGTTGGGAAGGATTGGAAATTTCATCAACGCGGAACTTTTCGGAAGAGTTACCGCTGCACCCTGGGGAATTGTTTTTCCCATGGGCGGAGACCTTCCACGACATCCCTCCCAGCTTTACGAAGCCATTTTGGAAGGACCGATCCTTTTTGCATTTCTGTGGTGGCTCCGTTTACGGACTGAACGCCATGGTGAAGTCTTGGCCGCTTTCGTCATAGGTTACGGAGCAGTTCGCTTCTTGATCGAGTTTTTCCGTGAACCGGACCCACAGCTCGGCTTTATCGTATATGGGCTAACCATGGGCCAGATCCTTTGTCTCGTCATGATTGTCGCCGGCATGATTCTCGTGGCACGTTCGAGGGAGCACCGGCAGGTGAAGCCGGTAGTGAATACGAGCAACAACCTCTCTTCGATAAAGAGTCATGGTCAAGGCGGTCTTTCCTAGAGCCATGAGAATAATTTAACCTTACACAACAACGTGATGTCATAGAGTTAACAACAATGATTCGTCTCCTGAATAAGAAAGTCTTAACAATAGTGCCGGTTTCGGTCATTTTTGTTGCGGTATTTATTGTCGTGAACGGGTTTGATGTGGTAATCGGCCAAACCGGCGAAGATGTGTCCGGAACTGACGTCGGACAGTCCTCAGAGGTCACCGTGGCACCGCAGACAGGACCGGAGGTTGATCAATCAGGCATACCAGTCGACAAAGCTGGTGATTTACCGGATGTAGCCGTATCACCCCAGCCTGTAGACATTCTCAAGGCGCTTGAGAATGCTGAAGAAAATGCCCACAAGGCAGCGGTTGGAGTTGACCGTCCAGGTTCAGACCAAGCCCCAAAAGTGCCTGAAGCTAAGAGTTCAGCCGAGGTCGCGGAGCCGGAAACCTCGGATCCCGGTAATACACCAAAGGTTATTGAATCCACGGATTCGGCAAAAGGCACAGACTTAGATGCTCTCATAAAACAGGCTGGGGATCTGGAAAAACAAGGAAAACTCGCCGAATCTCTTGAACTTCATAAAATGGTCCTCAAGAAGCTACCAGCATCGGGTAACAAAAAAGTCATTGCCTCGGTTCTCAGCGGCGCTGCCCGTGTCTCTCACCGCTTGGGAAGCAATAAGGAAGCGCTCGCGTACATCAACCAGTCCATCGAGCTTAACAACGCGTTGAAGAACGCGAGGGCGCGCAGTGTTGATCACATTCTTGCCGCTCGTATCCTCATGGCCGAGTCTAATTACGCTCCAGCTCTCGAATCACTCCAAGAGGCGCTGAAAATCCTTCCCACGTCGGAAGCGGCTGAAATGCCCGATTTGTTGGAACTCATCGCTTCTTGCCAGATCAAGCTTTTGCGATATTCTGACGCCTTCAAATCTCTCAATCGTCTCTTGTCCATGTACAGCAAAGATGGGAATCAGCTTGAAATTGCGCGTGTGAACCTCCGTATCGGGGAAGTCCAGGTGTCACGGTTTGATTACCGAACGGCCACGGATCATTTTAGACGAGCGGAGAAAGTATATCGTGATTTGAAAAGGAAAAAGGAGCTTGGAGAAACCCTTTTTGGAATAGCCTATCTCGAACAGACACTCGGCGACATCAAGGGTGCTCAAAAGACCATAGAGGAAGCCAAAACGTTCTTGACCGGACAAGAGAATGCCGAGAGCGCGGCGTTTCCCTCGATGGTAAAAGGAATGAACGCTTATCACCAGGGAAAGACTGTTCAGGCAATCAATTACCTTTCTCGGGCTTTGAGCCTTTACGAAACATCCGGAGATAGCCTCATGGCGGCACGTGTGAGGCTTGCTCTGGCGAACATCCACTTGGACCGCTCACGATCGAAACCTGCCCTTGAATTAGCCGGTAAATCACTCGAAGAATTCCGCAGCAAATCAGCTATTGGAGGAGAGGCCGCGGCCCTCCTTCTGATAGGGGAAGTCTATTTTCGTCAGGGATTTGTCCAAAAAGCCTTGGAGTATGTTCGGGAGGCGTCGGCCCTCTCAAAGAAGATCAATGATCGAGATCAGATGGTACAGGCGCGTATTGTCCTTGCCGAGATTCACAGCAGCTTGGGAGACATCGAGTTCACTTCGAAATTGTTGAAGGAAGCGATAGACGATTCCAAAGTCGGTATAAATACGCGAACAAGAGGAAATTTACGATTATCAGTTGCCAGATTCAAGTTATCCAGGGAGTCATTGGATAAAGCTTTACAGGACGCAGCCGATGCGCGGAAAGACTTCGTGGAGATAAACGATTTACGAGGGATTGCCGATAGCGATCACCTAGTGGGATTAGCTCACGAAATGCGAGGCGAGCAAGAAAATGCATTACGCTTGCTTCAAAAGGCATTAGAGGAACATCGGTCCATTGGTGATCGTTTAGGGGAAGGTCGTGATCTGACCGCTCTGGGCGTCCATTACAAGAATCAAGGTGATTACGACAAGGCCATGGAATATTTCAGCGAGGCCTTGGAGCTGCGCAGAGGAATTGGAGACCGCAGGGGATACGCAGCAAACCTTGCAAATATAGGGAACATACTGAGACTACGCAATCAAGTTCCTGAAGCTCAGCATAATCTTGAACAGGCCTTAACCGTTTTTAAAGAGCTTTCTGACAAGAAGGGTGAAGCGGACTCGCTCACCAATTTGGGTCACGTTGACGCGGCCAGGGGAATGCAATCTGCGGCGCTCGAGAGATTTGCGGCTGCTTTGAAGCTTCATCGAGAGATAAAAGACAATCGGGGAGCAGCCACTGATCTTGCAAATATGGGGAGAATATATCTAGCAAAGGGCAATTTGGAAAATGCTTCCTCAGCGTTGGAAGAAGCTGCAAAACTTAACAAGGTCATCCGAAACCCGAGAGGTGAGGTGGCAATACTTTCGGAACTTGCCATGCTGCAGCGGGCCAAGAACAATTCTGCCGGAGCGCTTTCACTTTTGAATCGTGCCCTTGAACTGGCCCGACAGACGGCGGACGCCCGAGCCGTTGCCTCAATTAACCTCAAGATGGCTACAGTGCTTGAGGACACTGGTGACTACAACAAGGCCTTAGAACTTCTTCGCCTTACATTGAGCACGATGAAACAGCAGGGCGACCGCAAAGGAGAACTCTGGGCTCTAGGTGGCATAGGGGTAATTCAAGTAAAGACTGAAGATTATGAAAATGCTCTTCAGAACTTGCTGGAAGCGCAGCGGCTTCGTACTGAATTAGGGATTCCGGCTTCCCAGTCCCGTGAGCTGGATTTTCACTTAGGGGAGATTTACGAAGGTTTCAGGGACTTTGAGCGCGCGCTGGAACATTACCAAAAAGCTCTTACCATTTTACAGAATCCGGGGAATGAAAGTGTCCTCGCGCGGATATACGATCGCATCGGAAATATTTACTACTCCATGGAAGAATATTCCAAAGCAAAGGATTTTTATGAAGATGCGTTGAGAATGAGCACCGAAACGCGAAACATTTCTTTGCAGAAGAGCCAGTTAATCCGCTTAGGCGACATTTCAAGCAAGTTGGGGGATGCGGAGACGGCCCTGAAATATCAGCAGAGGGCGTTGGTCCTCAGTAGAGAGACCCATGATGGACAGACTGAAGCACGAATCCTTACGCGCATGGGTACCCTCAACCAGGTTCTTGGGCGTCCCCGTGTTGCCCTGGATCACTACGGTGAGGCTAAGGATATCCACACAAAGCTCGGTGACCGCCGTGGTGTAAACGAGAACTTACTCCAAATAGCCTTGGTAACGTCTACTCTGGGAGATTCCGAGACAGCCGTCGAAGATCTGAAGAAAGCTTTTGAGATATCTCAGTCTTCCGAGGACCGCAGCATGCTATGGAAGGCCTATTTCATAATGGGTCGGACACTGGAAAGTAAAAAGACCCCGGGAGAAGCCCTGGAGTCCTACAGGAAGGCCATAGCGATATTGGAAGCCATGGAAGCCGAAACAGTTGAGATGTCGGATGATGATGATTTTATCTTCGGAGGAAAGACAGCCCTCTTCGAGACTGCTCTGCGTGTACTGATGAGTCTTGCCCGTAAAGATCCCGGAGGCGCATACGACAACCAAGCTCTCCGCATAGTGGAAAAACTTAAAGCTGTATCCTTTGAGAAAACTCTGTCCGCAATTAATGTGGACAGCTTTTCAGACTTACCCAACGAGTTGTTGATAAAAGAAAAGAGCCTAAAACTAAGTCTGAGAAAACTGAATGAACGTCTAGAGGAAGAGCGTTCCAAGGTCAATCCGAATCAAAGTCAAATCCGGAAACTCCTTGATGAGAGAAGAGCCAAAGAAAAGAGTTTCAAACAACTCAAAGAGCGACTTTTGGCAGAGTATCCAGCGTATTCGGAATTACGTTATCCTCGTCCGATTACGGTTCATCAGCTTCAGAAAGATGTTATCGATCAGGACGAAGCGGTTCTCCAATACATGGTGACCCGGAGCCGCACGTACGTCTTCGCACTGGACAAGCAGCGGTTTCACACCTATTCAATCGACTACTCCGGCAACGACATTGAAAAGGATATAGACGCTCTCACACGGCCTCTACACCGCGCCGACACACAAGCAAGCTGGGACCCGTCGGTAGCTTATCGGGTCTATTCGAAGATCATCAAGCCGATAGAATACTTTTTGGTGGGGAAAAAGAGCGTAGTGATCATCCCACACGGACCTCTTTCATCGCTTCCTTTTGAGATACTGGTAGATTCAAAGACCCACGCTGCAAGGAGATTCTGGTCGGCAACCGATCGCCCAAGTTACCTGGTGGAAAAATATGCCTTCAGCTATGCTCCCTCAGCCTCGATTCTTACTCAAATTCGAACAAGGAGTCGAGAAAGAAAGCCCGGCTGGAACCTCGTAGCATTCGGCGATGCTGATTACGCAGACTCACAGAAGACTAAAAACCCCAACCCAGGCTCTGAAAAGCTTATGAACTCAATGAACATCAGTTCCGGGGGTTCGCGCGGCCAGGATCTCCGTCCCTTGCCGGGTGCTCGTAAAGAGATCTCTGAAATAGTAAGGATCATGGGAGGGCCAACCCAAACATACGTTGGACCGCTGGCCACAGAAACTCTATTCAAAAAAGTGGATCTAGCTCGTTACGGATACGTTCATCTCGCGACACACGGAGTGCTGTTAAGCGGCGCCGGAAAGTTTCAGCAGCGGCCTGCCATAATTTTTTCTCTTTACGGAGACAAGGAAAACGACGGTTTTCTCCAGTTGGGAGAAGTTTTCGGTTTACGGCTCAATAGTGATCTGGTGGTACTATCTTCTTGTCTTACTCCTGGGAAAATTGACCTTGGAGATTCCAGTGGTCTCACTGGACTGGCCCGAGCATTTCTTTTTGCGGGCACAGACTCGGTCATCCTTAGCATGTGGCAGGTTAATGACGAGAGCACGGCCAATCTCTTCATAGAGTTGTACCGCAATCTTAAAGACGGATCAAAAGCCGAAGCTCTGCGTGCGGCCAAGCTGGCGTTGCTCAAAAATTCCGGAACAAGTCATCCCTATTATTGGGGACCGTTCATTCTCATGGGCGATTGGCATGTTCGGTTGCATCCCTCCTATAACAGGCCTGCGCCGGAGACAGTTCGTTTCAAAGGGCTTTCGAACTGGAGAAAACTTCTTAGTTTCTGAAATGATAGAAGTAGTGTCAATAGCCATTCCTGGAAGATCCCACTGGTGGAATTTCGAATGGGGGGCAACCTTTTGAATTCTCTTAAGAATGCGGCGTTCTTCATTACTCTTTTTTTTGCAGTTTCTCCAGTTGATGCCGGTGCGCAAAACTGTCCTGCAATGAACAAAGAACTCGCACGGTTGAGGATGGAGTATCATAGGCAAGCCGCCTCGGCGTCTTCTCGGACAGGATCCGTCAGTTTCGAAGAGTTGGCCGTGATTCTGGACAAGATAGTCGAGCTAAAAGATTCCATGAGAAAACTCAATTGTGAGATCCACGCCCGGCCGAAAACCTTTCAGAATGCTCGTTGAGGTGGAATCTGGGAGATGAAACATGGACGATGAAGGTATCAAGCGTGTAGCCCAACTCATGAGGAGCGCTCGAAAGATAGTAGTCTTTACCGGCGCAGGAATATCAACAGAGTCGGGGATTCCCGATTTCAGGTCTCCAGGGGGTATATGGTCTCAATACAATCAAGACGATCTTACCTATCAGAAATTTCGGTCCCATGAAAAATATCGCAAGCTTTACTGGGCGTACGACAGGGCCAGGTATCCGGCCATGAGTGACGCGCTCCCAAACCAGACCCACGAAGCGATAGTGGAGATCGAGCGCAGTGGCCTCCTCCTTGCCCTCATTACCCAGAATATCGACGGACTCCACCAGAAGGCGGGGAGCGATCCAAACAAGATATACGAGTTGCACGGTACGGTAAAAGAGGTGACTTGCCTGGACTGCTCCACACGCTGGGTCCGGGAGGAGATCACTGACCGGATGGATCGAGAAGGTATCGAAGTTCCCTACTGTCCTCATTGCGGCGGTCCACTTAAATGCGCGACCATCGCGTTCGGACAATCATTACCGGCTGAGGTACTTGAGAAGAGCTTTGCTTACGCTCGGAACTGCGATCTATTTCTTACCATCGGATCATCTTTGGTGGTTCAGCCCGCGGCCATGCTTCCGCTGGAGGCCAAGAGGGGTGGAGCACGCCTCGTCCTGGTCAATCTGTCAACTACTCCCTACGATCAAGCCATGGACATAATCGTGAGGGGTAATGCAGGACCGGTCATGGACTCGATTATGACGGAGTTGAGAAGATTTTCGGACGAATGAATTGGGAGCGGCATCCCCCCTTGTACCATTCGAAGCGAAGGGGGCATGCCGCAAGTCTCAGAGGAATAATCAAGAAATTATTAAGGGAACCGAACTGCCAAAAGTATGATCAGCGTTTTGAGAATTGGAAGCTCGCGCGGGCTCCCCGTTTACCATACTTTTTACGTTCCTTGACGCGGGAATCTCGGGTAAGGAACCCAGCACTCTTAAGAACGGAACGGTACACAGGGTCGACATTCAGAAGGGCTTTGCTGATGCCGTGTTTTATTGCTCCCGCTTGACCGGAAAGGCCTCCACCCCGCACGTTTACAATTATGTCGAATCTCCCGGCTGTTTGGGTCAACTCAAAAGGCTGCATGATCACCATTCTCGAGGTCTGGCGGCCAAAATAAGAATCGAGAGAACGGTCGTTAACCAGACATGCACCTGATCCCGGCCTTAGCCAAACTCTGGCGATGGCATTCTTCCTCTTGCCTGTAGCATAATGACGTTCATGCTCCATTTTTAACTCCAAAACTAAAACTGATACATTTCAGGCTGTTGTGCGGCATGGGGGTGTGTCTCACTCGAATAAATCTTCAACTTAGTCAGTTGAGCGCGGCCCAGGGTGTTCTTGGGGAGCATGCCTCGCACGGCTAGTCGTAACATCCTGTCGGGTTTCTCCTTGAGAAGTTTGTCTGCCCGAATGGACTTCAGGCCTCCAGGTGTCCGGGTGTGGTGGTAATAGATCTTTTGCTGGAGTTTATTTCCAGTGAGACGCACCTTGGATGCGTTCACCACTATGACAAAGTCGCCGGTATCCATGTGGGGGGCGAACTGGGGTTTGTGCTTGCCACGAAGGATTCGAGCGGTTTCAGCTGCGAGCCTGCCCAGAACTTTGTCCTTGGCGTCAATTACGAGCCATTTTCTTTCCACTTCCCCTTTTTTCGGGGTCCAGGTTTTCATGTCACACCTCTTTACTCACTCAAACGCAAATTACTATCACTGCGTATAGAACCTGTCAAGAAATATCAGGCAACGACCAAAGTTGAGTCAAGACTGATTCTTGACAGAGGGTAATGGATTTTGAAGGTGATATTTTTATTTTCGGTGATGTTTTCTTGACATAGACTATTTGAGACCTTATACTAAAGTGTCTTGCAACCCTATGCTAGGCATCTTTCCGAAAAGACGAATCTCAAGATAATAATGGTGTTCCTGACAGGTTGAGTTGCCTCATCTAGGGCGCAGATTTTTTAAAAGGCATCATGTTCAAGGAGGACGAAATGGCGAAAACTAAACTGGTCAAACCTCACGGTGGTGGCGAACTTAAGTCGTTGCTGCTGGAGGGTGCTGCACTGAAAGAGGAACTGAAGAAGGCCGAATCCCTGCCCAAACTGAATATTACTTCAAGGGAATCCGGGGACCTTCTGATGATGGGATGTGGAGCTTTCACGCCTCTGGAAGGCTTCATGACCTACGCGGATTGGAAGGGTGTCTGCGATGAATACAAAATGGCCAGCGGCCTATTCTGGCCTATCCCCATCACGGTTTCCACCGATGATGAAAAAGTGAAGCCGGGAGACGAGGTAGCTCTAGTCGATAGTGATACCGGAGAAATCATGGCTACCATGAAGATTACCGAAAAGTATCAAATCGACAAGAACTACGAGTGCAAAGCGGTATTTAGAACCGACGACAAGGAACATCCCGGTGTCGAGAAAGTTATGGCCCAAGGCAAGTACAATCTGGCAGGTCCTGTGAAGGTCTTGACCGAAGGCGGATTTCCAGAGAAATATCCGGGCCTTTATGCTCGCCCCTCTGAAACGCGTAAGATCTTTGAGGACAAAGGCTGGAAACGCATCGCTGCGCTGCAGTTGCGTAACCCGATGCACCGCTCTCATGAGTTCCTGGCCAAGATCGCCGTGGAAGTCATGGACGGTTTGATTATTCATCAGTTGCTAGGAAAACTCAAATCCGGAGACATTCCTGCCGAAGTTCGTGTTGATTCTATTAACGCCCTGGTAGACAACTATTTCGTAAAAGACACCGTGGTCACAAAAGGTTATCCCATGGAAATGCGGTATGCAGGCCCTCGGGAAGCTCTTCTTCACGGAGTATTCCGCCAGAACTACGGCTGCAGCCACCTCATCGTGGGACGTGACCATGCAGGCGTGGGCGACTATTATGGTCCATTTGACGCGCAGACGATTTTCGACGATATTCCTGAAGGATCTTTGGAACTCCAACCACTTAACATCGATTGGACTTTCCACTGCTTCAAATGCGGCGGTATGGCCTCTATGAGAACATGCCCCCACGGTAAGGCAGACCGACTGCTACTATCCGGCACCTTGGTGCGCAAGACTCTTTCCGAGGGTGGAGAGTTACCCCCGGAATTTTCTCGGCCTGAAGTAGTCAAGATCTTGCAGGACTATTACCAGGCACTCGACGAAAAAGTTGAGATCAAACTCCACGGCCATGCCACGGGTGCAGCCGACAAGAAGTAGTTTTTTTAAAAGCAGTATCTAGGTGTTGACCTTTTAAAGCCCGGTCGCCGGAATTTCCTGGTGACCGGGTTTTTTCTGAGGCTGCGGCTGTTTGGGGCCTATATCTGCCTTTATAACTTGACGAACTTGGTACAACTAGCGTAAAATTGTTCAGTTAAATATATGGAGATGGATTGTCGGTAAGACAAGACTGAGGAATGAGAATAACCCCCCGATGAGTGATCTTTTTGAGAAATGCTATTCCTTTAGCCGTGATCAAGAGGCAATAGCCCTCGGCTTTTATCCTTTTTTCAAGGTCATTACCAGTCTGAATGGACCTCACGTCACGGTTGACGGCCGGGAAATGATTATGGTGGGCTCCAACAACTACTTGGGGCTCACCACTCACCCTAAGGTGAGAGAGGCCGCCATGAAAGCCCTCATGGAATATGGCACAAGCTGTTCCGGTTCCAGGTTTCTCAACGGAACGATTGATCTGCATGAGAAGCTGGAAGCTTCTTTGGCGCGATTCATGGGGAAAGAGGCTGCCCAGGTCTTTTCTACGGGTTTCCAGACCAATCAGGGAGTAATAGCCCCTCTCATAGGGAGAGGTGAGAGTGTCATCATTGACAGGCTTGTTCATGCAAGCGTGGTTGAGGGAGTTCGGCTATGTTTTGGGAAGGTAGGCAGGTTTCGACATAATGACATAGTGTCGCTTCGCAAAAACCTCGAGGTATGCCCTTCAAACAAAGGGATCCTTGTAATAGTTGACGGTGTTTACAGTATGGAAGGCGACATCGCTGCCCTACCCGAGATAGTTAGAACTGCAAAAGAATTCGGTGCGCGGATCATGGTGGACGATGCGCACGGTATTGGTGTGCTGGGTGCTTCCGGGCGCGGCACATTAGAGCACTTCGGCCTGATTGAAGAAGTTGATCTTGTCATGGGGACCTTTAGTAAATCGCTGGCTTCCCTGGGCGGTTTTGTCGCCGGCGATGCCCGCGTGATTGCATATGTTAAACACCATTCCAGAGCCCTGATATTTTCTGCTGCGATGCCTCCGGCTGCCGTTGCAGCAGTACAGGCGGCACTGGAGGTCATCGATACCGAACCCCAGATACGTGAACGGCTATGGGAAAATACCCGCTTCCTTATGGAAAACGTGGTCGCACTGGGCTTCAACACAGGACCGACCCAGACCCCGGTAGTCCCCATAATTGTAGGAGACGATGTTCTTACCGCCGTGTATTGGAAGCGCCTTTTCGACGAAGGCATTTTTACTAATTGTGTTATTGCGCCGGGAGTTCCGCAGGGATCCCAGAGGATAAGAATGTGTTTGATGGCAACGCATACACTCGAGGATTTGGAAAAGGTCGTAGATGTCTGCGGCAGAGTCGGTAGGGAACTTGGGATAATCAGCTAATGGAGTTGCAATCATGAGTGTCGGAAAGTCCACCATCTTGGATCTGAAAGATTTTATTTGCGGAAACAGCTTCTATTTCTCGATGCTGATTGCGATGTTAACCTGGTTAATGTTCTCACCTTTGACCACTAATGTGATCGAAGCCGTCAAGGGAGATTCAAGATTAGGCACTCAAAGCAGCGCAGGGGACGTTACTCCGGATGCACTCCCCAGTAGAGAACTTTCACCGGACGAACGTATAGAAAAAATTGAAGAGGCCCTTAATTCTATTAAAAAAACCGGTGAGAAGTCCGAAGAAAGATCGTACTTTAACAAAATGGTTAGCCTGGAGTTGATTAGTTACGTAAAAATTATGGTCATAGTCCTTATAATAATAGCAGTAGTATTTCCACTCACGATCTGGTTGATGAGCCGTAGAAGGCTACTGGGGCTGTCCGGTCTGTCTACGGAAGTTACCGCAACGCTCCTGCTCATTGAGGAGCGCCAGGCAAAACTTGCCAACATACTAAAAGAAATTCAGGGGGAAATCGACTACATGGAGACCCTGTCCGCCCCTGACCTCAGAAAACTTATCGATCAGGCTGAGAAATACCTCAAACAGAATGAAAAGGATCTGGAACGGGCCGGTTCCAAATCGAACAGGAGAGCCCTGGATTAGGAATTATATCAAGTGCCGAAATGAATATTGCTTGTGAACGAAGTTTGTAATTAGGAAAGAAATTTCAGCAGTTAAACGATTTCGCCTTCAGACTGATAACATCACTGGTTTACGTTGCGTTGGGCTCAGGGTAAAATTAATACGGGAGTGCCCAGAGACACTTTAGGAAACAACTCCTCTATTTCAAAATTCCACATAGCGATACAGCCATCCGTCCAGTTGTGCGGTTTGGGAAACAGCAATAAAGTCCATGTGTTTTCATAATTCTCTGAGGGGTACCCATGGATGCCGACCCATCCTCCCATTTTCGTTTCCCACGGTGGAGTCTTGCCATTACGAATACTGTGGATGATAGAGTCTCGGTTATCCAATGAGATGACACCATTTTCAAAAGCCTTTTGGGCATCTTCTATCCCCGGGTAGCTGATCCCCAGAAAACGGTGAAAACGGCTGGTTGTGCTCTTGTAACAGATGAAGTAATCTCCTTCAGGCGTTTTGCTATCTCCTGTGATCGTCTTGGGTCCCTGTGGACTTGTTCCCAGGCACACCCTATATGCCTTGACAATGCTACCATTACTATGAAATTCAAGAAGTTGGCGGTCTTTGTACACGATAATTCTTGATTTGGACTCCTCGGGTTTTTCTTCTTCAGCGTTACTTGGAGGACTAAAGAGCAATAGTGTGAAAATAATCAAGGCCAGTAGAAAAATCCATGCCGCACATGTGCCGGAACTGATCGGCCTGAGCCTTTCGGAAAGGAGATAATGATACCATTTCGTCTTCATTGAAGAAACATATCTATCGCCTTGGCCAAGCTTGGTAACCCCTTTCGAGGTGAAACGAGTTGACTCATCGTGTAGCGGTTTCCAGTGTCTCAGTAAGGAGTCGGGCATTTTCGGAAAGCGATCCTTTCCCTTCGTAAAAAACGTCTTGGGCAGTAATATCAGGGCCGTGATAGACATCATTGGCTTGCTTGTCAGGTGCCAGTGATGCTCCTGTCAGGGACATGCCGGCGAAGAGTCCCTTTGCTCGAGAGTATGACAGGATTCCTGAATCAAATCTCAAGTTGGTTTCGGCAGAGGCCTCTCGACCAACAGGACCAGCGGTCATTGACAAGTCCGCACCCAGGGTAAACTTGTCCTCAAGCACACCCTCAACACCTTTATCGCTCATCACCAGAAGTATGAGGTCTACAGACTGGACCCCCACCTGTGGGCCGAAGCTTCCACTTCGGATCTTGAAAAAAGCCGGCTTACTCCACTGCCCGGTCTGTTCGTCTCTCCGAAGGACAATTCCATTGCCGAAACTGAATCCCACGAGTGCACCGACTTTCACAACGTTGGGGAAAATGGCCAGACCTCGGCATCTCTTGAGGAGATCGCGGGGAATGGTGCGATCCGGCATATCAAGCACCTTTTGAATTACCACGTTGCAATCGAGAATCCTTTGATCCATCTCCTCAAAGGGTGAGCCGGCCCAAAGAGTTGCATTCAACAAAATCAATGCAAAAGTAGAAAAAGCCGTGTAAACCCTCAGCATATTCTTCAGCCTCTCTGGTTTTACCCCCGAATGAAAACCATGATAAATGCTGCTTCAGTGTTTGAATGCTCTCTGATTCGTGAACATCATTGACACCTTGGGATTTGCCTCGTTACAAGCCTGGATCGATTCAAAGTCCCTCTCAGATCCGCCAGGATGTACAATTGCTGTAATTCCCTCCCGAATACCAACTTCAACTCCGTCTCGAAACGGAAAAAACGCGTCGGACACCATGACTGACCCGACAAGACCGGCCTTGCATGCACGCACTTCTTCATCCAATTCAGAGCGGATTTTGGTGTCTGTCATTTCATTAAAAGGTTTTCCGTGTCGTTCGAAGCACAGTCGGTCTCTCAACTTGACATAAGCCTTGATTACGGCCAGTTCAGCTACACCGACCCTGTCCTGTTCGCCTGTCCCGATTCCGACTGTGCACCTGTCCTTAACATAAAGAACCGAATTCGAGGTAACACCCTGTTCAACTGCCCATCCGAATATCATGTCCTCAATCTCTCGTTTTGTGGGAGTGCGCTCTGCGACATACTGATTTCCCTGGTAAATCGCAGTGGCCGGGATCAGATCTTCCGCATGGCGGATCACATTTATGGGCGACTGTTGGATAACTATACCGCCGTCAATGAGAGACTTGAAGTCCACAAAGCGTAGTGCTCCATATTCTTCAAGCCTCTCGATACCCGGAACGGCAATGATGCGCAGGTTCTTTCGGCGTTGAAGAATTTCAACCGCCCCTTCTTCATAATCCGGCGCAGCAACCACTTCGAGATAGTTCTCGGAGATCTTTGTTGCCGTGGTCTTGTCCAAAGGGCGATTGAATACTGCTGCACCGCCGAAAGCTGCAATGCGGTCTGCCTTGTTAGCCCGCAGGTAGGCTTCAGTAAGGTTCTCGTGTACTGCGACCCCTGAAGGATTGTTATGTTTCATAATCGCGCAGGCAGGAATTTCCATCATAAATTTGAGTATATTCAGGGCATTGTCCACATCGGTAAGATTCGTCTTGCCCGGGTGTTTTCCTGACTGGATCATCTCTGCTTCGCTGAGGGAACTTACAAGACCCTTCCCCGGCGATATAAACTTACACTGGCCGAGCGTGAGATTACCTGAGACCAGTTCGTACATGGCAGCCTCTTGTCCGGGATTTTCCCCGTAACGAAGCCCCTTCTCGATGAGTTGTCCAGACGAATCTGGAATTTTCCATGACTTTTTCTTGTATTCGAGCGTTTGATTCCCGAAGCTAATCGTCATCACATCCGGGAAGTGGTCATCCATGATGGTTTTATATTTCTTTTTCGTGTCTTCCATAGTCGACTTTCCTTTCAAAAAAAACGTGCGTTTCACTTAATTCTAGCACTGATCCTCCATCCAGTGCAGTAGTTTTTTCGAAATATGTCGGCTATTCTTCAGCGCCAAAAGAAAAGGAATCTACGAATCCAAAGGGTCACCCCTTTTATGACGCGATCTCCTATGATATTGTGAAAAAAACTTAGAGGAGTCACCTCTGTGAAGAATACTCGATGGTTCATATCCTGGCCCGTGGTATTTGGGTTAGGATTTCTCGCCGGCGTCGTGTTCTCCGCATGGAAGCTCGACAACCGAACGGGCCAAGTCCCTGTGCAACAACCCGAAACCCGCGAACAGAACAAACAAGTTGATATACAAAGTAGAATTGCGGGAATCGAGAGAATGCTGGAGGTGAACCCCGGCAATGTGGAAGCTCTAGTACAACTCGGAAATGATTACTTTGACACGGGCAATTATGAAAAAGCCGTGGCAAGCTACCAAAAAGCCTTATCTATAGATCCCAGGAACCCGGATGTCATCACTGATATGGCTGTTGGATATCGGAGGCTTGGCAAACCCCAGGATGCTGTGAGTGCTTTTCGCAGGGCGCTGGAGATTGACCCGGATCATTCCATTGCACTGTTTAACATGGGACTTGTCCTGCGTGATGAAGTGAAAGACTATGCCGGTGCAGTGGATGCCTGGGAAAAATTCCTCCAAAAAGCGGGAGATTCTCCTCACGCGGTGATGGTTCGCCCCTGGATAAAAAAGCTGCGGGAAAAAGCGACCCCGGACAAGGGCTCAACTGATGCTTCACCCAGCCAAGACAAATGATTCACGGTAGGGGCGTGATGTCCTACAAATCAATCACTACAACAAAACGATTGTATACTCTCATCCTTCTGCCAGTCTGAATATGAGGAACTCCGTAAGGGCGGCCAGTCCGTGGGTAGGCATGTAGTTGCTCGCTGATATGTCGTAAAGAATCTTGCTGTAGGAGGGAAATTCTTCATCCCCGGCCCAATGGATGAGCGCCACCGGCAACCTGGGGAAAAACTTGAACACAAATCCCTGATCGGCCAACTCAATGGGCTTGCCTCCCCACCGGAGTGCTCTGGCCACCCGCTGCTCATTGTCCAGGGCAAAATAACTCCCAAGATTCTCTGTCGTGGATTTGGCCAAATGCGCCCCCACCACTGCCCCATGCTGCAGAGACCTATAGTCAATCCACTGCCCCATAACTCTTACCGCAGACCCCTGATTCTCCCCTGCAGCAACAATATGGTGCAGAACCAGGACCTTCATGGTGAGTGTATCAATCACGGCATGTCCTGCCCTGATACGGTAGGGCAACAGATCCAAAACAAACCAGCTATGGAGGAACGGGATTACTATTCTCGGGATACCGTTGCTTTTATAATGTGATTCAGTCATCTCTGCGATGCTGAGTGGATCTATCCTCTTAACTTTTTCTATCAATAAATCGTACGATTTCTGCAATTCACCCACGTTTTTGCCAATTTTTTCACGTTCAATCCACATGGTGTATTCGTCGGGGGGTGGCATATTTTCTCCAGCCGCAGGATGAATCGATCCCTGTCCCAAAACCCTCATACCATTTCGCCTTGACAGGGCAAGCCCAATTCAACGGTGACCCATGCCGGGCTTGTCAATTGTGGGATAAAGTCTCCCTTTTATCTACAAGTATTTTGATCTGACAAGGCATTAACAAAATGGCGCCGAAGAGTCTCTCTTGGTACGCCATGATCGGTGACTTCCCAGGGGAATATCTCGTTGGGTAAGCGTTCACGGTGTATGTAGAAATCCGACTCCCGCGACCCTTTCTTACAAACTTCATTCCAGCTCATTTCCCCAAGCGCAATGCTGAGAAGGGTAGACGCTATCCTTCGATCTCCTCGTGAAAGAAATGCCTGAAATATTGCCTGTCGGACGGACTCCGTACGAACAACCAAGTTCGGCGTTTTCTTCAGACCATTCCTGACAATCTTAAGCCGATGCTCGATGATGTGAGGAAATTCCATGGCTGCCCACTGAAAGGGAGTCCATGGTTTGGGTATGAACGGGTTGAGCTGAATGCTGATTCTACCGATTCTCTTGAGGCGACGAGAAGCATCCAGAAAGACTTTACGGCTGTTCAAGGCAAAATCTACTATGGCCTGGGCATCGTCATCTGTTTCGGTGGGCAATCCTACCATGAAGTAGAAACGGATGTGAGGAACTCCTGCGGCTACAAGAAGATCAATCAGTTCGTAGAAACGCTCGGACGGGATTTGCTTTCCGATGACCTTTTTCATGCGGGCAGAGGCAGTTTCGGGAGCCAGGGTGGCAGTCTTCTGGCCGGTTTTGGCAATGAGCCTAATTATTCCGGGGTTGATGCCCTCCGGCCTGATTGAAGACAGAGAAAACTTGCCTCCGCTGCCCACGATGAAGGCCAATATTTCTTCCAGTTCGGGGTGACTTGCAAGGTCGGATCCTATGAGACCGACGGTCCTGCCTTCGCTAACCGATTGTGCAATCTTTTCCCGAAATGTTCCGAAAGGAGTGTGGCGAACGGGGAAATGAATCCAGCCTGCGGCGCAGAATCGGCAGCCTCGTCCACATCCCCGGTTGATCTCAACGAGGAGCGAGTCACCAAATTCCGCTTCAGGGGAGAAAAGTACCGATACTGGAACCGCCGCTTTCTTTGAACGCCTTTTTACTGCCTTGACATGGTCTGGAAATCCCGATTTGGCGTGTATCTCTCGAATGAGACCATCCTGTGCGAAACTGAATGTGTAGGCGGAAGGGACATAGACGCCGGGGACGCCCTGAAATTTGTTCAATAATAAAGATCTGTTGGAAGTAGGAGTGCCGGGAATTTGCACGGCATCGGCAAGGGTCGACAAGAAATCCGAGGGGCCGGAGTCTTTTCCCACCTCTCCGATGAAAGCCAAGTCAAGAAAAGGAGCCAGGGGTTCTGGATTCATGGACACCGAGACTCCACCGGCAATCACAAGAGGGTGATGGGGCCCACGATCCGCACTGAGTGGAGGAATGCCTGCTGAAATCAGCGATCCGGGCACCCTGGGATAATCATTCTCAAAAGGGACGCTAAAAGCAATGACACGAAAATTTGCAAGAGGCCGAGCCGATTCTTCAGACAACAGGTCAATGCAGGTCTGTTTTCCTCGGGAACCAGCCTCAGGAATAAAAAAACGCTCTGCTGAAAAACGTGGATCGGAATTGAACTGATCATACAGGAACTGGAATCCCAGGTTCCCCATGCCCAACCGGTATGAATTCGGGTACACAAGCGCTACCGGTATGACTGATCCCCACGGTTTACTGATCGCTCCTTTTTCACCCTGTCTCGTCATGATACTATTGGGTTTGCCGAAATTTCTATGCGAATGACACAAGTTCGTTCACGGTCGAATGCCTCCAACCCCCTTTGGCAACGGGGGTTGGAGGTTTGGAGATAGAATATGGAGTCCGCTGGAATTAGCTTCACAAGGCCCATGGACTTGTTGCTTCCATGAAGACGAAATGGTATCAGTCAGCCTGTTTCCGTAAGAATGTCGGGATATCGAGATCTTGTTCGTTTTCCATTTCGTAATCATCCACAAGATTAAGATGGCGGCTGTTTTTTTCACGCTTGGTGCGACGTATGAAAGCCGGCATAATCATGTCTTGGGGCTCAGAGGGTATTATTGTTCTTGCCGATGGCTTTTCGCCGCTGCTCTTTTCCACCTGAACCGTGGCAACGGCACGATTAGGAGAAGCAGATTCTCTTTCCACCTGTGAGACACCATCCGCCCTACCGAACCCGGTGGCTATCACGGTGACGTTCACGGACTCGCCCATGTCTTCGTCCAGAACGGCGCCGAAGATGATGTTGGCTTCATCGTGGGCTTCGTTCTGTACTATGGACACTGCGTCATTAATTTCAGAAAGCGTCATGCTGGACGAACCGGTGATGTTTATCAGTACGCCGCGTGCACCGGACATGGACACATCCTCCAACAAGGGGCTGTTTATGGCCATGCGGGTGGCTTCCTCCACACGGCCCTCTCCGATGGCCGATCCGGTTCCCATGAGGGCCACGCCTTTCTCCTGCATGATGGTCTTTACATCGGCGAAGTCGAGATTTATCAAACCGTTGACCGTCACCAAGTCCGAAATGCCCCTTACTCCTTGAAGCAGAACATCATCGGCTTTACGAAAAGCGTCGATAAAGGTGATATCCTTTTTCAGTGAGAGCAGCCTTTGATTCGTAATGATGATAAGGGTATCGACCTCGCGCCGAAGCATCTCCAAGCCATCCTCAGCCTGGCGCAATCTCCTTTTTCCTTCGAAAAAGAAGGGCTTGGTTACAACCGCGACCGTGAGCGCCCCCACTTCCTGGCGAGCTATCCGAGCTATTATCGGGGCTGCCCCTGTGCCGGTGCCGCCACCCAGGCCGGCTGTTATGAAAACCATGTCCGAGCCTTCCAAGATGTCCCGTATGTTTTCGTAATCCTCGTTGGCAGCGATCCTCCCGATCTCGGGATCCGCACCTGCCCCCAGACCTTTGGTTTGTTGTGAACCGATCTGAAGTTTTATTTCAGCCAGATTGTGTTGGAGGGACTGAGCATCGGTGTTGGTACAGATGAATTCTACTCCACCCAGGCCTGACCTGATCATGTTGTTGACGGCGTTTCCGCCTCCACCACCCACACCAATAACCCTTATTAAAGCATTTCGATTGGATTCCATTTCAAAGTCCAGCATTTGCCGGCACCTCCTCAAATAAAAATTGTCCCGAACCTTCCTAACACAACCGGTGATCCCTCCGTTGCCACCGGTAAAATTACGCACATGCGGCATTCATAGGCCCCCAAAGCCAAACCGTCACTTAAAATGCTTCGGCGAACCATTGCTTCATCCGACCCATGACTCGGTCTATCATCCCCCCGTTATTGTAGGACACTCCAAGGTCGAGGCTCTTGTTGCGTGCCCCCCACAGAACCAGCCCGACACCGGTGGCATAAACCGGTGAGTTGACTACATCCACCAGTCCGCTTATCCCAATTGGGTAACCGAGGCGCACAGGCATGTCAAAGAGCTGTTCGGCAAGTTCGCAGATCCCTTGAATGGCTACGCTCCCACCGGTAAGAACCATACCCGAAGCGACTGTTTGCAAGAGGTTGTTTTTTTCCAGTTCTCGGTAGACGAGTCCTAAAGTCTCTTCAATCCGTGGCTCCGTGATGTCCGCAAGCACGGATCTCGGCACAACTCTCGGCGCGCGCCCGCCCACGCCCGGTACTGCAACCGTCTCATCCTTTTCAACAAGCGAACCCAGAGCACAGCCATACCGTTTCTTGATTTTTTCAGCCTCTGCCATGGGCGTCCTGAGTCCGACGGCAATGTCGTTGGTCAACTGGTCGCCACCCACCGGGATCACACAGGTGTGCTGTATGGACCCTTCGGCAAATACGGCTACATCCGTGGTGCCGCCTCCGATATCCACAAGCGCTACGCCCAGTTCTCTTTCATCGGGGGACAGTACAGCTTCTGCTGATGCCATCTGCTGCAAGACAAGGTCATGAACCCTCAAACCGCTTCTGTGGGCGCAACGCACTATGTTTTGAGCTGCGGAAACCGCGCCGGTTATAATATGGACCTTGGCTTCAAGGCGGACGCCGGCCATTCCTACAGGTTCCTTGATCCCATCCTGGGTGTCGACCATAAACTCCTGCGGCAGGATATGAATCACTTCCCGATCCAAGGGTATGGCAACAGCCTTGGCGGCGTCGATAACCCGAGCGACCTCCACGGTTGTCACTTCCTTGTTCTTGATCGCTATGACTCCGTGCGAGTTTATTCCCTTGATATGGCCGCCCGAGATTCCTGCAAAAACGCTTTCGACCTGGCATCCCGCCATCAGCTCCGCGTCGCTGACCGCCTTCCGAATACTGGCTACGGTTTGGTCGATATTGATGACGACGCCTCTGCGTAAACCGCGCGACGACGCAGTGCCGACCCCGATCACATCAACCATGCCGTCAGCGTTTACCTCGCCTATGATAGTGCAAATTTTTGTTGTCCCCACATCAAGGCCGACGACAATCTCTTCACTTCGTGACATATTACTACCCCTGGAGGAATGCCTTGTCCGACGTCCGGACAAGGGCACGATCCTCGAAGTCGAGATTGATGATTCGGGCGTTATGCCATTCTCCCCTCTGGGTCAAGAATTTTTTCAGCCGCCCGTATCTTTGCATTTTCTGTTCAAAGTCGCCTTTCCCAAGAATGACGACTTGCCCACCTCTCGTGTGCAGGCTCAGTCCATCGTCCATACTCAAACGGATCTGGGAAATCTCAACCGCATCCAGACCGAATCCGCCCCTGTCTAATTGGTCCAGCAATCCGAGGCCGGATCTTATCATCTCTTGAATCTCAGGACCTGATGCCTTCAGCTCCTCGGAAACAACTCCCGTAAAGAGAGGAAAATTAACGGGTTCCCCCGGCAGTAGGCTGGTGAAAAATTCTGCCTGCTCATCCACGTAGTAGAGTTTTTCGGCAGCCAATATGGCCCTTGGGGTTCGTTCCTCGATTTCCACGATCAACTGGCCGGGGAATCTTCGGTATACCGTCGCACTACGAATCCAAGGATGCCGCCTCAACCTCGAAGTTATTTCCGCCAAATCCACTGTCAGCAGGTTTATCCCGCCTTCCATGCCCGATGCCTCGACAACCTCCGTCCGTGACAGGCGCTGATTGCCTATTACATCCACCTGTCTGAGGTTGAAGTACGGCATGTTCAGCAATAACAACCCGAGAAGCATCAAAGCCAATACCAGGTCAGCGGTAAGACACACACCCAAGAGACACTTCAAAACCAGCCTGTTTCTCTTACGATCACGCACCGGGTCGGTGTCTCCCCTGGGACGTTTCTTAACAGTTAACCGGAGTCGACTCTTTTCAGTCATTGCCGGACTCCTGTTTTATGACGCATATTTCCAGTTCCAGTTCGATGTTCTCCGCTTCCTTTACCCGTCCCCGAATCTTTTCCACCAACTCCAGAACGTCTGATGCCGTTGCATTGCCTCGATTGATTATGAAGTTGGCATGGATATGCGACACCTGGGCGCCCCCAGTCCTAGCACCCTTGAACCCAAGCCGGTCAATGATGGCTCCCGCAGGCTTTTCAGGACTGGGATTCTTAAAGACGCATCCAGCGCTGGGCTCCTTCCATGGTTGTCCCATCCGGCGACGATCAAGGGCAGCATCCCGATCAGCCTTTATTTTTGCCGGTTCCCCTCGACTGAGCCGGAAAGTTCCTTCCACAATCGCCGAATCCCGGGGGAGCTTCATCCGGCGATAGCTGTAATCCAGATCAGCCTTCTTGACCAGTCTCTCGTCCCCACGGATCGTCAAAAGCTTTAATTCCTCCAAATAATCGGCTGTACAAACTCCCCCGGCACCGGCATTAACTGCCAAAGCACCACCAAGAGAGCCCGGAATTCCCCACAGGGGTTCCATACCTTTCAGGCCAAGCCGTGAAGCTCTTCCTATCACAGCGAGAAGAGGAACTCCCGCACTTGCGATAATCTTGGCATGATCCGAGCCATTTGCCTTGACGGCTAATGTTCTGAGGGTTTTCGTCCTTATCACAACTCCTCTAAAACCTGAGTCCGGGAAAAGTACGTTGGTGCCTGCCCCGAGAATGATCCTGGGAACCCCTCGGTCGCCGAGGTACCCGAGCAGTTCGACGAGCACTCCGGGGTCACCCGGCTCAACGACCATGTCAGCCGGGCCTCCTATCCGAAGAGAGGTGAACCTGCTCAACGGAGCGTCAATAAGAACGCGCGCAGGAATGATTCTCCGGATATCTTCGACAAGATTTGGAGTGAGCCTCACGATGGCCTCGCCTCCTTCTTATTCAACTCTTCCAAAATTTCTGGGCCGAGCCGAGTGACGTCTCCAGCGCCAAGGGTTATGAGCATGTCTCCTGGTTTAAGGTCCCCGGCGACCTCAGCGGGAATGGTGTTTCTGTCGGACAGGAAACGGCAGGCTTTATGGCCTCGGCTTCGTATACCCTTACAAAGGACTTCTCCTGAAACCCCCTCGATCGGGGGCTCGCTTGCCGGATAGATATCCATGATGTACAGCAGGTCAGCATCGTGGAATGCCGTGAGAAATTGTTCGAAAAGCGCTTGGGTTCTCGTGTAACGGTGAGGCTGGAACAGGACCGCAATACGCCGCTGGGCAATCTGTCCGGCCGCCTGAAGAACGGCTCGGATTTCCGCAGGATGGTGTCCGTAATCGTCGATCACCACTACCCCTGCCGCAGTCCCCCTGAGAGTAAAACGGCGTTGAACACCAGGGAACGAATCCAGAGCCTCTTTTGTCAGGTGGAAGGGCACGTCGAAAATGTCCGCAACTGAAACAGCCGCCAGCGCGTCCATTACGTTGTGCACTCCCGGCATGGGTAGACAAATTTCGCCCAGGAGCAGCTCTTCCCTGTAAACACTGAACCTGGAGACCCCACCTTCGAAGCGGGGCTTCACACCCCGTATCAACGCCTGGGATGACAAACCGTAGGTGACGAATCGTTTATTTATTAACGGTATTATCTTCTGGACTTCCGGATCATCGAGACAGACGATCGCGTACCCATAGAAGGGTATGCGATTGATGAATTCAAGAAAAGTAGCCCTGATTTCCTCGATGGATGAGTAGCAGTCCAGGTGCTCCAAATCCATATTGGTGATCAATGCGATAGTGGGATAGAGCTTCAGAAACGACCGGTCGGATTCATCAGCTTCCGCAACAAGGAGATCACCGTGCCCGAGACGTGCCCCACCGCCAAGAGAATCCAGCTTCCCCCCAATCACTACGGTTGGATCAAACCCCGCGATGGAAAGTACTGAGGCTATCATGGATGTGGTGGTGGTTTTCCCATGCATCCCGGCTACTGCTATGGAAGTCTGCATCCTCATGAGTTCGGCAAGCATTTCAGCCCGCCCAATAACCGCTATCCTACGCTCGTGCGCCACACGAATCTCGGGGTTATCTTCGTTTACGGCAGAAGAAAACACCACGACATCAGCTTTTTCCAGATGATCAACATGATGGCCGACCCAGATTTTAGCACCCAGAGACTGAAGCCTCTGGGTGGCGTCGGAAATCCGCAGGTCGGAGCCGCTGACTCGAAAACCCAGTGAAAGGAGGATTTCCGCTATGCCGCTCATTCCGACCCCACCGATACCGACGAAGTGGACATCTCTCACTCGTTTGAAGAGGGTCCCGATCAAGGCCTGTTCCTTTCAAAGTTCAGTATCTCGTGAGCTATGGTGCGTGCTGCATCGGGCCGACCGAAATTCCGCGACTTACCAGCCATGTCGGCCAGTTCATCAGGATTTTCTATCAACATACGAATTTGCTTTACCAGCGCTCCGTTTTTCAGATTCTCATCCGGGACTATCCTTAAGGCGCCTGCGGATTCCAGGACACGGGCATTCCGTGTCTGGTGATCGCCGATAGCGTAAGGGTAGGGCACAACTATTGCCGGTTTTCCTAAAGCCGTAATCTCTGCGAGTGAACTCGCGCCGCTCCGGCAAACTACCAGGTCCGCCCAGTGGTAAGCCGGTCCCATCTCGTGGATGAACTCCCGGACATCAGCCTGGATCCCTGCCTCATCGTACGCACGTTTTATGTCTTCAACCGCCCTCTGTCCCGTCTGGTGCAGGATCCTGATACGGCCTGCCAGGGGTTGAAGCACGTCGAGGTTTTCCGCTAACGCAAGATTAATGCTCCTCGCCCCACGGGAACCTCCAAAGACCAGGATTTTGAATCTGTCTAAATCAAGCTCTCCGGGCAGGCTTTGGAACAAATCCTCTCTCACCGGATTGCCGGCCACCACGGTCTTGTTCTGAGGGGGTGCAGGCTCAGTTACCTGCCAGGAAGTGAAAATACGATCTACAAACCCAGACAGCAAACGGTTTGTGGTGCCCATCACGGAATTCTGCTCCTGGATCGCCGTCGGTATCCTCATTATGACAGCCGCGGCCAAGGTTGGGCCGGAAGCGTATCCTCCCACACCCAAGACGAAGCCAGGCCGGAATTTTCGAATAATAGAGAAGGATTGCACCACTCCCAGAGGTATTTCGAGGCCTGCTGATAGAGTATTGATGAGCCCTGTTTTTCTTATTCCCCTTGCACGAATGAATCTGAGGGGAAAGCCCGATTCCGGTATGACGCGGGACTCTATGCCGTGGCGGGTTCCTACAAACATTATGTTTGCCTCCGGGTCCATGGCTCTCATTGCTCGGGCAATGGCCAGTGCAGGGAACAGATGGCCGCCCGTTCCGCCGCCTGCAATAATGAGTCTCATTGTTTTTCTCCGAGTGAACCGCCCTGGGCCCTGGTTATGGCCATCAGGATCCCAAGGCCGGACAGGTTCATGATCAAAGAAGTTCCGCCCAGTGACACAAGAGGCAAAGGAAGCCCCTTGGTCGGCAACATTCCCATGGCCACGGCCATGTTGACCATTGCCTGGAGACCGATCAGAGACGTGATGCCGAATGCCAGGTACCGGTGAAACTCGTCCCCGCTCCTGATGGCCGTCACTAGTCCCCGACAGATCAGCAGATAAAAAAGGATGATCAACAAGGCGACCCCGAACAGACCCAACTCCTCCCCTACCACGGAAAAGATGAAGTCCGTATGCGGCTGGGGAAGGTAGAATAGCTTCTGAATGCCTTGTCCGATTCCCACTCCCCATAACCCCCCGCAGCCGAAGGCCACCAGACTTTGTATGATCTGAAATCCAGAATTCAGAGGATCACTCCAGGGGTCAAGGAAACTTTTGAGCCTGGACATGCGGTACTGGGCGCTAATGGCTATGTGGAAGAGAAAAGGCAAGCACAGGATAGCAATACCCAACAGGTGCTGAAGCCGGACACCGGCAACGAAAAGCATCATGAACCCTACAATGGTTACGATAACGGCCGAACCGAAATCAGGTTGAATGAGCACCAAGAAAACCACCACACCCATGACCAAAAGATGAGGTAATAGCCCCACGGCAAAGTCCCGTATACCTTCACCCTTCTTTGCAAGTGAGCGAGCGAAAAAAATTATTACGGCATACTTAATCAGCTCCGAAGGCTGCAGATAGAACCCGTAAGGCAAGCGTAACCACCGATGCGAGCCTCCCAGTTCAGCTCCTATCCCGGGAATGAAAACCAGGATCAACAGAATTATTCCAGAACCCAGAACAGGTGCGGCAGCTATTTTCCAAAAAGAGGGGTTCACCCGAGAAAAAAGGTACATGAGCACCAATCCGATGATCATGGAAAACCCCTGCTTCTTCGTATAATAAAAGCCATCGCCGAACTTGCCGGATGCGATGATGTACCCAGCGGAGGTCACCATCACGATCCCAATGGCAAGGATCAGGACGATTACCGTCAAGAGAAACGGATCGGGTCCGTAACCTCTTTTCGGCTCAGCGGCTTCAGTTTGAGCTTGGGCATTTTGGCCCATTACTCACTCCTGAAAACAAGTCTGCACTCATCGGTTTTATCCCTGGCCGGCACATACCTTTCGGGACGTTCCCGGTACGCACGTCTGCCTGTGAAAGCGTAAGCGCAACAATAAAGCTGGGCTCCAGGAAAGCGGCCGGGTAAATCTCTTGATTGAGAGTCGTCATTGTCAATATTCGCACAATTCTCTTTAAAGCTGTCCATGTGTTGTCTCCCGGGACGCTAGCGCAGCTTCAAGGTGCTGACCGCCATGAGTGCAAAAACAATAGAGATAATCCAGAACCTCACAATCACTTTGGGTTCCGGCCACCCTTTCAGTTCGAAATGGTGATGTATCGGGGCCATGTTGAAAATCCGTTTGCCGGTAGTCTTGAAAGAAGCTACCTGCAGGATGACCGACACTGCTTCGATGACAAATACTCCACCGGCAATCACCAAGAGGATCTCGTGCTTGGTAACCACCGCGACAGATCCTAAGAGCCCGCCAAGAGCTAGGGAGCCCACGTCCCCCATGAAGACCTCGGCAGGATAGGCGTTGTACCAGAGAAATCCCATTCCAGCCCCCAGCATGGCTCCGCATACCACACAGAGTTCGCCGGCGCCGGGGACATACGTCACCTGAAGATACTGGGCGAGTTTGAGATGTCCCGCAATGTAGGCAAAAAGCAAATAGGTCGCACCACAGATCATGACAGGCCCGATTGCCAGCCCGTCAAGCCCGTCGGTCAGATTGACCGCATTGGAAGAACCGGCTATTACCAGGGCCGCGAACGGTATGTACCATATCCCCAGGTCCGGATTGAAATTTTTAAAAAACGGCACGGCCATGGTGGTCTTAAACCCCGGGTCCATCCAAAGCACAAACCCTATCAGCACTCCTATGAAGAGCTGGCTGGACAGCTTCTTTTTGCCGCTGAGCCCCTTGTGGTTCTTCCGTATGATCTTGAGGTAATCGTCCAGGAATCCTATGGCCCCATAGCTCAACGTGACCCCGAGCACAATCCAGAAATAAAGGTTGTCCAGACGAGTCCAGAGCAAACAGGAAAAGGTCATGGCGAAAAGGATCAGAAGCCCTCCCATGGTCGGGGTCCCACTTTTCTCGAAATGGCTCTTAGGACCGTCTGTCCTTATCATCTGGCCGATCTGGAATGTCCGGAGATACTCCACCAGCGGGCCTCCAAGCAGGAAACTGATGATCAGGGCAGTCAGAGTAGCCATGATCGCCCTGAAAGTAATGTACTTGAATACATTGAACAGGATCGAATGGGCGCCCAAAGGATAAAGCAGATGGTAGAGCATGGGCTAATTCTCCTGCAATATACGGTCGGCAATGAACTCCATCTTCATCGCTCGGGAACCTTTGACCAAAATAATTTCGAAGTTTTTGAGATCCGGACTGATAACTTCCCATGCAGCCTCTTTGTCCGGGACAACGTTCAGGACTCGTCTATCTCCTCCGGCTGAAATGAAACCTTTGGAGAAAAACCGCCCGAACGCTCCCACAAATATGATCCTCTGGATACCAAGTTCCGCAGAGCGTCTTCCCACTTCCTCGTGGAGCCTTTCCGTATGTTCCCCGAGTTCCATCATGTCAGCCAGGATTGCCAATTTGTTTGATCCTGGACTGCCTGAGGCTAAAACCTCCAAGGCAGCATTCACAGATTGAGGATTCGCGTTGTAACAGTCACGCATCAGGCTGCGCTTCCCAGGAAGGCTGACCATTTCCATTCTCAGTGCCGGCGGCATACAGTCGTTCAGACCTTCAGCTACATCCCTCAAGCTCATTCCCACGGACAACGAGGCCGCAGCGGCTGCCAGGGCATTAGAGACATTATGGAGACCCTGAATACGCAATACGATTTCCTGCCTTCCTGCCGGGCATATCATCTCGAATACGGTCGGTTGGCCATGTCTTATTTCGGAAGCTCGAAAATCTCCGTTCTCCACACCAAATGTCACTACCCGAGCTTTGCAATCCCTGACGAATGGGGCCAGGTACCTCTCATTGTGAGGCAATACGGCTGTTCCTTCCGAAGACAGAGCCCTCACAAGCATAAATTTCTCCCTGGCGATGTTCTCCATGGATTTCAGACCCTCCAGATGTACCGGGCCTATTGTCGTAATCACTGCCGTGTTGGGAGACGCTGCCAGGGCAAGAGACTCCATTTCTCCGATTCTGTTTATTCCGGCTTCCACAACCGCTGCGGTGTGCCGGCGACCCATGTTCAGCACGGTCATGGGCAACCCAATAAGATTGTTTAGATTTCCTTCTGAAACCAGGGGACGATGCGACCGTCTCAAGACGGCCGCAATCATCTCCTTGACGGTGGTTTTGCCGGAAGAGCCGGTGACCGCGATCAGGGGGGTGTGATATTTCTGACGGTGGGCTGATGCAAGATCGGATAAAGCTCGGAGGGTGTCCTGAACCTGGATCAGGACAAGGTTGGTGAGATTTTCGGGGATTTCCCTGTCGGCATCGCGGTCCACCAGGCTTCCTCTGGCTCCGGCTTCCAGGGCCGGAAAGAGAAAATCATGTCCGTCAAAGTTCGTACCTCGCAGTGGTACGAACAGGTCGTTTTTCCTTATGTCTCTCGAATCGGTCGATATAGCATCGAAGGTCGTACCATGCTCGCCTCGAAGCAGTGTGCCTGTGCAAGCCCGTACTATGTCGGTTGTCGTATAGGGTCCGCCTTCGGCTCTCATGTTTGTTGCCTTTGCGGTTGCGAAGCGTCTTCCAGTTTTGTCAACTCTTCACGGAGAACTTCCCGGTCGTCAAACGGATATCGAATGATGCCAATTTCCTGGTAGGTTTCATGTCCCTTGCCGGCCACCAGCAGGATGTCCCTGTCTTGGAGACGTTTCACGGCAAACGCGATGGCTTCCCGGCGATCAGGAATCACCACGTAGTGCCCGGACTTCAGGGGCGATCCGTTAAACTCTTCCGAGCACTGAACAAACCCTTGAGCAATGACCCCGTTCTCCACCTGGTGAATTATGTCCATCGGCTCCTCGGTTCGAGGGTTGTCCGACGTGACCACTACAAAGTCACTCCCTTGCGCGGCTTCCTTGCCCATGATCGGTCGCTTGGTCCTGTCTCTATCCCCACCGCACCCCATCACCGTTACTATTCGGCCCACCCGAAACTTGACGAGGGCCTCCAGCACGTTCTTAAGGGCGTCAGGAGTGTGAGCATAATCTACGAAAATGTTCCCTCTTTCCGACGGCACACGCTCAAGCCTGCCGGGCACCACCTCCACAGCCTCTATTCCTCTACTCACGGCTTCCTTGGGGATGTGAAGCCTTTCCGAGACCGCAACAGCAGCCAGGATGTTCAGAAGGTTGAATGCCCCGGTAAGACGGGACTGAACGTGAACAGACCCCGATCCATCGACAACCGTTCCAGAAATACCCTCCGCAGTCAAAGAAACCTTGTGTGGATGTACTGTGCAGCCGGATTCCGTGCCGTACCCGGTTACGGGTATGCCTGGTATCTCTCGGGCAAGCCTCACACCATACGGGTCATCCAGGTTGACTACAGCATGTGCATTCTTGGTCCTGCATGACAACGGGAGAAGTCTGCTGAAAAGAATTTTTTTCGCCTGGTAATACTCTTCAAGATTTCCGTGGTAGTCCAGATGGTCCTGGGTAAGATTTGTAAAAACCCCCAGGTCGAAGTCGCATCCTTCGAGCCGTCCACTATGGAGGCCATGTGACGAGACCTCCAGGAGCGCATGGGTAACCCCATCGGCAGCCATGTCTGCGAGCATCCGCTGCAGGTCCGAAGCCTCGGGAGTCGTATGGCCGGCTGCATATTCTCTGCCGCCCCAGCGGTACGAAATAGTCCCTATCACTCCTGGACGTAAACCTGCTGCTAAAAGCACTGATTCCAGGAGGAAAGTCAGGGTAGTCTTACCGTTTGTCCCCGTGATGCCTACCACAACCATCCGTGAAGCAGGTCTGCCGTAAATCAGGGAAGCAACCCTACCAAGGACCCTCCGGGTATCATCCACCTGTATCCGCGGGACACCGGCAATTCCAGGCCCAACCGGATGCTCGGCCAGGACCGCTGCCGCGCCGGAAGCGATTGCCTGCTCAATATAGTCATGGCCATCGCTGGTCTCACCGGGAATCGCAACGAAGAGCCATCCAGGTCGCACCTTCCGGCTGTCGTGAGTCAGTCCGCTCACCGAGATGAAGGGATCCCCTTCGAGCACCGCTCCTTCAAGGATCGCCAAAACATTTTTGAGTTCACACTTCACGATGCTTGTCCGTCAAAGGAGACCGTAAGAGGGGCCCCCTCTTTCAAGATGCTGCCGGGTTTAGGCTCCTGGCCCACAGCTAAGCCGGATCCCTGAAACGAGGCATCACACTTGATCTTCCCACACACATCGAGCACCTGGCGCATATCGAGGCCCTTCAGGTCAGGCAAAATCCACTCTCGAGGCCCCGGCCCTTTGCGTACTGGAATGCCTTGAAGCTGAATCGTATCGGTCTTGCCGTAGTCCGTGGCGGTCGTAGAAGCAACCAGCCCGGATTCAGTAGGTTTCCCCCCGCACAGACCAACGACGGCCCGACCGATAGTGCTGAACACGGGAGCTGCTATTTTGCCGCCGGTCCTCTTTTTGACCGCGGGTTCATCCAGAAGGACCAGAATCACCACCCGGGGTTTCGTGTCCATGAGCGCGCCCACGAACGATGCGACATACCGGTCTTCCGAATAGCCACCCGACGGATCAGCCTTTTGTGCGGTGCCGGTCTTCCCTACCACATCCACACCGGGTATGGCCGCGGCCTTTCCCGTGCCGTCCTGCACAACCTGCCTGAGTACTGACACTAGGCGCTGCGAAGTAGACTGCTTGATAACCCTGCGGACGAGAACCGGCGAATTTTCTCTGACCGTCTCTCCCAGCACGTTGGTGATTCTTTTCATGAGGTGAGGCTTATAGAGAAAACCGCCGTTGATTGCCGCTGCAAAAGCTGCACAGAGTTGGATCGGCGTCACGCTTATTCCCTGCCCGAAACCAATGTTGGCCTTGGTAAGGACCGACCAGCGGCTCGGAAGGGGCAAGAGGCCGGGCCGCTCTCCAGGCAGATCAATGCTGGTGATCGAACCGAAACCGAAGCCGGTGAGTGCCCTGTAAAATTCACTTTTGGAAAGTTTTTCCGAAATCTTCACTGCGCCGATGTTGCTCGAGTGAATCATCACCTCATCAAAAGAAAGCCTGCCGTGAGGCACTATGTCGTGGATCTCGGCCCCGTTATACCGGTAGAGCCCATTGAGACAGTCAAATTTTTCACCCGGTGATACTCTGTCCAGATCCAGGACCGTGGCCGCGAGAAATACCTTGAAGGTGGATCCCGGCTCAAACGTATCTGCCACACAGCGATTCCTTCGGACACCGGCAGAGGCCTTGGAGAAAACGTTCAGGTTGTAGGTGGGTCGAATGGCCAAGGCAAGGATTTCCCCGGTGTCGGCATTCAACACTACGGCAGCGCCGCTTTTTGCCTTGACTTTCAGCACTGCGTCCTGCAGCTCCCGCTCGACCACATACTGTATGTTGCGGTCCAGAGTCAGATGAAGGTCTCGCCTCTTGGGGTCCTGCCCGAAGGCTGCCAACATAACCGGCCGCCCAAGAGCATCCCTCTGCGCAGTCACAGGAATCGGGTCCACCTTCAGATCCACATCGTAGCCAAGCTCCAATCCCTCAAGGCCGCTCGAATCGATCCCTGCAAATCCCAAGGCATGAGCGGCAAGATCCTTGAATGGGTAAAAACGCTGGTACTCCGTGGCAGTGAATACTCCTTCAAGATCGGCCCGTTTCACTTTTTCAGCGATGAGCGGCGATACCCTGCGCTGAATCCAAACAAAAGCTTTGTCTTCCTGCATCTTGCCCATAAGAGTTTTCTGGTCCATTTCCAGGATTTCCGCGAGCCTCTTGGCAGTCCGGCTTTTCTCACTGATCCTTCGAGGCCTGGCGTAAACGGAATGTACCTCCAAACTGGCTGCCATCTGCTCACCGGACCGGTCCAGGATCATTCCTCGCCTCGCCTCCAGGTGCAACACCATGGTTCTCTGCTTGTCGGCCCTCTTCTTGAGCATTTCAGCATCCGCTACATGGAGCCGGTAAGCCCGAACCAGGAGTAAGACGGTTCCCACTGCGAAAAAAAAAGCGACAAAAGCAATGCGGAATGAGACCCAATTTATCGGTTTGGCATTACGGTACATGGACTATCTTTCCCATCGCCGGGAATGTGAGCCCCTGCTTCCTGGCCTTTTTTTCAAGCTCACCGGGAGATTGCTGTGAGGCAATCTCCAACATAAGTTCGTGTTTACGGTTTTTCAGGTCCCTGTTCTTTGCCTCCAGGCTCGATATCTCGTAGCCGACCTGGACCTGCTGCATCCGGGTCCATACGTAAAAAAGACCCAGAAAAAGTAATGCCGCAGCCAGGCACGCCCCGATAAAAACGACTGCACGACGAACTTCAGCCTTTGTAAGTTCCCAGTGGAAAACCCACGCAAAAAATTCATCAGCCTGGTTCGATAGTTTTGCATCAACAGCCACGAATCTCGCTGCTCCTGAGAAACTGTGTCAAAATTATTGTCTCTTTCGGTTTGTAAATCCCGCCTTGTTCCCCCCTTGGCAAAGGGGGTTGGGTGGATTCACCAGGGTAAAATCGTGTTTCATTCGGATAGAAATTTTGGCAACTCATAGAACTCATACCGCTTCGCCTCTCATCGGTCCTGCCGAGGCTTCCAAAACTCGCATGACAGCAGAACGGGCACGAGGATTCTCTCGCACCTCTCCGGGGGACGGTCTCAAAGGCCTCGGCGTGATGACCTTCCACCTTTCCCGGTCTGTGCCCTTTTGCCTGAAAGAGATCTTCACCTGTCGGTCCTCCAGTGAATGGTAGGAAACTACACACAAACGCGCGCCGGGCTGTAAGAACTCCGGGATTTGTTCAAGTCCCTCTGCCAGATTTTCCATTTCCCTGTTAACAGCGATCCTCAATGCCTGGAATGTCCTCGTTGCTGGATGAATCCTTCCCCGTCGCTTTCCCATGAAAGATGAAACAACTTGCGCAAGGTCATTTGTCGTCACGATGTCCCCACGGTTTAACGCGTCGAGCATCACGCGGGCTAGTTTCTTGCAATACCTTTCCTGACCGTAGGTTGCAAGTATTTCTTCAAGTTTATTAGTAGAAATTACTTCTAAGTAACTGAGTGCCGTGTCTCCGGATGTGTTGTCAAATCTCATATCGAGGGGACCCTGGAGACGAAAACTAAAGCCTCTTTCCGGGGACTCCAACTGGTCCGAAGACAGCCCCAGGTCAAGAACGGCCCCGTCAATAGCCGTGATACCTTGAGCCTCAAGAATGCTCCGTGTGTGGTGAAATCCTCCGTGTATCGCTCTGAATCGATCCCCGTATTTGTCTAGTCTCTTCTGCGCGCGGCAGATGGCTTGAGGGTCCAGGTCCAATCCCACTACAATGCTGTCCGGGCACGATGCATTGAGGATCGCTTCTGCATATCCGCATGCGCCGAGAGTGCCATCCAGGTATACCCCTGCCGTCCGGGGTTGGGTGGCATGGAGCATTTCCTGTACCATGACCGGGACATGCAAATCTTGCTTCCGATCCGCAACGCTCCGGCGACTGGACATCGCTCCGCAAATGCCTTTGACCCGGTCTCGCGCAGTTCATGCGCGCGATGATCCGCAGGAGAGAAATCCAAGATCGGCGGAGCCGAGCGTTCCTTAAAATTAATGTCGCCTGAAAAAAAGATTATAACCAAGATGTTCCGATGTCAAGCTATTTTTAACTTGATATTTATAAAATTAATCATTAAAATAATTGATTTTTAATTCTAATAAATAAAATAAGGCATGTCATGATTCTTCACTCTCACTCGCCATTCTTTCATATTGACTAACCGGTTTTTCTTATCTAAATTAGTCCTGTGCCGAAGTGGTGGAATTTGGTAGACACACCATCTTGAGGGGGTGGCGGGCGAAAGCTCGTGCCGGTTCGAGTCCGGCCTTCGGCACCAAGAAAATCTCCAATGTCTCTTGTCTTTCCATTCGCCTGCACCATTTGCCATGCCCAAAACCATCAAGATCCTGAGTTGGAACGTGAACGGAATCCGGGCAGTCCATAAGAAAGGCTTCCTGGACTGGCTCAAGGCAGCCTCACCTGACATCCTCTGCCTTCAGGAGACCAAGGCCGCGCCGGAGCAACTTTCTGAAGACCTGATCCGCCCACCGGGATATTACTCCTACTGGCACTCCTCCAAGAAAAAGGGTTACAGCGGAGTTGCTGTTTACACAAAAGAGGAGCCTCTTGATAGCCAAACCGGAATGGGAATCCCCAGGTTTGATGATGAGGGGCGACTCATTCGGCTGGATTTCAGGAACTTTACCCTGTTCAACGTGTATTTTCCCAATGGCAAGTCAGGGCCAGAGCGGCTGCAGTTCAAGATGGACTTTTACGATGCCTTCCTTGACCATCTGGAAGCTTTGCGTAAGCAGGTGCCTCGGCTCATCTTCGTAGGTGATGTGAATACGGCCCACAATGAGATTGATCTAGCCCGCCCGAAAGAAAACTCCAAGGTATCGGGTTTTTTGCCCATTGAGCGCGAGTGGATGGACAAAGCGGTGGACCGGGGCTACGTGGACACCTTTAGGAATTTTCATGGGGATGCGGTCCATTATAGCTGGTGGGACCTGAAGAGCAGGGCCAGGGAGCGGAACACCGGCTGGAGAATCGACTACGTGTTCGTCACCGTTGAGATGCTCAATTCGGTGAGGGCTGCATTCATTCTCCCGGAAGTCATGGGTTCGGACCACTGTCCGGTGGGAATAGAGTTGGAATCGGGCTCAAGTGACATGCGTTGAGCATACGGAATTCATCACTGTGGCCCTAAGACGGGGGGCGACATTTTTTTCCGGATAGGCCTTGAACTCGGCAAGGCTTCTCACTTTAACAGCCATACCGAGAAGCATGAGGAATACTTTTGCAAAGGCAAGGCCGCGTCATCAGGATGTTCAGCACCAACAACGACTGCACCGCTACTCACACAAGCCCGGGTATCTTGACACCCGCGTCTGCTGGACGGATCAAACTGAGAGCGTGCTTGTAGAGCAGCCTTACTTCCTGCGCATCTTCAATGATGATGCAGAAGCTGTCGAAACTCCGCACGTAACCTTTGACGCCGTCTCCCGAAAGGAGGACCACCTCCACTTCTATTCTCGCTTTTCGGACCTGGTTGAGAAACTGGTCTTGAATATTAAAATGTGTCTTCGGCATTTCCTCACCCCCGTGCAGTTCATCCCAAGGTTAAACGCCATACGGCTCCCCGCGGCGTCTAAGTCCAGGGGAAACATTCTCGGATTACCCATCAATGCCCGAGAAAATCAGAAACAATCACTTCGATCCCGACCATATCCTCGGAATCTCGCCATAAAACTCCGGGTTCGGAACGAAACCAAGTCAACTGCCTTTTGGCGTATCGCCGCGTGTCCCTCTTCATGAGCCTCACAGCCTCAGCCATGTCCGCCGCTCCGGAAAGGACCATGCCCATGTGCCAATAGCCCAATGATTGCATGGACTTCAGGTCCATACCATAGCCGTCGCGGCAAAGTTGACTCACCTCATCCAACAGCCCACCTCTTATCATACTGTCAACCCGGTTCTCAATCCGTTCGTACAAAAGAGACCTGTCCGGAGAAAGACTTACGAAAAGAGACCGGTACGGCCTGTCCTGAAACGCGTGTTCCCGCTGGAGCTGAGAAAGCGTCCTCCCTGTCAACTCGAATACCTCCAGCGCACGAACTATCCTGAAGAGATTGCCGGCTGGTATCCGTCCCGCAGACTCTGGATCGACTCGGACCAGCCTCTCAAAAAGGGTGCCAGGACCGCTGTCTTCCTCTTCCTGCTTGAGTTTCTCACGTAATCCCATGTCCGAAGGGGATGAATCGACGATGCCCCCAAGCAGCAACCGAATATACATCCCTGTTCCTCCGACCACAAGGGGAATCAAGCCCTTTTCAAGAATCTTTTCTATGGATTCTCGCCCCTCTCTCACGTAATCTCCCGCTGAAAAATATTCATCGGGATCCCGTATGTCGATCATGTGGTGGGGCACCCGTCTTCTCTCTTCAATGGTTGGCTTGGCAGAACCTCTATCCATGCGGCGGTACACCTGGACAGAATCCGCTGATATGATCTCAGCGCAATACTTTTCGGCCAATTCCAGACCCACCGCGGTCTTGCCCGATGCGGTGGGACCCGCAATAATGATTATGTTCGGTTTATCCTGGTCCATCATGGGGGAAAATCAATCACTCCTGTTACCGCGCGCCATCTTGCGCCCTTTCCCGGCCGATTCGATAACCTCTGCCACGGTAGACGCTTCGGTCCGTTCTCCCCTTGCCCGGACCACATCCATCTCCATCTCGGCCATCTCCTTGTAGAATGGGGTCCTATCGATCAGTGGGTACGAATCTCTGCCCACGCAATCCGTTTGAAATCTTAAGCATCCAGGGCCGGCTATCCGGGTACCGTCGGGGCGCACAAAGAAATGGCCTATTCCTGCCAGGCGGCAAATCATGGGCCTGTACTCGTAGAGGGAACAAAGCCCGTTGAAATTCAGGACGCACACCGCGTTCCTGTACACCCGGCCCAAGGGGTTCCGTCTCTTTTCCCCTATGATTTTTCGGCAGTGGAGGATGATTTCAGTTTGCAAGGCCGGAGACAGGGTGTGGAAACCATGCCTCAGGTAGAGCATTTCCCTGTATGCATGGAGAGCCAAGTCCACTGTGCAGCATTTCACCCCGTCGCAGCCCTTGCAGGAAAAACCCGCCCCCTTCGCCGCGTCGGCGTAGGTAGAATCCATCATCCGGTACAGGTCTTTCAAGCGTGGTATCAGCTCTTCACCTGAAAACACGTGGGAGCCTCCTGGGGATTTACGGGGCGAGATAATCGTAGCATGATTGGATCAAAACACCACAGAGAGGGATTCCAGAAATTACAGTCAGAATGACTACATACCCTATGGGATTCACCCTCCCCTGACCCCTCCCATCAAGGGAGGGGGGAGGTAATGGGCAAGATTTACGGGTGTATCTTCCTCTCACCTGGTGGGAGACGGCAGAGCAAGAGGGTTTGGGGGTTTTGAAATAATTCTACCTATCTTATTCCTGCCAGCTTATGGCTTCTTCAGGACACGTGTCCATGGCTTCCTGGATATCGTCCTCGGAGCATGCACTCTGATCCGTCAAATAAGCCTTTTCCGTCTCTTCATTCAGTGCGAAGCAATCTTCCGCGATAGCGGCGCAAGTCCCGCAGCCGCTGCAGGCCTCAATGTCGATGACAACTGTCTTAGCCATTGTCTCTCCTTTCACTATTATTCTTTTGAGGAAAATTTAAAACGTGGTCCAGTGAGCATTACATCTTCCGGTTTTTCGAGTCAACCGTTATTATCTGCTTGACTCAACATCATTACGTTGTCTATACAGTTATATCACTACTGGAGAAGCCAAACCTGAAAAAGACTGATAGAGGAGGGAACATGACTAAAGCTGAATTTGTAAATAGGCTTGCAAAAAAGGGCGAAACCACAAAGAAACAAGCTGCCGAAGCACTTGAAATGGTTTTCGGCGTGATCAGGGAAGAGTTGGTCAAGGGAGAGCAGATTTCAGTACCGGGTTTCGGCAAGTTTTCCGTGGTGCAGCGCGCCGCTCGTACGGGGATAAACCCGCGTACGAAGAAGAAGATCAAAATCAAGGCAACAAAGGCCCCTAAATTTACGGCGGCAAAAGCATTCAAGGAAGCCGTAAAGTAAGCTTTCTTCGCGCTTCTTGTGCGACCTGTGCAGGATGGCAGATGTTGTGAATGATTTTCCGTGGGGGTGTTCCCCATGTTTTGTTATGTCCTCTCTTTCTGGGAGATTATGACCACGACGACAAGTCTGAAAGGGGAAGCAGATTCCTGATAGAGGAATTTCCTTACCCTGTAATTTGAGCAAGAAGGGATGCCGGCCCATGTGAGGGGCGGCATCCTTGACAGGACTAAGGTTCAGCCTACGACGTCGGCATTCAAAAGAGAGCTAAGAATATGTTCGTTTTCGGTAATCTGATTAGCGCCGTGGCTGGTGTGCTGGACATAGTCCTGAGTATCTACATGTGGATCGTCATCATATCCGCATTGATTACATGGGTCAATCCAGATCCTTACAACCCCATCGTGCGTTTCCTTTACAGCGTCACTGAGCCCGTGTTCGCGTTTGTGCGCCGCACCCTTCCCATTCCCGCGATGGGTATCGATTTCACACCCATAATTGTCCTGCTCGCAATCGTCTTCCTTCAGCAATTTCTTGTAAAGACGCTGCACCAGATCGCATTGAGCTTTCATTAGGCGAAGGGCGCGGTGCTCTACAGGCCTTGTCTCTCTATGTACCTCAGGGATCATACGGATGGAGTGGTTATTCTGGTGCGGGTAAGGCCCGGCGCGTCGAGGAATGCCCTATCCACAGGCACTGGGGATCGCATAGTGGTAAAGCTCACCGCACCACCGGTGGAAGGCCGCGCCAATAAGGATCTCCTCAAATTTCTCGGCAAGAAACTTGGTGTCCCTTCTTCATCCTTGACCATCATCTCGGGGTATCAATCCAGGGACAAAGCCGTGTTGGTGCGGGGGATGGATTCGGCTGCGGCCAGGGAGCGCGTGGAAGCATGACATGGGAGAATTCTTCGATAGGGGTAGGAACAGCCGGTTGAGCCCGGCCCCCCCAGAAGACGATTGCTCCATCCCTGGCCCAAATAAGCAAACACCATCCTTGGAAAGGGACCGCAGCCAGTGGCCAGGCCTGGTTCGCAACATACCTCGAGGCCATTTACTATTTCCAAGTCTGAAAGCTATGGATGAACGGCTATAAACCATTAAAATCATTTGATGCAGTTGCCTGCGGGTCGCGGTAGCGAAGACAGGTCTTGTAGTCCAATGCCGATGGGATGCGCCAGTAATTATGGCATACACAAGTTATTGTTTTGAAGGGAACTTAATATCAGCCGTAACGAAGAGCATCCACTATTTTGAGGCTGGCCGCCCTCCATGCTGGGAGAAGTCCGCCGAACAGCCCCATAAAAAATGCGAATCCCACTGTACAAAATGCGATTGTGGGGGTAAGTTTGAACCCAAATGCCAGTTCGGAAAAGGTTTCCCAGTTCATCGTGGAGATAGTCAGGAACTGTAGGAGAGCCCCTCCTGCCACGCCTACTGAACCGCCAATTATTCCGAGAAGAAGCGACTCCATCAAAAATGCCGTCAGTATATTCCCCTTCTTGAAACCAAGTGCCCTTAGAGTGCCTATTTCCCGTGTTCGGTTGGCCACAGCCGTGTACATGGTAACCATGGCGCCCAGGATGGCGCCCACGCTGAAGAAAATGGTCATTGCAAGGCCTAATATTCGGATAAACTTGGTCATTATTTCCGACTGCTCCCTGTAGAAGGCGATTTCACGTTTCACTTGGACGGTAAGCCTTGGGTCACTTTGCAGCCGTATCTTCAATTTTTGGAACGCTTTCTCACCAGGGACCTTCATGATTACAGCCGAGTAGCTGTTTCTCCGGAATGCGGACATGAGCTGATCTGCGTCAGTCCACAACTCGGAATTGAAGGCGGTTTTACCGGCATCAAAAATACCTACAACTTTCCAATCAGTAAGAGCGAAATGAAGTGTCTCTCCCTGTGATCCGTCCTTAAGTGCATCGGATATGCTCTTACCGGCCATGACTTCCCTTGAACCGGAACTCGGGTACCTCCCTGCAACAAGTTTAACCTGAGGTCTAAGAGCCTTGGACTGTGTACCTATGCCGCGAACGACCACATTCATCGGCTTGTTTGTACCTTTTTTGGGAAGGGTTACAAGCACCAGTGCTTCCTTGGCTGCGAGTGGCTCTCCTAAAGCATTTTGCGCGATTTCAGGTTGAACTACTATAATGGCAGCCGAATTCCTTTCTATAACGCTGGAAACCTCTGTTTCCGCCGCTCCTCGAAGAATAATAACGTTTTCCGGCGATCCAGTATCTATGAGGGTCTGTTCCAGGCCTTCAGCCAGCATAAGGACGGCAGCGAAAACGAAACTCACCATTGCCATGCCTCCCACTGTCAGAACGGACGTGAATTTTCTGATCCACAGGTTACGGAAACCGTAACTAAAGGGTATGGCCAATGTTTTTCAGCTCATTTCGAGGTGATTTTGTAGAGGTGGTCGGGTAATGGCGGAAGTTCATTTTGACCATTATCAACAAAGACCGAGCGCTTCAGCCAGTGAGCTGCGCTCGAAGGCAATACCGAAAACATCTCCAAAGTGCTGTACAACAATTTCACGGACAGCCTTCATAGATAGTTTTGGGCGTACGACTTGATTGAGATTTATCATGCGAATGTTTGGCTCACCGCAAGTAATTATCAATTCTCCAGGATCTGTTTTCAAATCGACGTTAAGGCTAAAACCGTGGAATGTGATTCTCCGCTTAATCTTCACGCCTATGGATGCGATCTTTTTCGTCGGATCAACCCAGACTCCTGGGGCTTCTTTGCGTCTAAATGACTTTACACCGAAAACCGCAAGGGATCTTATGATGGTCTCCTCCAATCCTTGTACATATTGCCTTACCGTAAGCCTGTGAGATTTTAAGTCTAAGATGGGGTATGAGACTAACTGCCCAGGACCGTGGAATGTAGCCTCGCCGCCCCTATCGACTTTGAAGAGGCCTACCCCCCGTCTTGCCAATTCCTGTTCGGAAACTAATAGGTGTGAAGGATTTCCCCTGATTCCTAGCGTTACGGTGGGCGGATGTTCCAGAACAATCAATACATCCGGCCCACCGACATTTATTTTTCGTTCCACTATTCTCGTTTGGATTTCCAAGGCCTCGGCATAACCTGTTGAAGCCATTTCCAGAAGCAGCATCGGCTGCAGAGTAGTCTCAACTCCTGGCTTGTGACCTTCATCAATCATTCTTGAGGGTTCATAAAGCAAACTGTTGAAAAAACTCTTGATCTTAAGAACTCCTATATTTTCTCCACCACGATTGCAACTCCCATGCCGCCTCCCACACACAATGTAGCCAGGCCTCGCTTGACATCCTCCCGCTTTTTCATTTCGTGAAGAAGAGTGGTTAAAATACGTGCCCCGGAAGCTCCTATCGGATGCCCCATGGCTATGGCACCGCCGTTGACATTTACCTTGGCCATGTCAAATCCAAGATCCTTGGCCACTTGCAGTGTCTGGGCAGCGAAGGCCTCGTTCGCTTCAATGAGATCAATGTCTTGCAGAGTCAACCCCGCTTTCTCCAGGGCTTTCCTTGTTGCAGGTATGGGCCCTAGTCCCATTACTTTCGGATCTACCCCTGCAGACGCATATGAGACAACCCTTACCATAGGCTTCATGCCCAGCGCCCTAGCCTTGTCCGCCGACATGACCAAAATTGCTGCAGCTCCGTCATTTATCCCCGAAGAATTGCCCGCGGTTACGGTCCCGTCTTTTTTAAAAGCCGGCTTTAGTTTACTCAAAGCCTCTTTTGTTGTACCCATACGCGGATGCTCGTCAGTGTCGACAACCTTGGGATCTCCTTTGCGTTGAGGGATGGATACCGGAACTATCTCATCCTTGAATCGTCCAGTCTTGATTGCATTTTCGGCGCGTTGCTGGCTCATGGCCCCCAAATCATCCTGCTCTTCTCGGGAAATGGAATACTGCTCGGACACGTTTTCTGCCGTCATCCCCATGTGATAGTTGTTAAAGATTTCCCAGAGGCCATCATGGATCATGAGATCCACCAATACGCTGTTGTTCATGCGAGCGCCCCATCTCACGTTGCCGGTTGCATATGGAGCTGCGGACATGTTTTCAGTGCCGCCGGCGACAATTACTTGGGCATCGCCGACCTTAATAATCTGGGCGGCGAGTGAAACAGACCGTAAGCCTGATGCGCAAACCTTGTTGATAGTCATTGCCGGAACTTCTTGAGGTATACCAGAGCGAATCGAGACTTGGCGAGCCACGTTTTGGCCCAGACCAGACTGCAGCACACACCCAAAAATAAATTCGTCAATCATTTCAGGATCCAGGCCTGTTCTCTTGATAAGCTCTTTGACAACTATGGTTCCAAGCTCAACGGCCGGTACACTAGCCAGGGCTCCCCCGAAAGAGCCTACCGGAGTGCGTACGGCATCAACAATGACCACTTCGTTCATGAAAAACACCTCCCTGAGGGTATTGCTGAGTTTTATCAGCTATTGAGAGTCGGTCCTGTGTACTTGATCGGACCTTCTCTATTAAATCGGTTTGTCTGCGCTGGAAGGCAGTCCCATAAATGTTGCACCGAGCAATACGATAGTTACCCTTCTCGCCATCAAGGAATGAGCGAATCCGGAATCCTGATCTTCTTCTCACGATAGTAACGAATCGCTCCAAGATGTAGTGGGATGCTCAACCCGTCAAGAGCTTTTTCTAGGACGATGCTTCGACTGGCGGGATGAACTTTCGTAAGGTAATCCAGGTTTTCGTAGAGCGTTTTCGTAAGAGCATATACTATTTCCGGATCCAGCGAAGCAGTTGTTGCGAGAACGTTATTCTGTCCCACAGAATTAACGGCCTTATCCTGACCGAAATAAGACCCGGCAGGGATTACACTGCGAAAAACATTTTTCCACCCCTCTGCTCTTACTGCTTCCATCTGCAAATCCGTGATTTCCAGAAAGGCTAGACTTGCCCTCCATTCATGAAAAAGGGTTGCAACAAGAGGGACAGGGGTTCCTCCTGTTAGATCAAGAGCTTGGACCGTACCATTTCTTAAGGCTTCGGCCCCTGCCATGTTACTCATCGATCTAAGCCGGACATTTTGTTTCAACGATTTGACGGTACCTAACAACATTTCGGTGGTAAACCTGTTTCCACTGTCCGGTAGACCGCTCACGAGAGTCAAACCATCCAAATCTTGAAGGGAACCTGTTTTAAGTCTGTCAGATCGGATCAACAAGTTAACGGTTTCGGGCCACAGAGTGGTAATGCCGCGAAGTTCGGTCAGCGGTTGTCCCTTGTAAACCCCTGTCCCACCGTAAGCCATTGAACAAAAAATGTCTTCCGACAGTATAATGTCCGCATCTGCGATACGGATTGCTTGGATATTTTCTCTGGACCCTTCTGAAATTGCTGCGGAAACCCTAATTCCTGTTTCCCGCAACTTTGTTGTCCAAAGTGATGCCATTCCCAGACCGATCTGGTAATAGGTCCCGCCAGGCATCCCTGTGGCAATGAGGACTGAAATCCTGGCTGAATGTCGGTTGCGGATCACCTCCTGAGTATCTTGCGGAGCCGCGCCCAAGTGCTGGACCGAACAGATAACTAATACTGCGACAGTTGCTAGAACAAACACCATGTTTCGGCAACCTACTAAAAAGATATTAGTATGAGGCTTTATTCCGCAATACTCGCTTGAAGTGTACTGAAGGTTTATCCTAAGACCTCCCAATTTCCTCTATAAATTACCGATCTTGGTTTCGATCCAGCCATGTTTGTGATCCAGCGGGTAAACGGATTACTTTTCAGGTTGAAATAAAAATGCCCTTTGACTAAGTTCATGCGCACGTTGTCCTTAATTTCCGGGCCAGTGAGCTTGGGCAACTGCATCAAGACAGCTCACGTGATGGTTAACTACGTTTTCATGCTCATGGTTAGAGGACCTACGTAAGTATAGACTTGCAGAGCTTTCATGGCAAACGGAAATTCCAGCGGCCGAAAATCAGGACGCCTTTTCCTCACAGCTTTGAAAAGCTTTCCGAATCGAATATGAAGACAAGTCCTGATTTCGTGACCGAGGCAAACTGCCTGCCCGGCAAAGTCCCTAGTCTTGTGGAGAAATGATATACGTTTATGAGCAAGATTGAGGAAGGTACCGGATATATGGTGTGTCTTTACGTCTGTCTTTTTTTGTTCACCGTTTTTGTACCGGTAAGTAGCGCTGAACATGCTCACGGGGTTGATCCGCCCCCCCAGTCCGGCAAGGCAAAGAAAACTGAGAGTTATCAACTGTCGAAGCAATCCCTCTTGATCTTGGAGCACTCAATCCTTCGATATACAAACAACGAGCGTTCGAAACACGGTCTGGTTCCGCTTGGGCCTAGCTCTCCATTGAATTTCCTGGCCCGAAAGCACAGCCAAAACATGGCTTCAGCGCGTATATTGAAACACGAGTCAAACCTGTTTCCACCCGGCTGGAGAAAATTCAGCGAGAGATTGAAAATTATCGGAGTATTGTCCGGAAGTGAAAACATCGCTTATCATACTTTCTTAAATGACCTGGATCAATGGTCAAGGCTCATCGTGGAAGGGTGGATGCAAAGCCCGGCACACAAAAAAAACATTCTTAACCCAGATTACCGCTACTTGGGGGTCGGTATCAGCCAGTCCTCAGACAGAATTGCCTTCGCCACACAACTATTTTCATTTGATCGCGGGAACCTTCCAGAAGGCAAGTGATAATCTTTCTCCTTATCGAATGACCACCTAGTTTTACTAATTGTTCACGGTATTTGAAACTAGCCTTTGACTACTTATGAGAGCCAGAATAATATAGGTTTTTTAGAGGAGTCGCCGTGTCTTCTAGGATATTCAAAATTATTCTCTTATTTGTTTGTATTGCAGGCTGCTACGGGTGTGCGAGTAGTCTCCAGAACGACAGAACCCCAATGAAGCAACCAAGAATCATCGAGGAAGACATAAGAGACGGCAAACAGCCTCAAAGCGGAATCCACGAACCCAACCAAGCTCAGAGTAGTGTTAACGGTCCAGCAGCTCCACCTGTAGAAGGATTTCCTCCCGGAACTGAACCTGGGAATAGACCGCCGCGCAGGTTTATTTGGAGAGATCATAAAAGTTCCGACAGAAAGTGGGAACCAGCTATTGACGAAGGCTCCGGCAGGAACCGTTAAGATGGAATAAATTGCTGGAAAGGTATTCGATTGATTCTTTCACCTTCTCACTGTCTTCAGTCTGTTCTGAATTTCGGACGGAGTTTTCATAAGGCAGGATCAAACGAGGCTGGTTCGTCTTCTCAACAATCCTATCCCAGCCTCGATATTCAACGGTTATGGAGTTAATGTAAACGGAGACATGTCAAGGATTCCGGACTTTTTAATAAGCGGCCGGTTCCTCTTATTGGCCGCCACCAACCTATGCCTTTTCTTGATTGTTGCGACATGGAGTTTCCTCCCTATATTCATAGTTAGTCTCGGTGGCAATAATCTCGATGTGGGCCTGGTTATGGGCTCAATCGGGATCACGTCTCTGGGATCTCTCCCTCTGATTGCCCCTCTCATGGATCGTTACGGACGGAAGGTCTTCATAGTCTGTGGAATTCTGGGTGTGGGCCTTACAAACGGATGTTTTTTACTTTTTGAAAAATACTCTCTTTTAATGATCCCAGTCAGATTGATTCAGGGCCTGGCCTTTGCAGCCTGTTTTAATGGATGCGCTACCGCAGTGGTAGATCTTGTTCCTCCTAGCAAGCGGGCACAGGGTATCGGCCTCTTTGGGGTGTCAGGTTCTCTCGCCGTGGCCATCGGCCCATTTTTGGGAGAGTATTTCCTATTAAAATGGGGGTTCGATGCATTTTTTCTTCTTCTCATGGGATATGGATTCCTCGGTGTTTTAGCCTCTGTTCTATTAAAGGAGTCTGCTCGAAAAATTAAACTCGGTAAGATGGAGGGGTTCTTTCCAACGGCGTTACACAATGGCCATTTGGCCATGATGACCGTCGCGGCCGTTTGTGGTTCAGGTTTTTCTGCAATGAACACTTTTTTCCCTCTTCACGCAAGGAATTTGGGCATCCAGGCCGGTATCTTCTTCGTCAGCTACGGGTCCTCTCTTGTTCTCGTACGGACCCTATTGGGAAGGCTGATAGACAGTCTGAACCGCGAGAGACTTATCTTTGCATGCCTGGTAGGCTTCGGTATCATGCTAGCGTTCACATCTCATATAGATTCCGTCGCTCAGACAATTTTTCTGGGGGCTCTATTCGGAATCGTGCAGGGCCTTTCTTACCCGGCCATGATGGCCCGAATGGTCGACCGATCTAACGACGGTAATCGCGCTGTAGTAGTAGCACTATTTACCGGCTCATTTGGTGTCGGAATCAACTTGTCTGTACTCGGGTGGGGCTTTATTGCTAATCTGCAGGGACTATCAGTCATGTTCCTTGTTGGAGGCATGATGATGTTTGCGGCGGCGGCAGTTTATGCATGGATATTTTTCGTCGTTAAGAAACAGGCTCTCCCCCAGGGGGCCTTACTTCAGGAGCGGCGCCGTGGATCAAGTCCTCATTAGTCCTGTCTCAACAGTTTTATGATCCCCTGCCTTATTCCATTTTGCCTCTAGGCGATTTACATTGGAGTTCAGTCGGCATGCCTCGCTACAAATGGCAAGAACTCTCTCAATAGACCCGCAAGTAACTGCTGCCTCGAAATCTTCGTGATTTCAAAAAATTCTCGCTGATAGTACGGCAATTCTTGAAAACAATTTCCGATTGACACCTTGGACGAGCATCGGGTGCCACTTAATCCGAACGAAATTTTGAGGACAGCTATAAAAAGAGAGTTTAAAGAAGCAAGAGGTGCAAATAAAAAAAGCCGAGCAATGCTCAGCTTTTTCATAAAATGATTCGAAATCAGTTATCAGTCAGGTTACTTAGAAGCCACAAGGCGGCACGAAACGATTTACCGCAGTGCATGGAACAGCCGCTGTCACATAAGCTGGTCCGTCGAGCTTCACATCACAGCACCCGCCTCCACGCTCGCCGCGCATACCAAAGAGCGGGTTCAATGCTACACCCAGAGCACGAAACGGAATGCTCATACCAGCATGAATAATGCCTGGGAACAGGGACGGCATACACGTAGGCGCCACCGGTCCCCTGAGCACGTAATCCTGAGGAGAAACCAGACAACTCGTCCCTCCTCCAAAAGTAGTATTCGGTATTCCAGGCGCCGGCCATTGGCTTACAGTGTAACCCCAGGACATCCCTACACCTAATGCCAGCATGGCAAGGACTCCAAGAATTACAGCCGATCTCTTAACCATACCCTCATCCTCCTTTCATCAAGACTTCCAGTTTTATACCGGAATAAATGGATTTTCTCTTTTAACCAAAACTATTATGTTATTTTTATCCAAAAAACCGTCGATTGTCAAGCACTTTTTCTCTCACCGACTCTGTAGAGTTCCCAACTTGCAAACTCTTGCCGTCGGCTTTGCTTAGATATGATAGGGACCGGTTCCCGATAAATAAATCCCGGTCCCCCATTAATATATGCCTCTAGCTCGTAACTACCAGAGACCGCCGAAGAAGCCGCCACCTGGACGAACCAAAGTGGTCAGAGACATCATGCCGCGAGGAATTAAACCGCCAAATGGGCTGCCGCAAGGACCTGCACCATAACCACGGTCACGGCATCCATAGACGCCTCCACGACCGGCAAACAGCAGATCAAAAGGTGCGCCGAACACGTTAGCCAGGGATGTTAGTAAGCCCTGACGATCCCCTCGACCGCCACCACCACCGCAGCACGCAGGCATTACGGGGGGACATGGACCCTCAATGTTGCATTCCCACGTAGAAACTATGGTCCGTTGAATGGGATCCGGACAATCAGCGGGCAGATACAACGGCCTGGCAGGAGACATAAATTCCTTGCCGAAGCACGGACGATTAAAGGCCATTGACGACGCCGCCGTCATGAGCAGAATCAGTGAGAAAATACCGAGAACAACCACAGTCCTCTTAACCATACCCTCATCCTCCTTTCATCAATCCTTTTCCAAGGAAGCTTACATACCAGATTGGGATTGCCTCCACAAAAATATAACTTTGCATGTGTTTTAACGTTATTACAGAACTAGCCCCGGTTGTCAACTCTTTTTTTACGCAAGCGCCGGGTGTCATGGTCCGATTCGTTTTTTTGTGTCCGTTTGACAATAGCCTTGGCTTTAACGGCTTGTCAAGGGAAAATTTTAATGTTGGTCAACCGAAGAGCATTCTTGACTTTAGACAATTTACTCGACGCAATACCTCCTATTCAGGATTTTTCGCATACCCGACGCGCTCGGTTCGCCATGGTGCCAAGGGAACCAGGTTCTCCCTTGGTCGAAGATTATTGACTCTCGGCCTGTCGGGGGCTAAAAGAATACCATTGAGAATTTGTCTCATGGCGCGCCTTTCAGACTTGACTTGTAATTTGGAAAGGGCACTTTATGTCATGTTGAGAGAACTTGTAGAATCCATGTGGTTCAGAAAGAAAAAGGAGCTACGATTCATGCCAGATCAAGGGACTAACACTGCATTCAGCGGTTCATCAAAATATGTCTTGGACGAGGAACTCGCAAAGATCGTCAACATCTCCATTGCTCTCGAAATGCCTTTGCTGCTTAAGGGCGAACCTGGAACAGGCAAAACTATGCTTGCTCACTCAATCGCAGAGACCTTGGGAATGCCACTGATAGTACTTAACGTTAAGTCGAGCCTAAAACTGGTAGAAGCCCTGTATCAGTACGACACTCTTACGCGATTGAACGACAGTCGGTTTGGAGATTCCTCGCGGGATGTAAGTAACATCCAAGACTACATTAGAATGGGGAAAATCGGGCGGGCATTTGTTGCAGATACCAAAACGGTATTGCTTATTGACGAAATCGATAAGGCAGACACCGATTTCCAGGACGACATGCTCGATGTTCTAGACCAGATGGAGTTCGACATAATTGAAATAGACAAGACCATCTCGGCGCGTCTCAGACCAGTCATCATTATAACGTCAAACGCCAAGAAGGATCTTTCCGATCCATTTCTGGGCAGGTGTAATTTCCATCATATCGCTTTTCCAGAGCCCGATATGATGAGGCAGATCGTGCGTGTGCATTTTTCAGACCTGGACAATGAGCTTCTGGAAATTTGCGTGAAGACTTTTTATGGACTCCGGGAATTACAAGGGATCGAAAAGAAACCGGCCACACGGGAACTCATTAATTGGATTAGAGCCCTGCGCCAGGATCATGATTTCAGGCCAAAGGACATGGTGCAGGGAAAGATTCCGTTTCTCGGCATTCTTTTCAAGAAAAGTCCGGATTACCAGCAGGCTGTTCAACAGATCCGTCGTCGCCGCAGCTAAATGGTTTTCTAAGGTGTTATAATGTTTGTAGATTTTTTTTACATGCTCAGAGATTCGGGAGTGCCTGTATCGCCGACTTCTTTTCTCCGCTTGCACAAAGCGCTAAAAAGCGGCTTAGTGACCGGTTTGAGTGACTTTTACACGGCTGCACGGGCAATC
>Ga0194044_10000032_pt1 | contig 50567 bp, 59 predicted proteins | sample JunL4417m_MetaG_FD_155460 | JGI IMG/M metagenome (GOLD analysis project Ga0194044, IMG submission 155460) | Anoxic zone freshwater microbial communities from boreal shield lake in IISD Experimental Lakes Area, Ontario, Canada - Jun2016-L442-17m | ecosystem: Environmental > Aquatic > Freshwater...
CCAACCTGTTGGGCTCGCAGAAATTGCAATAACTTCGGCGCCGGCTCGCTTATAAACATCAGGAGCTACGGAAGCGGCCGCACCATTTGCACAGTCAACGACAATCTTCAAGCCTTTTAAGTCAACCTTGACGGTTGAAAGTAAGTGGGCGGCATAACGTTCTTTTGCTGTGTCATCAAATACAACTCGGCCAACACCTAAGCCAGTGGGGCGTTGCCACGGTTCCTTCAGGCGGGCTTCAATCGCAGCCTCTAATTTGTCATCTAACTTTCCACCACCTTTTGCAAAGAACTTAATTCCATTATCTGGCATTGGGTTATGCGATGCGCTAATCATTACACCTAGGTCTGCGCCCGTGGCAGCGACAAGATGTGCGATTGCAGGAGTAGGAAGTACGCCAACTCGATAGACATCTACGCCGGCACTGGCAAGCCCTGAGATAACTGCAGCTTCTAAGAATTCACCGGACGCTCTGGAATCTTGTCCAACAATTGCGCGCGGCCGCTCATTATTTTCATGAGTGAATGCGCCAACTTCAGCAAGTATGTGGGCAGCGGCAACTGCTAAATCAAGCGCAAGTTCTGCTGTGAGAGTGTCATTGGCTAAACCTCTAACACCATCGGTGCCAAAGAGGGCCATTTTTAAATTAGCGAATCGATAAGAAGAATTAACGCTTGCTGTATTGCGAGCGCTTACGTGCCTTCTTCAGACCGTACTTCTTACGTTCGATGACGCGTGCGTCACGAGCAAGGAAGCCTGCCTTCTTTAGTGCTGGGCGGTTAGCATCGCGATCAATTTCATTTAGCGCGCGAGCAACACCAAGACGTAGTGCACCGGCTTGTCCAGAAGTTCCGCCACCATTGATACGAGCAAAAATATCGAATGAGCCTTCGGCACCAACTGTGCGGAATGGTTCAGAGACTAGTTGTTGGTGAACCTTGTTTGGAAAATAAACTTCAAGAGCCTTGCCGTTAACAACCCACTTACCTGAACCAGGTACTAGGCGAACTCGTGCAACTGCTTCCTTGCGGCGACCAGTTCCACCACCAGGAGCAGTGATGCCCTTGCGGTTAGTTGCAGCGCCTGGAGTGCTTGATGAGTACGAAGTTGGAACTTCATCCAAGTCATCAATTGCAGAATCAATAACGGTATCGAAATCAGACATTTGGGCTCCTGTTACTTCTTAATTATCTGGGAAACTTGATTGAACACGAATGGAGTTGGATTTTGTGCAGCGTGCGGATGTTCTGCTCCTGCGTAAACCTTTAGCTTTGAACCAACAACGCGGCCCAACTTATTCTTAGGAATCATTCCAAGAATTGCCTTTTCGATAATACGAGTTGGATCCTGGTTAATGAGATCTGCATAAACGATTGATGTCATACCGCCTGGATAACCAGAGTGGTGGTGCGCATATTTCTGGCCAGACTTTTGTCCGGTAAGAACAATCTTCTCTGCGTTGATAACAATTACAAAGTCGCCCATGTCGATGTGTGGTGCGAATGTTGTCTTATGCTTGCCGCGAAGTAGAACGGCTGCATGGCTAGCAAGACGACCAAGCACAACGCCTTCCGCATCGATGACATGCCACTTACGAGTGACGTCACCAGCTTTTGGTGTAAAAGTACGCACGAGGTATCTCTCTTTCTAGCTATTTGATTCGGTTTAACTCGATGGCTAGTTCGCCATTTGAGTAGAGGGCTAGATTACCCGCCATCTCTGGCAGGGTCAAAATGGCCAAATTGGCCAAATTGGCTCACTTTTAGGCGGGATATATGACCTTTTCGAGGGTCAATCCATTGCCTGGAAAGACATAGGAATCTGAGACCCGCTCTTTGTTCTCCAAGATTCCGACCATCCACTCTTTTGTCGATCGCCCCTCTCCAACAGCGACAGCGGCGCCCACCAAATTTCGTACCATCGAATAACAGAAAGCATTTGCTGCCACATCTGCGATCAGCAATCCAGTTGAATCTCGGTGCCAATCAAAGCGCTTCAATGTTCGCACTGTTTTTTGGTCTTCGCGAAACTTACAAAAAGCGCTGAAATCATGTTCGCCCAACATTAAGGCGCTCGCTTCATTCATTAGACGCTCATCCAGTTTGCGATACCAAGTGGCAGTATTAAATCGATTGAGTGGAAGAACTACTTGATTATCATCAGCGATCCGGTAGCGATACTGGCGCTCAGTTGCCGAGAATCGAGCATGGAAATCATCGGCGGCTACCGTAACTTTCAAAATACGAATATCTGAATTAAGGATTCGATTTAATCGATAGGCCCAATTTGGAATATCTTCCGCCGTAATCGGAACATCAACATGCATAACTTGTGCGCTGGCGTGGACTCCGGCATCGGTTCGCCCGGCAACAACTGGTTCGACAGTGATACCAGCTAGCTTGGAAATCGCTTTTGTAAGTTCGCCTTCGATTGTGTCGTGATCAGGTTGCGGCGCCCACCCGGCATAGTTGGTTCCGTCATAAGCTAAATCAATTCTTAAACGACAAAACCCACTCGCAACTAAGAGAGTGGGCTCTGACATTTTAAATCAGTACAGCTAATTACTTAACGAGTTCAATTACCGCCATTGGAGCGTTGTCACCATTACGTGGACCAACTTTGGTGATACGTGTGTATCCACCATCGCGGGTCGCAAAGCTTGGTGCAATCTCTGTGAAGAGTGCGTGCACAACGCTCTTGTTTTGGATGGTCTCCATAACGCGACGACGAGCTGGAAGATCGCCAACCTTTGCAGCAGTGATTAACTTTTCTGCAAGTGGACGAAGGCGCTTGGCCTTGGTCTCTGTTGTCGTAATCTTTCCGTGTTCGAAAAGTTGTTCAGCCAGAGTACCTAGCAACAGCCTTTCGTGAGAAGGACCGCTACCGAGACGAGGACCTCTACTTGGACGTGGCATGATTTTCTCCTGACTTACTCTTGATTATTCGGCATCGACGAGATCGTCGTCGACGTTAGTTCCGTAGTTAGCGTGCTTAGTTGGATCAAATCCGATTGGGCTGTCCTTAAGTTGGAGACCCATTCCATGAAGTTTCGCTTTTACTTCATCGATTGACTTTGAACCAAAGTTACGAATATCCATTAGATCTGCTTCTGAACGTCCAACTAGTTCTCCTACAGTGTGAATTCCTTCGCGCTTTAGGCAGTTATAGGAACGAACTGTTAGATCAAGATCTTCGATTGGAAGAGCTAGATCAGCAGCAAGAGCAGCATCTTGTACGGAAGGTCCCATTTCGACACCCTCTGCATCAACATTTAGTTCGCGAGCAAGACCGAATAGTTCAACCAAAGTCTTTCCAGCTGATGCCATTACATCGCCAGGCTTCATTGATCGCTTAGTCTCAACATCAACAATTAGACGATCGAAGTCGGTGCGCTGCTCAACACGAGTTGCTTCTACCTTGTAGGTAACGCGAAGCACTGGTGAGTAGATTGAATCGACAGGGATACGGCCAATTTCGCCACCGGCAGCCTTGTTCTGAACCGCAGTTACATAACCGCGACCGCGCTCGACGGTAAGTTCAATCTCTAGATTGGCCTTTCCGTTAAGGGTTGCAATATGTAGATCTTGGTTGTGAACGGCCACGCCAGCAGGTGCAGTGATATCAGCGCCAGTTACGACACCTTCACCAGACTTGCGAATATAAAGAAGTGATGGCTCGTCGTTATCTGAAGAGAGAACGAGATTCTTAATGTTAAGAACGATCTCAGTGAGATCTTCCTTAACGCCATCAATTGTTGCGAATTCATGAAGCGCACCATTCACGCGAATACTGGTCACCGCAGCGCCAGGAATCGATGAAAGCAAGGTACGACGTAATGAATTTCCGAGGGTATAACCGAAACCAGGTTCTAACGGCTCGATGATGAACCGTGAGCGGTATTCGTTTTCTACTTCCTCAGTGAGGATGGGGCGTTGTGCTATTAGCACTTATTTCCTCCGTAGCTCTGGGAGATCCACTATTTGATCTCTCCGGGTTGTTTTTTAAGTTTTATTACTTGCTGTAAAGCTCGACGATAAGTTGTTCTTGAACCTGAGTATCAATCACGGTACGAGTAGGAAGTGCATGGACCAAAATACGTAACTTTGAGCCAACAACTTCCATCCAGGCAGGAACTGCCTTCTCGCCCAATTCAGCGCTTGCGACGATGAATGGTGTGAGATCGTGTGAACTTGGTACTAGGTCGATAACATCCATTGGAGTTACGCGGAATGAAGGAATGTTTACCTTCTTGCCGTTAACAATGAAGTGACCGTGACGAACTAGTTGACGGGCCATGTCGCGGCTCTTTGCAAAGCCAGCGCGGAAGACCACGTTATCTAGACGAGTTTCTAGAATGATAAGAAGGTTGTCACCAGTCTTACCTTGAAGACGGTTAGCCTCTTCGTAATATCCACGGAACTGCTTCTCTAGAACACCATAAATACGTGCGCACTTTTGCTTCTCGCGCAACTGACCTAGGTATTCAGATTCTTTTGCACGGCCGCGGCCATGCTGTCCTGGTGGATATGGACGAGATTCGATCGGACACTTTGGTCCATCGCACTTCGAGCCCTTAAGAAAGAGCTTTACTTTCTCGCGACGGCAACGCTTGCAATCTGCTCCGGTATAACGAGCCATTTATTCTCTTCCTTTCCTTAAACTCGACGTGGTTTGGTTGGACGGCAGCCATTGTGTGGGGCTGGAGTTACATCAGAGATGGCTCCAACTTCCAGGCCGGCAGCCTGTAATGAACGAATTGCAGTTTCGCGACCAGATCCTGGACCCTTTACGAAAACATCTACTTTCTTCAGACCATGTTCTTGCGCGCGACGAGCAGCTGCTTCAGCAGCCATCTGTGCGGCGAATGGTGTTGATTTACGGGAACCCTTAAATCCAACTTGGCCAGCTGATGACCAGGAAATAACGGCACCGGAAGGATCAGTAATAGAGATGATTGTGTTGTTGAAGGTTGACTTGATGTAAGCCTGACCAACTGCAACATTCTTCTTCTCTTTCTTGCGCATCTTGACTTTGCCCTTAGTTGCAGGAGCAGTCTTTGCTTTAGCTGCGGCCATTACTTGGTCTCCTTCTTCTTTCCAGCGATTGCCTTACGAGGGCCCTTACGTGTACGCGCATTTGTATGTGTGCGTTGTCCACGTACAGGAAGACCCTTGCGGTGGCGAATACCTTGGTAGCTCTGAATTTCAACCTTGCGGCGAATATCTCCTGCTACTTCACGACGAAGGTCACCTTCGATTTTGTAATTTGCTTCGATGAACTCACGAAGCTTTGCCAATTCTGGCTCTTGAAGATCTTTAACGCGGACATCTGGGCTAACACCGGTTGCACTTAAAATTGCGTGCGAACGAGTTAATCCGATTCCGAAAATGTAAGTGAGTGCAATCTCAACTCGCTTTTCACGAGGAAGATCGACACCAACAAGACGTGCCATATCAGTACCTATTTCTATATCCGAAAGGTCCTCCGCGATGCACCCAAGATTTGAATCTTGGCCTCAGCCTTTCGGTCCGAGGGTCTGAGCTATTAACTCAGTCGCATCACGCGTTCTTTTTTATTATCCCTGGCGTTGCTTGTGACGAAGATTGTCGCAAATAACCATGACGCGACCATTACGACGAATGACTTTGCACTTGTCGCAAATCTTCTTCACGCTTGGCTTAACCTTCACGATAACTCCTCTTACTTGTAACGATAGATAATTCGACCTCTTGTGAGATCGTATGGGCTTAGTTCTACAATCACACGATCTTCAGGCAAAATGCGAATGTAGTTCTGTCGCATCTTTCCGCTGATGTGTGCAAGTACTAAGTGTCCGTTTGTTAACGTAACTCGAAACATTGCATTCGGTAGCGCTTCGGAAACGGTGCCTTCGATTTCGATTGCGCCGTCTTTCTTAGCCAAGCAGTACCTACATCTCTATTTCGGGTTATTTAACTTTCCGCCTGTTGGCAGATCCGACCATTTCTGGACAGAGGGTTAGTCTAAGGCGGGCGTGCGAAAAGGAGAAATCGGCTTCTTATACTCCCCTTTCATCGGAAAATGTGGGATAAATGGCAGATTAGAGTGGCCTGGTGAAGCAGATTTTCAAGGGTGGGGTGGCCTGGAGCGCTGGGCGCGAGCCATTTGAAGGCGTCCTGGTTGAGGACGGCCGGATCATCGCGATCGGGCCGGGCGCCCTAACCGCAGAGTCAGATGAAGTAATAGATCTTGCTGGTGGCTTCTTAATGCCCGGGTTTGGCGATGGACATGCACATCCGATTATTGCTGGCCGCGAAGCACGTGGTCCAAAGATAACTGGAATGAAAGATTTAAAACTTATTCTGCAAGAAGTTAAAAAATATGCCGATGCCAATCCAAGTGAGCCTTGGATTATTGGCGGTGCGTATGAAGCGGCGCTAATTGACGGCGGAGATTTTCTTGCAAGCTGGCTCGATGAATATGTAAGTGATCGCCCAGTAGTTCTGCACGCTGTTGATCACCACACCATTTGGGTAAATTCCAGAGCGCTTGAAGTTGCTGGAATTACAAGTGGAACAATGGATCCAGCAGGCGGAACAATTGCTCGCACAAATGATGGCTCACCAAAAGGAACTTTACGTGAACCAAGTGCTATCTCCTTAGTTCTAGATAAGGCACCGAACCACACGGTTCAATCTGATCTACAGGCCATTAAATATGCCTGTAATCAATATTTAAAATTTGGCGTAACCAATGCAACTGAATGTTGGGTTGAGGCACCAATGGGTGAGGCTTATATCGAGGCCGCAAAGACTGGCGTCCTAACAATCGATATGAACTTGATGCAGCTTGCAGATCCAAAACAATGGCGAGAACAGAGCCCCTACTTCCAAAGTATTCGCGCCCAAGTCGAAACTTTAAACAGTCCGAAACTTGCTGCCAAAACAATTAAGTTCTTGACTGACGGCGCCTTATCCAGTGGTACCGCTGCCTTGCTCGAACCATATCTCGATGATCCAACAACATCAGGTTTAAAGATCTGGGATGACGAAAATTTACTCGAAGCACTCACCCACTTTGATTCACTCAACTTTCAAGTACATATCCATGCGATTGGTGATGCTGCCGTAAGACAATCACTTGATGCCATTGAATCAATGACAAAAGCTAATCCAAAGTGGGATCGGCGCCCGACAATTGTGCATGCCCAACTTATTTCAAAAGCTGATCTACCTCGCTTTGCAAAGTTAGGTGTGATCGCAAACTTCCAACCACTCTGGACTTATCTAGATCCGATGAACAAAGAGTTGATCCTGCCCCGAATTGGTGAGCAACGAAACAACGCCCAATATCAACTGTGCGATGTTCTAGATTCTGGCGCCCGAATTGCTTTCGGAAGTGATTGGCCGGTTACAAGTGCGGATCCAATCGAAGCGCTTTTTGTTCCGGTAAATCGCAAAGTTTCATCAGTAGATACCGGTCCGGCTTGGTCTCCAGAACAAGGAATCACAATTGCCCAATCACTGAAAAGTTTTACCAGTGAAGTTGCCTACCAAAATTTTCGTGAGAATGAAATTGGAAAGCTAGAAGTCGGGATGCGGGCGAATTTTGTTGTCCTAGATAAAAACCCGTTTGAAACTGGCGTCGTGCAAATTTCTAACATCTATCTAGATGGAGCCTGCGTTAAATAAGGTTGGAAATCTCCACACCAAATGCGGCGAGCTCACTCTTGCCACCATCAATTGCAGTTAATACAAATGGCTTGCCATCTGGTGTAAATGCGAAAGTGTGTTCAAAGTGTGCGCCACGTGAACCATCTTGTGAAACTACCGTCCATTCATCGCTTAGAACTTTAGTTTTCGCACTCCCCCGTGTGATCATCGGTTCAATAGCAAGTGCCATACCAACTTTAAGTTCTGGTCCCATGCCGGCGGCGCCAAAGTTAAGAACATGTGGTTCTTGGTGCATCTCGGTGCCAATTCCATGGCCACCATATTCACGCAAGATGCCATAGTGGCCTTGCTCGTGAATAAGTTTTTCGATTGCGTAAGAAATATCAGTTAACTTTCCGCCCACTTTGCCAGCGGCAATCCCAGCCCACATGGATGCTTCGCAGGTAGCCAAAAGCTTTTGATCTTCTGGATCAACAGTTCCAGCAATCACCGAAAAGGCAGAATCTCCATGCCAGCCTTCGATAATCGCACCAAAATCTATTGAAACTACATCGCCATCAGCAATCGGGCGATCATTTGGAATCCCATGAACGATCTCATCATTTACTGATGCGCAAATAACGGCTGGGTAACCGTGGTAATTCAAGAAATTTGGCTTTGCCTTATTTTTTGCTAAATTCTCAACCGCAATTTCATTTAGTTGATTAGTTGTCACACCTGGCTTTATGGCCACTCGAATTAAATCTAAGGTTTCGGCAACAACGAGACCAGCACGTCGCATCAACTTGAGTTGATCAAGGGTCTTTATTTGAATCGCCATGTTGTGGCTACTTCAGGGCTGCGATAGCGCGCTCGGCAATTTCGTTCACTTCACCGATAGCTGAAATCGTCTTAAGCAAGCCAGTCTTACGATAGTAATCAATAATTGGTGCAGTCTGTTCGCTGTAAACATCTAGGCGATGAGCAATAACCTCTTCTTTGTCATCTTCGCGCTGGTAGAGCTCGCCTTGGCATTTGTCGCAAACACCTGCGGTTTTTGGGGCGTTGAAGACTACGTGTGAAACGCCACCACAACCGCGGCAGGTTCTACGGCCAGAGAGACGCTTAATTATTTCTTCATTCGCTAATGCAAATTCAAGAACAGCATCAAGGGTTGTTCCAGCTTTTACTAGCGCTTCTTTTAGGAAATCGGCTTGACCAACATTTCGTGGGTAACCATCGAGGAGAAATCCACTTTTGGCATCATCGTGAGTAAGGCGATCTGCCACCATCTCATTTGTTACCGAATCTGGAACCAGGTTTCCGGCGTCCATGTATGACTTAGCAAGTTTGCCGAGTTCGGTTTCACCTTTGATGTTCAGGCGAAAAATGTCACCGGTTGAAATGTGTGGAATACCAAAGTGCGATGCGAGGTGCAACGCTTGCGTACCTTTACCCGCACCTGGTGGACCTACCAGGATTAAGCGCATTACTTCAGGAATCCCTCATATGAACGTTGTTGTAACTGGGATTCGATCTGCTTTGCAGTATCAAGACCAACACCAACGACGATCAAAATAGCGGTACCACCGAATGGGAAGTTCGCTGAAGCATTGAACAAGATCAATGCAGCAATTGGAATAACCGCAATCAAAGCCAGGTAGATCGCACCTGGCGCTGTGATACGTGAAAGAACATATTGGAGGTATTCAGAAGTTGGACGTCCGGCACGAATACCAGGGATAAATCCACCGTACTTCTTCATATTCTCGGCTACTTCATCTGGGTTGAAAGTGATTGCAACATAGAAGTAGGTGAAGAAAATAATAAGCGCTGCATAAGAGAAGATGTAAATAGGGTGATCGCCCTTTACAAGATTCTGTTGAATCCAAACAGCCCACTTTGATGAACTTCCAGAGAAGTTAACAATCAGAGATGGAATGTAAAGAAGTGAGGATGCGAAAATAACTGGGATAACGCCAGCTTGGTTTACCTTGATTGGAATGTAAGTAGATGTGCCACCGTATTCTTGGCGACCAACTTGACGCTTGGCGTATTGAACTGGAATACGACGCTGCGCTTGCTCAACGAATACAACACCAGCAACAACCAAGATTCCAACGCCAGTTACGAATAGGAATGCAAAGAGACCCTTTTGTAGCTTGATGGACCAAAGTTGAGTTGGGAAACGTGCGGCAATAGATGTGAAGATCAAGATCGACATACCGTTACCGACACCGCGATCAGTGATCAATTCACCGAGCCACATGATTACAGATGTACCAGCGGTCATCACGAATACCATGGTCAAAATTCTTGGCCAAGTAGCATCAGGAATAATTGGGTAAGAACATCCACTAAACAAACGCCCTGGTGTGCGAGCAACTGCGATTAAGCCGGTTGATTGCAGAATTGAAAGTCCGATTGTTAAGTAACGGGTGTACTGGGTGAGCTTTGAAGTTCCAGATTGTCCTTCATTCTTCAAGGCTTCGAAACGTGGAATTACCACTGTAAGAAGTTGAATAATGATTGAGCTGGTGATGTAAGGCATGATTCCCAGCGCAAAAACTGAAAGTTGTAGAAGTGCGCCACCGGAGAAGAGGTTAATCAATCCGAATAGGCCACCAGAGTTCGCTTGCTTTAAACAAGTTTGCACGTTGGTGTATGAAACTCCTGGTGTTGGAACAATTGAACCAAAACGGAAGAGCGCCATGATTGCAAGGGTGAAGAAAATCTTTTTACGCAGATCTGGAGTCTTAAACGCCTTACCAAATGCTGAGAGCATGACTTTCTCCTTCTAGAACTAGTTAAGAGTTAGAGCTTCTTGGCAGATCCGCCAGCAGCAGAAATCTTTTCAGATGCTGATGATGAAAATGCGTGGGCTTCAACAGTTACTTTTACTGAAATTTCACCGTTACCGAGAATCTTGATTGGGTAACCATCACGTACAGCGCCCTTTGCAATTAGATCCGCAACAGTGACATTGCCACCCTTTGGATAAAGTGCATTGATCGTTGAAACGTTAACTGGCTGATATTCCGTACGCTCTGGGTTTTTGAAACCACGAAGCTTAGGAAGACGCATAACTAATGGAAGCTGACCGCCTTCAAAGCCGGCACGAACAGTGTTACGAGCACGTGTTCCCTTGCCACCGCGACCTGCAGTCTTACCCTTTGAAGCTTCACCGCGACCCTTACGAGTACGTGACTTCTTAGCTCCTGGAGCTGGGCGTAGATGATGAACTTTTAGCACCATTGTTATTCAACCTCCTCAAGTTTGACGAGGTGGCGAACAGCGACGACCATTCCACGAATTTCTGGACGATCTTCCTTCACCACTACATCACCGATTCTTTTTAGACCTAGTGAACGCAAAGTCTCACGGTGTTCTGGACGAGCACCGACTTTGGAACGTAGTTGGGTAACTTTTAAACGAGGCATTAGGCACCTACTTGTGCGGCTACGGCACGAGCAATTGCTGCTGGTGCAACTTGTTCAAGTGAAAGGCCACGGCGTGCTGCGATTGCTGTTGGAGATTCCAAAGCATGTAGCGCTGCAACCGTTGCGTGAACCATGTTGATTGGATTGTTAGATCCAAGTGACTTGGTCAAAATATCTGTGATTCCGGCACATTCGAGTACGGCACGAACTGGGCCACCTGCGATAACTCCGGTACCTGGTGATGCTGGGCGAAGTAGAACAACGCCAGCAGCTTTTTCACCTTGAACTGGGTGTGGGATGGTTCCATAAATGCGTGGAACTTTGAAGAAAGATTTCTTAGCTTCTTCAACGGCTTTAGCAATAGCTTGAGGAACTTCCTTAGCCTTGCCGTAACCAATTCCAACTGTTCCATTCATATCGCCAACAACAACAAGTGCTGTGAAAGAGAAACGACGTCCACCCTTTACAACCTTTGACACGCGGTTAATGAAAACTACGCGTTCGGTGTATGGAGACTTCTCTTTTTCAGGACCGCCATCGCGACCACGACGCTCGCGGCGATCTCCGCCGGCGCCTTTACCACCAGCGCGAGGATCGCGTGAGGTATCTGAAGTACTAGAAGGAGTAGTTGCCATTAGAAGTCCAATCCGCCCGCGCGAGCAGCTTCTGCAAGTGCAGCGACGCGACCATGGTATTTATTTCCACCGCGATCGAAGACGACCGAAGTAATTCCTTTTTCCTTAGCGCGATCTGCAATTGCTGTGCCAACGTGGCGAGCCTTTGCACTCTTGTCGCTAGCGGAATCTTTGCGCAAGTGATCTTCCATTGTTGAAGCTGAAACAATTGTTTGACCAATCGAATCATCAACAATCTGAACGAAGAGATGACGAGCGGAACGTGAGACCACAAGGCGTGGACGAGCAGTAGTGCCAGTAACTTTCTTACGGACACGGAAGTGACGACGGGCGCGTGCTTTCTGAGCAGACCCCTTAGCGACTTTTACACCGATTGCCATTACTTCTTACCTGTCTTTCCTTGCTTGCGGCGGATACGTTGACCATCTAGGTGCAATCCCTTGCCCTTGTATGGATCAGATTTACGAAGCTTCTGAATCTTTGCAACAGTCTCTCCGACAAGTTGCTTATCGATTCCGGTGACATGGAAACGAGTTTGAGATTCAACCTTGAAAGAAATTCCTTCAGGTGCTGGGAAATCGATTGGGTGGCTATAGCCGAGTTGGAATTCCAAACCCTTACCCTTTTCAGCAACGCGGTAACCAACACCAACAATGGTGATTGATTTCGAGTAACCATTTACAACGCCTTCGATTAGGTTAGAAACCAAGGTGCGTGAAAGTCCATGAAGTGAACGAGCAACGCGACCATCATCTGGGCGAGTCAAAGTTAATGTGGAACCTTCTTGCGAGATCGCAATTGGTTCAGCGATTTGATGTGTAAGTGAACCCTTAGGTCCCTTAACAGTTACAAGTGATCCAGCGATTGAAACTTCAACGCCAGATGGAACAGTGATTGGGCTACGACCGATACGTGACATCTAAATCACCATACGTAGGCGAGAACTTCTCCGCCTACCCCTTGCTTGTTCGCTGCCCGGTCGGTCAATAGACCAGACGAGGTAGAAATGATTGCTACGCCAAGGCCACCAAGGACCTTAGGAAGAGCAGTTGACTTTGCGTAAACGCGAAGTCCTGGCTTGGAAACGCGACGTAGACCTGCGATTGAACGCTCACGGTTTGCACCGAACTTGAGGTCGATCGTCAGCGTCTTTCCAAAACCTGTTGCTGAATTATCTACTTTGAAGCCTGCAATGAAACCCTCTTGCTTAAGGATTTCAGCAATACGAACCTTTACCGATGAAGATGGCATTGATACCACTTCATGATAGGCAGAGTTCGCGTTGCGCAGACGAGCAAGCATGTCCGCGATCGGATCTGTCATTGTCATTCTTGGCCTCTGGCCTTTCTCGAGCTGGTTTCCTAACTTTCGTTAGGACCTTTCACGTAGTTGTTCTGGAGAAGTAACCAAGTTGGATACTTCGGTAAAGCTTTTAAAACTTTTAGCTTGCTGTTACCAGCTTGCCTTTGTAATGCCTGGAAGTTCGCCACGGTGTGCCATTTCACGGAAACAGATACGGCAGATACCGAACTTTTGGTAGACCGCATGAGGACGACCGCAACGTTGGCACCGGGTGTAACCACGAACCTTGAATTTAGGTTTGCGGCTAGCTTTAACCTTGAGTGATGTCTTTGCCATGTGGGCGCGCCTCTCTTAGTTTTCCTTGAATGGGAAGCCGAGTGCGCGAAGTAATTCGCGACCTTCTTCGTCATTCTTGGCAGTAGTTACGAAAGTGATATCCATACCGCGAGTACGGTCAATCTTGTCTTGTTCGATTTCTGGGAATACAACCTGCTCGGTCAAACCGAAGGTGTAGTTTCCATTTCCATCGAACTGCTTTGGAGATAGACCGCGGAAGTCGCGAATACGAGGAAGTGCGATTGAAAGTAGGCGATCTGTGAACTCCCACATCCGATCATTGCGAAGTGTTACGTGAGCACCAATTGGCATTCCTTCACGCAACTTAAATTGAGCGATCGACTTACGAGACTTAGTTACTTGTGGCTTTTGTCCGGTGATCGTTGTGAGATCGCGGATTGCACCTTCAATTAACTTAGAGTCACGAGCTGCTTCACCAACACCCATATTCACAATTACCTTTGTGAGGGTTGGGATCTGCATTACGTTCTTGTAAGCAAACTTGGTCTTTAGCGCCGGCTTAATTTCAGCCTTGTAACGGGCCTTTAAGCGTGGGGCGGTTGCAGTAGACATTATTAGATGTCCTTTCCAGAGCGGCGAGAGATGCGAACATTCTTACCCTCTTCATCTTTACGAGTTCCGGTGCGAGTAGCAGTTCCATCGCCATCAACAATCATCACATTTGAGATGTGAATTGCTGACTCAACGGTAAGAATTCCGCCAACCTTGACGCCACGTTCGCTGGTTGTTTCTTGGGTGTGGCGCTTAACGCGAGCAACACCTTCAACAAGAACGCGTGATGCGCCCTTATCTACTTCAAGAACTTTTCCAGTTACGCCTTTGTCTTTACCGGCAATAACAAGGACGGTATCGCCCTTCTTAATCTTTACTAACTTTGCCATTTTTTAGAGCACCTCCGGAGCTAGTGAGATGATCTTCATGAACTTCTTGTCGCGAAGTTCGCGAGCAACTGGTCCGAAGATACGAGTTCCGCGTGGTTCTCCGTCAGCCTTCAGGATGACAGCAGCGTTCTCATCAAACTTAATATATGAACCATCAGGACGACGGTTTTCCTTAACGGTACGAACGATGACAGCCTTTACGACTTCACCCTTCTTTACTTGACCGCCAGGAATTGCATCCTTAACAGAGCAAACAATGATGTCGCCGATTCCGGCGTAACGACGTGATGAACCACCGAGAACACGGATACAAAGGAGTTCCTTTGCGCCAGTGTTATCTGCGACTCGAAGTCTGGATTCTTGTTGAATCATTTTTTATTCAGCCAGCCCCTCTACTTAGCCTTCTCGAGGATCTCGACGACGCGCCAACGCTTGGTAGCAGAGAGCGGACGAGTTTCCATCAAGAGAACGCGATCACCGATGCCGGCGCTGTTGTTTTCATCATGTGCTTTTAGCTTATGAGTACGAGTCATAACCTTTGAGTACATGCCGTGCTTGACCTGGTTCTGGATTTCGACAACGACGGTTTTTTCCATCTTGTCGGAAGTTACGATGCCTTCACGAGTCTTACGGAATCCGCGAGTTTCTTCGCTGGAGTTTGTAGTCATGCTGCACCTCCGATTCCTAATTCACGTTCACGCAAAATTGTGTAAATCCGCGCAATCTCTTTACGTACCGCAGTCAGACGACCGTGGCTCTCGAGTTGACCTGTTGCCGCTTGGAAACGAAGGTTGAATAGCTCTTCCTTCGACTCGCGAAGCTTTAGGCCCAATTCTTCAGATGCCAAAGCGCGAAGCTCTTCGTTAGTAACGATATTTGCCATTAGAACTCCTCACGACGAACTACTCGACACTTCATTGGCAACTTGTGAATCGCACGAGTCATTGCCTCGGTAGCGATATCTTCAGTTACACCTGAAATTTCAAACATTACGCGTCCTGGCTTAACGTTCGCGATCCACCATTCAGGTGAACCCTTACCGGAACCCATACGTGTTTCAGCAGGCTTCTTAGTAAGCGGACGATCTGGATAAATATTGATCCAAACTTTTCCACCGCGCTTGATATGACGAGTCATAGCAATACGTGCAGCTTCAATTTGGCGGTTAGTTACGTAAGCAGGTTCCAAAGCTTGGATTCCGTAGTCTCCGAATGAAACTTCAGTTCCGCCCTTTGACTTTCCACCGCGCTTTGGGTGGTGTTGCTTACGGTGCTTAACTTTGCGTGGAATTAACATTTAGGCCTCGCCTCCTTCACTAACAACATCTGCAACAACTACTGGTGCTTCAACAGCAACAGCGCTTTCGGCTGCGCGAGATTCAACAGTTGAAGTTGTAACTTCACCGCGTGGTGCACGTGGTGCACGAGATCCGCCGCGAGTTGGCTTTGGCGCACGGGCTGCTGCAAGTGCAGCTGCTGCGCGCTCGGTACGTGATTCGATAACTTCACCCTTGTAGATCCAAACCTTTACGCCTAGACGGCCGAAGGTTGTGTGGGCTTCATAGAATCCGTAATCGATATCGGCACGAAGTGTGTGAAGAGGTACGCGACCTTCACGATAGAACTCAGAGCGAGACATTTCTGCGCCACCAAGACGACCACCACACTGAACACGAATGCCCTGTGCGCCAGCTTTCAAAGCGGTCTGCATTGATTTACGCATTGCGCGACGGAATGAAACACGAGCAGCAAGCTGTTCGGCAATTCCTTGGGCAACAAGTTGTGCGTCAATCTCTGGATTCTTAACTTCAAGAATGTTTAGTTGTACTTGCTTGCCAGTAAGTTTTTCTAGATCGATGCGGATGCGATCTGCTTCTGTTCCGCGACGACCGATAACAATTCCTGGACGAGCAGTATGTAGATCGATACGAACACGCTCACGTGTGCGCTCGATTTCGATACGTGAAACACCGGCGCGCTCCATGCCCTTAGACATCATGCGACGGATCTCAATATCTTCTTTTACATAATCCTTGTATAGCTTCTCGGCATACCAACGTGACTTAAATTCAGTCGTGATACCTAGGCGAAAGCCGTGTGGATTTACTTTTTGACCCATTTATTCGGCCTTCCCTTTAGTAGTGGCAGCTTTCTTCGCAGGAGCTTTTTTGGCTGCTGCCTTCTTGGCAGGTGCCTTCTTAGCAACTGGTGCATCTGTTGTTGCAGCTTCTGGAGCCTTAACAACTGGTGCATGCTTAAGAACTTTCTTTGGTCCATTTGAACGATAGTTACGATCATCTGAAACAACCAAAGTTATTGAAGAAGTACGCTTGCGAATTTGGAAGCCGCGGCCTTGAGCACGTGGACGAAAACGCTTCAGTGTGAAGCCCTCGTCAACAAGTGCTTCTGCAACCCAAAGTTCTGAAGCATCACGAAGTGATGGATTCTTCTGCTTTGCGTTAGCAACTGCTGATGCCAAAAGTGTGTAAAGCTCGCCGGCAACTTCTTGGTTAGCGAACTTCAAAGTTGAAAGTGCAGTGTCTGCGCGCTCACCACGAATGATGTTTACAACGCGACGTGCCTTTTGTGGTGTGGTGCGAGTTTCGCGAAGAATCGCACGTGCTACCAAAGCTTGGTTAGCGAAATCTGTATTAGCCACGTGTCACCCGCGCATCTCCCTTAATGTGTCCCTTGAAGGTACGAGTTGGTGAGAATTCACCAAGCTTGTGACCGATCATGGCGTCTGTGATGAAAACTGGAACGTGCTTGCGACCATCGTGTACTGCGATGGTGTGACCAATCATTGATGGAGTGATCATTGAACGGCGAGACCAAGTCTTGATAACAGTCTTAGTGTTCGCAGCATTCTGAGCATCCACCTTCTTAACAAGATGACCGTCCACGAATGGACCCTTTTTCAAACTACGTGGCATTAGTGGGCTCCTTATCGTTTCTTGTTCGACTTGCGACGGCGGACAATCATTGAATCGCTCGCTTTTTTCTTGCGAGTACGCATTTCTGGCTTACCCCAAGGTGAAACTGGGTGACGTCCACCAGAAGTTTTACCTTCACCACCACCGTGTGGGTGATCAACAGGGTTCATAACAACACCACGAACCGTTGGGCGAATACCTAACCAGCGCTTGCGGCCAGCTTTTCCATAGTTAATGTTTGATTGTTCTGCGTTTCCAACTTCACCAACAGTTGCGCGGCAGCGAACATCAACGTTGCGAATTTCGCCAGATGGCATACGAAGTTGTGCGTATGGTCCTTCTTTAGCTGCAAGTTGTACTGATGCACCGGCAGAACGAGCAATCTTTGCTCCGCCACCTGGGCGAAGTTCAATTGCGTGGATCATTGTTCCAACTGGAATGTTACGAAGTGGCAAGTTATTACCAGGCTTGATATCTGCTGATGGACCGTTTTCGATCGCATCGCCTTGGTTCAACTTATTTGGCGCAATGATGTAACGCTTTTCGCCATCTGCGTAATGCAGAAGCGCGATACGTGCAGTGCGGTTTGGATCGTATTCAATATGGGCAACCTTTGCTGGTACGCCATCTTTATCGTTACGAAGGAAATCAATTAGACGGTAAGCACGCTTGTGACCGCCACCTTGGTGACGAACAGTGATCTTTCCGCTTGCGTTACGGCCACCCTTTGAGTGAATTGGACGAACCAATGACTTCTCAGGAGTTGTGCGAGTGATTTCTGCGAAATCAGGAACGCTTGCACCGCGTTGACCAGGAGTGGTCGGCTTAAGTTTACGTAAGGCCATTTTTTATCCCTTTTCCTCTTCTAACCAGGCTCCCTTAGGAGACCGGTCCTCCGAAGATGTCGATGCGGTCGCCAGCGGCTACGTGCACAATCGCACGCTTGGTGTCGTTGCGCTTTCCAAAACCAATTTTGGTGCGCTTGCGCTTACCTTCACGGTTCATTGTGTTCACGCTTAGAACTTTGACGCCAAATACTTTCTCGACTGCAATCTTGATTTCAGTCTTGTTAGCACGTGGGTCAACCAAAAATGTGTACTTGTTCTCATCTAGAAGTCCGTAAGACTTTTCAGAGACAACAGGAGCTAGAAGGATCTCGCGGTGGTCTTTCATGCTGAAACCTCTACTTCGCTCTCTCGGGCAACGGCTGTTGCTGGTTTAGTAATGAATTCGCGAATTGCAGTTTCAGTGAAGACAATGTCATCGCTCACTAGAACGTCATAGGCATTTAGTTGATCGTTAACGATCAAGTGAAGGTTGTCTGCGTTACGAAGTGAACGCCATGCCACATCTTCAGTGCGAGCAAGAACAACTAGCAAGTTCTTGCGATCTGAGAATTGGCGAACAGCTGAAATAGCACCAGAAGTTGTTGGAGTCTTTGCGATTGCATCAATTACGTGGATGCGATCCTCGCGTTGACGATCTGAAAGAACGCCCTTAAGTGCAGCAGCAATCATCTTCTTTGGTGTGCGTTGGTCATATGAACGAGGAACTGGTCCATGTGAAACTCCACCGTGACGCTGAAGTGGAGCACGGACAGAACCCTGACGAGCACGGCCGGTTCCCTTCTGCTTGAAAGGCTTCTTACCAGTACCGCTTACTTCACCACGGTTCTTTGTCTTTGCAGTACCTGCGCGAGCAGCAGCAAGTTGTGCGACAACTACTTGGTGGATCAGTGGAACATTTGCTTGCACGTCGAAAGTTTCTGCTGGCAAATCAATGCTGCCAGTTACCTTTCCTTCCGCGCTCTTGATATCTACTTTAAGGGCCATTGTTATGCACCTGCCGTTTCAGAAACAGCCATCTTTGCCGCTGAGCGGATAAAGACGATTGAGTTTGTTGGACCAGGAACTGCACCCTTGATTAGAAGAAGTGACTTCTCGGCATCAACTGAATGAATTAAAAGATTTTGAGTTGTAACTGTGTCAACACCCATACGGCCCATCATGCGCTTTCCTTTGAAAACGCGACCTGGTGTTGTTCGGTTACCGATAGAACCTGGCATACGGTGCTTACGGTCAACACCGTGAGATGCTCCGATACCAGAGAAACCATGGCGCTTCATAACACCAGCAGAACCTTTACCTTTTGAAGTTCCGGTTGCATCAACAATTTCGCCAGCAGCAAATACATCTGCGCGAAGTTCTTGACCTACTGTGTAAGCCGCAGCATTTGAAGTGCGAAGTTCAGCAACTTCAGAACGTGGAGTTACGCCCGCCTTAGCAAAGTGACCAGCTTCTGGCTTGGTAACTTTACGAGGATCGATTGCACCAAAAGCGATTTGAACAGCCTGGTAGCCGTCGATCTCTGGTGTGCGAATCTGGGTAACAACACATGGACCAGCTTGGATAACCGTTACTGGAACAATTTTATTGTTGGCATCAAAGACCTGAGTCATGCCAAGTTTCTTGCCAAGGATGCCTTTAATGGCCGAACCTTGGGACTGGGTAACTTTTGCGATTGTCATTTTTAGTTAGCCGTCCTTATAGCTTTATCTCAATGTCAACGCCGGCTGGAAGATCCAGGCGCATCAATGAATCAACGGTCTTTGGAGTTGGGTCGATGATGTCGATCAAGCGCTTGTGTGTGCGCATCTCGAAGTGTTCACGACTGTCCTTGTACTTGTGAGGAGAGCGAATCACACAAAAAGTGTTCTTCTCTGTTGGCAATGGAACTGGGCCAGCGACAGTTGCCCCGGTGCGTTCAACAGTTTCTACAATTTTCTTTGCAGAGTTGTCGATCACTTCGTGGTCGTATGCCTTAAGCCGAATGCGGATCTTTTGTCCCGCCATTTGCTTCTCCTTTTTTTCTTTAAACCTTGGAAAAATTGTTGTTGTAAGTGGCCCTTTTCAGAGCCACTTACTCACTTCTTTTTTACTACTTGATGATCTTGGTAACTCGACCTGCTCCTACGGTGCGGCCACCTTCGCGGATTGCGAAACGTAGACCTTCTTCCATAGCGATTGGTTGAATTAGAGCAACAGTCATTTCAGTGTTATCGCCAGGCATAACCATTTCTGTTCCTGATGGAAGAGTTACGATTCCTGTTACGTCAGTTGTACGGAAGTAGAACTGTGGACGATAGTTATTGAAGAATGGTGTGTGACGTCCGCCTTCATCCTTTGAAAGGATGTAAGCATTCGCAGAGAAGTCTGTGTGAGGTGTGATTGACCCTGGCTTGCAGACAACCTGACCACGCTCTACATCTTCACGCTTTGTACCGCGAAGAAGAAGACCAACGTTCTCGCCTGCTTGACCTTCGTCAAGAAGCTTGCGGAACATTTCGACACCAGTAACGGTTGTCTTCTGTGAATCTGGACGGATACCAACGATTTCAACTTCTTCGTTGACCTTGACGATACCGCGCTCGATACGACCAGTTACAACAGTTCCACGACCTGTGATTGTGAAAACGTCTTCTACTGGCATCAAGAATGGCTTATCAACTTCACGAGCTGGTTGTGGAATGAATGAATCCACTGCAGCCATAAGTTCCATGATTGATTCAGCCCACTTGGCATCTCCTTCGAGAGCCTTAAGTGCTGAGATTCGGACGATTGGTGTGTCATCGCCTGGGAATTCGTACTTGCTTAGAAGTTCGCGAACTTCCATTTCTACAAGTTCAAGAATTTCTTCGTCGTCAACCATATCTGACTTGTTTAGAGCAACAACGATTGATGGAACGCCAACCTGACGAGCAAGTAGTACGTGCTCCTTAGTTTGTGGCATTGGTCCATCAGTTGCAGCAACTACAAGAATTGCACCGTCCATTTGTGCAGCGCCGGTGATCATGTTCTTGATGTAGTCAGCGTGGCCTGGGCAGTCAACGTGTGCATAGTGACGTGCTTCGGTCTGGTATTCGATGTGTGCGATAGAAATTGTTATACCGCGAGCGCGCTCTTCTGGCGCCTTGTCGATCTGATCGAAAGGTGTGAATGGGTTTACATCAGGGTACTTATCGTGAAGTACCTTTGAGATGGCAGCAGTAAGAGTGGTCTTACCGTGGTCAATGTGACCAATTGTGCCAATGTTTACGTGCGGCTTATTCCGCTCGAACTTTGCCTTTGCCACTTTTTCCTCCTGTTGGTTCTTTTAGTTTGTTTGTTTGGTTGTTTTCGTTTGCCGAGAGCTCGTTGCGATTACTCGCCGCGAACCTTCGCGATGATTTCCTTCGCGACCGCGGCTGGGACTTCGGCATACGAATCAAATTGCATGCTGTAGCTTGCGCGACCTTGTGTTCTGCTTCGTAGATCTCCGACATAGCCGAACATCTCTGAGAGCGGAACAACAGCTTTGACAATACGAGCGCCTGAACGCTCATCCATGGATTGAATTTGTCCGCGACGAGAGTTGAGATCGCCGATGACATCGCCCATGAAATCTTCTGGTGTGATTACTTCAACTGACATAACTGGCTCCAGAATTACTGGGCCCGCTAGACGAGCTGCTTCTCTAAATCCTTGAAGACCTGCGATTTTGAAGGCAAGTTCTGAAGAGTCAACATCGTGGTACGCGCCGTCAAGAAGAGTTACTTGAACATCAACTAGTGGATAGCCAGCTAGTGGACCGTTCTGCATACCTTCTTTACAGCCGACATCAACTGAAGGAATGTATTCCTTAGGGATGCGACCACCTGTGATCTTGTTTACGAATACATAACTGTGTTCACTTCCAGCTGGAAGTGGTGCAATCGCGATCTGAACCTTTGCGAATTGACCAGAACCACCAGATTGCTTCTTGTGGGTGTAGTCATAACGATCAACTGGCTTGCGAAGAGTTTCGCGGTAAGCAACTTGTGGCTTACCAACGTTTGCTTCTACCTTGAATTCGCGACGCATCCGGTCAACCAGAATTTCGAGGTGAAGTTCGCCCATTCCAGAAATGATTGTCTGGCCGGTCTCTTCATCTGACTTAACGTGGAAAGTTGGATCTTCTTCTGCAAGACGTTGAATAGCAACACCAAGTTTTTCTTGGTCAGCCTTTGTCTTTGGTTCGATAGCAACCGAGATAACTGGTGCTGGGAAATCCATTGATTCAAGAATTACTGGCTTATCTGGATCACAGAGTGTGTCACCGGTTGTGGTGTTCTTAAGACCCATAACTGCGATGATCATTCCGGCGCCGGCTGAATCTTTCTCTTCACGCTTGTTTGCGTGCATCTGGTAGATCTTTCCGATACGTTCCTTATTATCTTTTGTTGAGTTAAGGATTGCAGTTCCGGTATCTAGACGACCAGAGTAAATACGTACGAATGTTAATTTTCCAAGGTGTGGATCTGACATGATCTTAAATGCGAGGGCAGAGAATGGTTCGTTATCTGCAGGTTGACGCTCTACTTCTACCTCTGGATCGCCCATCTTGTGGCCAACGATCGCCTTGATATCTAGTGGGCTTGGTAGGTAACGGTTAACTGCATCGAGCATTGGTTGAACGCCCTTGTTCTTAAATGCAGAACCAGTAAGAACTGGAGTTAGCTTGTCGGCAAGTGTTGCGCGACGGATACCAGCGATAATCTCTTCTTCGGAAAGTTCAATACCTTCTAGGTACTTCTCCATGATTGCATCATCTGCATCAGCAAGAACTTCTAGCATGTCGTGACGAGCTTTCTTGGCCTCTTCCAACATTGCAGCAGGAATTTCTTCGATGAGGTAATCCTCACCCTTCTTAGTTTCGCCAGGCCAAACAAGTGCCTTCATCGCGATCAAATCAATTACACCGAGGAAATCAGCCTCTGCACCAATTGGAAGTTGTAGAACTAGTGCGATTGCATTTAAACGAGAGCCGATCATGTCGACGCAACGTTGGAATGAAGCACCAGTACGGTCCAGCTTATTTACGAAACAGATACGTGGAACGTTGTAACGATCTGCTTGACGCCAAACTGTTTCAGACTGTGGCTCTACGCCAGCAACGCCATCGAACACGCAAACTGCGCCATCGAGTACGCGAAGGGAACGCTCTACTTCAACAGTGAAGTCCACGTGGCCTGGTGTATCAATAATGTTAATTAGGTGGTCTTTCCACATACATGTGGTTGCAGCAGAAGTAATAGTGATTCCGCGCTCTTGCTCTTGTTCCATCCAGTCCATGGTGGCGCCGCCATCATGTACTTCACCGATCTTGTAGTTGATACCGGTGTAAAAAAGAATTCGCTCAGTAGTCGTGGTTTTACCCGCGTCGATGTGCGCCATGATTCCGATGTTGCGAACCTTGGCTAGGTCGATTGCTGTTTCTACGGCCACTTGTGTCAGTCTCCTTGTTAGTTTCTAAGTTATTTTCTAGTTACCAGCGATAGTGAGCGAAAGCCTTGTTGGCTTCAGCCATCTTGTGAGTGTCTTCGCGCTTCTTTACAGCTGCGCCAAGGCCATTGCTGGCATCTAGTAATTCATTTTGTAAACGCTCTGCCATTGACTTTTCGCGACGTTGACGTGAGTAGTCGATCATCCAACGAAGGGCAAGAGTTGTTGCGCGGCCAGCTTTTACTTCCATTGGTACTTGGTAAGTGGCGCCACCAACGCGGCGTGACTTAACTTCAAGAGTTGGCTTTACGTTATCTAGTGCGCGCTTGAGAGTGATTACTGGATCAACGCCACCGGACTTTTCGCGGCAACCTTCAAGTGCAGCATAAACAATGCTTTCGGCAGTTGAACGCTTGCCGTGCAATAAAATTTTATTAATTAGCGCAGTAACAACAGGTGAGTTGTAAACAGGATCTGCAACAACTGGGCGCTTAGTAACGGGACCTTTACGTGGCATTACTTCTTCTCTCTCTTTGCACCATAACGGCTACGTGATTGCTTACGATCCTTAACACCTTGTGTATCTAGCGAACCGCGAACGATCTTGTAACGAACACCTGGAAGATCTTTTACACGGCCACCACGAACGAGAACGATTGAGTGCTCCTGCAAGTTATGTCCTTCACCAGGAATGTATGCAGTTACTTCCATGCCACTTGTAAGACGTACACGTGCAACTTTGCGAAGCGCAGAGTTCGGCTTCTTAGGAGTTGTTGTATAAACACGAGTACAGACACCACGACGTTGCGGACTACCTTTAAGTGCAGGTGTGCTCGTCTTTGTTGTCTTTTCGGCGCGACCCTTACGGACCAGCTGCTGAATAGTTGGCACTTCTTCTCCGTTCATTACTGCGTTTCAATTTCATTTTTACGCTCTATATCCCGACCCACGCGGTCGGGTGTGTTGCCCGAACTTCGTAAATCTTCTGCAATTAAATTGCAGTTTGATATAGCTCAAAAGACGAAAATGAGCAGACGCGTAGGGTAACCCGCCCGCACCCGAAAGGTCAAAACGGGTCTTCTACTCCTTCCCAAGGGCAACCGATTGGCGACACGCCGAGTATGGTTGAGGGATGAAATTGGCTGATCCAGAGGCTCTGCCCACCCCACAAAAACCCAAGAGTCGCGGCCTGATCCATTTGATCATGTCCCCCGTCTCTCTGGTGGCCGGATTGGTCCTAATTACCTTGGCCGACCAGCTTCAGGGGCGAATTACGCTCGGAATTTTCACTTTAACGGCAGTTACCCTCTTTACCTGCAGCGCCCTGTACCACCGAATCAAGTGGCAGGCGAAATATCGGGCTCTTTGGCGCCGGATCGACCATGCAAATATCACGATCTTGATAGCGGGTACATACACACCATTTTCTATTTACCTTTTAAGCCGGCAGAGCGCGACCATCCTTCTCTCGTGTATTTGGGGTGGGGCAATTCTCACTTCCTTAATCCGCATTCTTTGGCTAAATGCACCTCGTTGGGTTTATGTGCCTCTTTATATTGCGCTCGGTTGGGCCGCTGTATTTTTTATGCCAAGTTTTTGGCGAACCGGTGGTGTTGCGGTCTTCTTATTAATTTTACTTGGCGGCATTTTCTATACCGCAGGTGGAATTATTTATGCGCTTAAGAAACCAACTCTTTCAATTAAATGGTTTGGCTTTCATGAACTATTTCATGCACTTACCGCTGCTGCATTTGTTTCACACTTTGTTGCAGCCGTACTTGTTGTTTATCGTCATCGGTAAACTTATTTAATTAATTTCTAAATTAAAAAAGCCCCGATGATTTCTCACCGGGGCTTTAATTATTTTTACTATCTAGCCTTATCTGACTTCTAGATCATCCAGACGAACTGCTTCACCCGAACCTTGTGATTCAAATGGTGTGAAGTCATATTCATCATAAGCAGCGTAGACCGCAGCCTTTGCTTCTTCTGTTGGCTCAACTCGTACGTTGCGGTAACGAGCAAGACCGGTACCAGCAGGAATCAACTTACCGATGATGACGTTCTCCTTGAGACCGAGCAATGGATCGCTCTTCTCAGATAGCGCAGCATCTGTTAACACCTTTGTGGTTTCTTGGAATGAAGCAGCTGATAGCCATGATTCAGTTGCAAGTGAGGCCTTAGTGATACCCATAAGTTCTGGGCGACCAGATGCAGCCTTGCCACCAGTTTCAACGACGCGGCGGTTCTCTGTTTCAAAGCGACCACGTTCTACCAATTCACCAGGTAGAAGATCAGCATCGCCAGGTTCAAGAACGGTAATGCGCTTCAACATTTGGCGAACGATAATTTCAATGTGCTTATCGTGGATTGATACACCTTGGGAACGATAAACCTCTTGGATTTCATTCACTAGGTGGATCTGAGTTTGACGAGGTCCAAGGATACGAAGAACTTGCTTTGGATCAATTGCGCCAACAACCATCTGTTGACCAACGCCAACGCGCATTCCATCTTCAACCTTAAGCTTCTGACGACGAGTAATTGGATAAGCGATCGCTTCGCCACCATCTTCTGGTGTAACGATGATCTTCTTGCCCTTTGCATCTTCGAGGAAGCTAACAACGCCAGCAGTTTCTGCGATTGGCGCAACACCCTTAGGTGTACGTGCTTCGAAGAGTTCAACAATACGTGGCAGACCATGAGTGATGTCATCTCCTGCAACACCACCGGTGTGGAAGGTACGCATCGTTAACTGAGTTCCTGGCTCACCAATTGATTGAGCAGCAATGATTCCAACAGCTTCGCCGACATCTACCAACTTGCCAGCAGCCATTGAACGGCCGTAGCACATTGCGCATTGTCCAACTTTGCTATCGCAAGTAAGAACTGAGCGAACCTTAACTTCGGCAACGCCAGCGGCGACCAAAGTATCAATGTTCTTATCACCAAGATCTGTTCCGGCTGTCAAAATTGTCTTGCCAGAAACAACAACATCTTCTGCCAAGTTACGACCGAAGAGTGAAGTCTCAACATGATCGTCGCGAACAAGAAGTCCGGCTGAATCATTTGCAGCAATCTTTAGAGTCAGACCGCGATCAGTTCCGCAATCTTCTTCACGAATGATTACATCTTGAGCAACGTCGCAGAGACGACGAGTTAGGTAACCCGAGTCAGCGGTACGAAGCGCAGTATCTGCAAGACCCTTACGAGCACCGTGAGTAGCAATGAAGTACTCAAGTACTGAAAGACCTTCGCGGAAGTTTGACTTAATAGGTCGAGGAATAATTTCACCCTTTGGATTCGCTACCAGACCACGCATACCTGCGATCTGACGAACCTGCATCATGTTTCCACGTGCACCTGAGTAAACCATCATCCAAACTGGGTTGGTCTTTGGGAAGTTATCTTCCATCGCCTTTGCAACTTCAGCAGTTGCATTGGTCCAAATTTCAATCAGTTCTTGACGACGCTCGTCATCGGTAATCAGACCCTTTTCATACTGGCTCTGAACCTTTTCTGCCTTGATTTCATACCCATCCAAGATGGCTTGCTTTCCGGCAGGTGTAACAACATCTTCGATAGCAATTGTGATGCCAGCGCGAGTTGCCCAATAGAAACCGAGTGACTTCAAAGCATCAAGTGTCTGAGCAACTGTGACCTTGGCAAATCCTTCTGCCAAGTCATCAACGATCTGACCCAAAAGCTTCTTAGTTACGTCATAGTCAACGAACTTGTATCCCTCAGGCAAGATTTCATTGAATAACGCGCGACCAAGTGTGGTCTCACGAATTTCGCTGACGCCATTGTGAGTTAAACGGATTTTAATTTTTGCTTGAAGTGTTACTGAGTTCTGGTCGTATGCCATTAAACCTTCAGCAAGTGAACCGAAAGCGCGGCCTTCGCCGAGTTCGTTCTCACGAAGTGAAGTCAGGAAGTAAAGACCAAGAACCATGTCCTGTGTAGGAGATGTAATTGGTCGACCTGAAGCAGGTGACAAAATGTTGTTGCTTGAAAGCATTAGAACACGTGCCTCTGCTTGTGCTTCTGCAGAAAGTGGCAAGTGAACAGCCATCTGGTCACCATCGAAGTCTGCGTTAAATGCAGTACAGACAAGTGGGTGAATTTGAATTGCTTTACCTTCAACCAATTGTGGTTCGAAAGCTTGAATTCCAAGACGGTGCAGTGTTGGTGCGCGGTTTAGAAGTACTGGGTGCTCTGCAATAACTTCTTCCAAAACATCCCACACAACTGGACGAGCACGCTCGACCATACGCTTTGCGGATTTAATGTTCTGGGCGTGATTGAGATCAACCAAGCGCTTCATTACGAATGGCTTGAAGAGTTCAAGTGCCATCTGCTTTGGCAGACCGCATTGATGCAATTTAAGTTGTGGACCAACAACAATTACAGAACGACCTGAATAGTCAACGCGCTTTCCGAGCAAGTTCTGACGGAAGCGACCTTGCTTACCCTTAAGCATGTCGGAAAGTGATTTGAGTGGTCGGTTACCTGGACCTGTTACTGGGCGACCGCGACGACCGTTATCGAATAACGCATCTACTGCTTCTTGAAGCATGCGCTTTTCGTTGTTAACGATAATTTCTGGTGCACCAAGATCAGCCAGACGCTTCAAACGGTTGTTCCGGTTGATAACGCGACGATATAGATCATTTAGATCAGAAGTCGCAAAGCGGCCACCATCTAGTTGAACCATTGGACGTAGATCAGGTGGAATAACTGGAACGCAATCAAGCACCATAGATGCTGGATGGTTACGAGTATTTAGGAATGAAGAGACAACTTTCAAACGCTTGATAGCGCGAGTCTTCTTCTGTCCCTTACCTGTTTGTGCAAGTTCAGTAAGCATTGTGTATTCAGCTTGAAGATCAAAAGTTTCTAGGCGACGCTTGATTGCAGCAGCACCCATAGATCCCTTGAAGTAAACGCCGAAACGATCGGTGAGTTCGCGGTAAAGCGCCTCATCACCTTCGAGATCTTGAACCTTTAGGTTCTTAAAGCGAGCCCAAACTGCATCTAGACGATCTAGTTCGCGTTGTGCGCGATCACGAACTTGCTTAAGTTCACGTTCGGCAGCTTCACGTACTTTGCGCTTGGCATCAGCCTTTGCGCCTTCGCCTTCGAGTTCAGCTGTGTCTGCTTCTAATTTCTTTTGACGAGCATCTAGATCACTGTCGCGACGAGTTTCAATCTTCTTCTTGTCGCTAGTTAGACGCTTTTCAAGTGAAGGTAGATCCTCTGCGCGAGCATCGACATCTACTTCAGTAATCATGTAAGCAGCAAAATAAATAACCTTTTCTAGATCCTTTGGAGCAAGGTCTAGTAGGTAGCCCAGACGTGACGGAACGCCTTTGAAGTACCAGATATGTGTTACTGGTGCTGCAAGTTCAATATGTCCCATGCGCTCACGGCGAACCTTTGCGCGAGTAACTTCAACACCGCAACGCTCGCAGATAATTCCCTTGAAACGTACGCGCTTGTACTTACCGCAATAACATTCCCAGTCACGAGTTGGTCCGAAGATCTTCTCATCGAAGAGTCCGTCCTTCTCTGGTTTGAGGGTTCGGTAGTTGATGGTTTCTGGCTTCTTTACTTCGCCAAAAGACCATTCCCGAATATTGTCAGTCGAAGCTAAGCCAATTCGTAGTTCATCAAAAAAGTTAACATCTAACATTTTTTATCCCTCTCCTTAAACTTCTTCGACACTTGAAGGTTCAACTCGTGACAAGTTGATTCCAAGTTCTTCGGCGGCACGGAATACTTCTTCGTCGGTATCGCGCATTTCAATTGCGACACCTTCGGATGAGAGAACTTCCACATTCAAGCAAAGTGATTGCATTTCCTTCACAAGCACCTTGAATGATTCTGGAATTCCAGGTTCTGGAATGTTCTCGCCCTTAACAATGGCTTCGTAAACCTTTACGCGGCCAAGTACGTCATCGGACTTAATAGTTAGTAGCTCTTGGAGTGTGTAAGCGGCGCCGTATGCTTCAAGGGCCCAAACTTCCATTTCTCCAAAGCGCTGACCACCGAATTGAGCTTTTCCGCCCAATGGTTGTTGCGTGATCATTGAGTAAGGTCCAGTTGAACGTGCGTGAATCTTGTCGTCCACCAAGTGGTGCAGCTTCAAGATGTACATGTAACCAACTGTGATCTCTTCTTTGTAAGGCTCTCCGGTACGACCGTCGAATAGGCGAGCCTTTCCGTTTCCGCCAACAAGACGCATGCCATCCTTTTGAGGAAGTGTTGAAGAGAGAAGACCAATAAGTTCTTCTTCCTTTGCGCCATCAAATACTGGAGTAGCAACCTTTGAGTTAGCAGGAGCTTCAGCGAAACCATGTTCACGAAGATCTTTCTGCCAAGGTTCGTTGCCTTCAAGTTTCCAACCAGATTTCGCAACCCAACCTAAGTGAGTTTCTAGAATCTGACCGACGTTCATACGTCCTGGAACACCAAGTGGGTTCAAGACAACATCAACAGCGGTTCCGTCTTCAAGGAATGGCATATCTTCAACTGGAAGGATCTTGGAAATAACACCCTTGTTACCGTGGCGACCAGCAAGCTTGTCACCATCTTGAATCTTGCGCTTTTGAGCAACAAAGACTCGAACGATTTGGTTAACGCCGGCAGGAAGTTCATAACCATCTTCAGAAGATTGGATTTGAACATCAATAACTTTTCCAGATTCACCGTGTGGCACCTTAAGTGAGGTATCGCGAACTTCACGAGCCTTCTCACCAAAGATTGCACGGAGCAAACGCTCTTCTGGAGTTAATTCGGTTTCGCCTTTAGGAGTTACCTTTCCAACAAGAATGTCGCCTGGCACAACTTCGGCACCGATGCGGATAATTCCACGATCATCTAGATCAGCTAGAACTTCTTCGCTGACGTTAGGGATATCGCGAGTAATTTCCTCGGGTCCAAGTTTGGTATCGCGAGCATCGACTTCATACTCTTCAATGTGAATAGAGGTAAGAACGTCATCTTGAACTAGTCGTTGCGAAAGAATGATCGCATCTTCGTAGTTGTGACCTTCCCATGACATAAATGCCACGAGCAAGTTCTTACCGAGGGCCATTTCGCCCTTTTCGGTTGATGGACCATCAGCAATAACCTGACCAACTTCAACGCGCTGTCCTTGCGAGACAATCACTTTCTGGTTGCGGCTTGTGCCTTGGTTTGAACGAGTGAACTTCTCTAGGAAGTAGTTCTCAGTTGTTCCGTCATCATTCATGACAGTTACTTCATCAGCGCTTACTGCAGTTACAACACCAGCATTGCGACCGAGTAGAACATCGCCAGCATCAACAGCTGCGCGGAATTCCATACCGGTTCCAACAAATGGCGCTTCTGCGCGAACTAGTGGAACTGCTTGACGCATCATGTTCGAGCCCATCAATGCGCGGTTCGCGTCATCGTGCTCGAGGAACGGAATCATTGCTGTTGCAACAGAAACCATCTGACGTGGTGAAACGTCCATGTAATCAACTTCATCTGCCATGATGAATTCAACTTCGCCACCGCGACGACGTACAAGTACGCGAGGCTCAGCAAAGTGTGAATCAGAAGTTAGCGGTGCATTTGCTTGCGCAATAACATGCTCATCTTCTTCATCAGCAGTTAGATAATCGATCTGGTCTGTGACCTTACCCTTAAGAACTTTGCGATAAGGAGTTTCGATAAATCCGAATGGAGTTACGCGAGCATATGTTGCGAGTGATCCGATAAGTCCAATGTTTGGACCTTCAGGAGTTTCAATTGGACACATACGACCGTAGTGAGATGGGTGAACGTCGCGAACTTCGAAGCCTGCGCGTTCACGAGAAAGTCCACCGGGTCCAAGTGCTGAAAGACGACGCTTGTGTGTCATTCCAGAAAGTGGGTTGGTCTGATCCATGAACTGTGAAAGTTGAGATGTTCCGAAGAACTCCTTGATGGATGCGACAACTGGGCGAATGTTAATCAAGGTCTGAGGAGTAATTGCCTCAACATCTTGAGTAGTCATACGTTCACGAACAACGCGCTCCATACGAGATAGACCGGTACGAACTTGGTTTTGAATTAATTCACCAACAGTACGTAGGCGACGGTTACCGAAGTGATCGATATCGTCTGTTTCAACGCGTACTTGCTTGCCGTATTCCATAAGCGCATCGCCCTTATGAAGTGAGACTAAGTAACGAATTGTTGCAACGATGTCTTCGATGTTTAACAAGCCCTTGGAAAGATCTAGTTCAAGACCGAGCTTCTTATTAACCTTAAAGCGGCCAACCTTTGCCAGGTCATAGCGCTTTGGATTGAAGTAAAGGTTTTCGATAAGTCCTTGTGCAGCTTCCTTTGTAGGAGGCTCGCCTGGACGCAACTTGCGATAGATATCAAGAAGAGCTTCATCTTGAGTATTGACGTTATCTTTTTCAAGAGTTGCGCGGATCGATTCGAATTCACCGAATTGTTCAAGGATTTGTTCCTCAGTCCAACCAAGTGCCTTCAAGAAAATTGTTACTGATTGCTTACGCTTACGGTCGATACGAACACCGACCAAATCTTTCTTATCAACTTCAAATTCCAACCAAGCACCACGGCTAGGAATGATCTTTGCAGTCAAAATATCTTTATCTGAAGTCTTTTCAATTGTACGTTCGAAATAGACACCAGGTGAACGAACGATCTGTGAAACAACTACGCGCTCGGTTCCGTTAATTACGAAAGTTCCGCGAGGTGTCATCAATGGGAAGTCGCCCATGAAAACAGTCTGCGACTTAATTTCACCAGTCGTGTTATTTGTAAATTCTGCAGTCACGAATAGCGGAGCAGAGTAAGTGATATCTCGCTCTTTACATTCCGCAATTGTGTACTTAGGTGGTTCGAATCTATGGTCTTTGAAAGACAGACTCATAGTTCCTTGGAAATCCTCAATTGGTGAAATCTCTTCAAAGATTTCTTCCAAACCGGATGTAGTTGGTACTGCGCCACGTCCCGCTCTTTCAGCAACATCAAGACGAGAGCGCCAAGCGTCGTTACCAAGTAACCAATCAACACTGTCTAGCTGAAGTGATAATAGGTTTGGTACTTCGAGTGGTTCACGAATTTTTGCGAATGAAACGCGAGCAGGTGCAAATGACTTTGACTTCGATGCGGCCAAAATTCCTCCAGATGTAAACGCACGGCTACCGCCAGGTCTCAGCCGCTATATGCCTGACCTCTGGGTTTTGTAAATTTGCGAAGGGCGAGAGTACCTAATTGTGGGTAACCCTGTCCAATCCGGCCTCCCCTGTGCTATAACCCGAACCAGCTTTGCGATAGGGGTTGGGGTGGGGCAAGCAAAAGGCCCCGGGGTTAGCCGGGGCCTTTTGCGTAATTGGAATTACTTGACTGTGACCTTTGCGCCGGCTGCTTCGAGAGCAGTCTTCGCCTTGTCTACAGCTTCTTTGCTTCCCTTTTCGATCAGGGTTGCTGGAGTCGCATCTACTAGATCCTTGGCTTCTTTTAGACCAAGAGCTGAGTTGATGTTACGAACTTCCTTGATAACTGCAATCTTCTGTGAACCAGCATCGTCAAGAATAAGTGTGAACTCATCTTGAGCTTCTGCTGCTGAGCCACCAGCGGCTGCGCCACCGGCTGCTGCTACAGCAACTGGTGCTGCTGCGGTTACATCGAATTCAGTTTCGAATGCTTTTACGAAATCTGAAAGCTCAACGAGAGTCATCTCTTTGAACTGGCTTAATAGATCATCTGAACTTAACTTTGCCATTTTTATTTCCTATTCTGTTTCTTTTTAATTTGGTGACGGGGGTTATTCGGTAACTTCTGGAGTTGCTTCGGAGACTGCTTCTGCTGGAACCACTGCCTCGTCGGTAGTAGTTGTCGCTTCGGAGACTGATTCCGCTACAGCTGGAACTACTGCCTCGTCGGTAGTAGTTGTCGCTTCGGACACCACTGCCGGGCTAGTTTCAGCAACGGCTTGGACACCTTCTGCAGCTTCTTTCTTCAATCGAAGTGCATCGATGGTTCGGATTGCCTTGGCAAGTGAGCCCTTCATTGCACCAGCAAGCTTGGACAAGAGAACCTCACGGGACTCAAGATCAGCGAGCTTCATGATCTCAGCGGTTGTAACAGGCTTGCCTTCGAAGATGCCACCCTTGATAACAAGGAATGGATTCTCTTTAGCAAAATTCTTGAGGCTCTTTGCGGCATCAATTGGATCACCCTTTACGAAGGCAAGTGCAGAAGGACCGGCGAGAAGTGCATCGTCGATTTCTACGCCAGCATTCTTAGCGGCGATCTTTGTGAGGGTGTTCTTAACTACCGAGTACTTGGTTGTTACACCAAGCGAACGGCGAAGTTCCTTCATTGATGTTACAGAGAGACCACGATATTCGGTCAGCACGGTTGCATTTGCTGAACGGAAATCTTCCGTCAACTCAGCTACTGCTGCTTCTTTATCTGGGCGAGCCATTTGGCTTCCTTTCGCTCATCTTTCCATTTACTTCATTTTTACTTCTTAAAATCAAAAAACCCCGTCGCATAAATGCGCACGAGGTTACGTGGGCACCTATGCTGGCTGTTTTTCAACAATTAACCTTTTAGTTTTACCTAAAGGGGCCTGCAGTCTTTGGTACGGGTCTTTCTGGTTCGTGATTACTTCTTGATTACTTGACCAAGGGTAGGTTATTGGGCCTACCCCAGTCAAAATCTCCGTTATTCAGGCTTAATTACGCCTGAACGTTATCTCCACCATCGCGAGAAATTGTTGGGTCTACCTGAATTCCAGGTCCCATCGTTGTGGAGATAGTTGCCTTGCGAATGAAGCGACCTTTTGATGAGTTTGGCTTCGCACGCATAACTTCTTCAAATGCAGCTGTGTAGTTCTCTGCTAGTTGATCAGCTGTGAATGATGTCTTACCGATGATGAAGTGCAGGTTTGAATTCTTATCAACACGGAATTCAATCTTTCCGCCCTTGATGTCATTAACTGCTTTTGCAACGTCAGTAGTTACAGTTCCGGTCTTTGGGTTAGGCATTAAACCGCGAGGTCCAAGAACCTTTCCAAGACGACCGACCTTACCCATTAATTCTGGAGTTGAAACAACGGCATCGTAATCAAGACGACCCTTTGAAACTTCTTCGATTAATTCATCTGCGCCGACAATGTCAGCACCAGCAGCACGTGCTTCTTCAGCGCGCTCGCCACCTGCGAATACCAACACGCGAGCGGTCTTACCGGTTCCGTGTGGCAAGTTAACAGTTGAGCGGATCGCTTGATCTGCTTTCTTAGGATCGACACCGAGAAGTAGTGCAACTTCAACAGTCGCGTCGTACTTGGTTGTCGATGTTTCTTTCGCCAATTTAACAGCTTGACCAGGAGTGTAAAGATTCTTCTGATCGATCTTTGCTGCGGCTTCGTTATATTTCTTACTGCGCTTCATTTCATCTCCTTAGTTATTCGAGCAACCGGTTGGTTTCTCGGAGTTGTGGTTAGCGGACCAGCGAGGTCCTCCCACGTATTGCTTTTCTTAATTAACCGACAGTAATACCCATTGAACGAGCGGTACCAGCGATAATTAATGATGCTGCGGCTAAATCATTAGCATTTAAGTCAGCCATCTTGATCTTTGCGATCTCTTCAACCTGAGCCTTTGTAATGTTTGCAACCTTTGTCTTGTGTGGAACTGCTGAACCCTTTTCAACGCCAGCTGCCTTCAAGATAAGACGTGATGCTGGTGGAGTCTTTGTGATGAAAGTAAATGAACGATCTTCAAAGACGGTGATCTCAACAGGAATGATCTGACCCTTTTGAGCTTCGGTCGCTGCGTTGTAAGCCTTAACGAAGTCCATGATGTTGACACCATGCTGACCAAGGGCAGGACCTACTGGTGGTGCAGGTGTTGCTGCGCCAGCTTGGATCTGCAACTTGATTAGTGCTGTGATCTTCTTCTTCGGTGCCATTTTTCTATTCCTTTTCTCGTATTTCTCGTATTTCCTGAGTATTTAAAAGTTCTTAGAGCTTCTGTACTTGGGCAAATGAAAGTTCTACTGGAGTTTCGCGACCAAAGATCGAGACCAAAACCTTTAGTTTTCCTTGTTCTGGCATGATCTCGGAAATTGTTGCTGGCAAGGTGGCGAATGGGCCATCCATAACAGTTACAGATTCGTTGATCTCGAAATCGATCATTCTCATATCGATCTTGTCTGACTTCTTTACTGGGCGTGGTGCCAAAATGTTTTCAACCTCAGCAAGTGTTAAAGGTGATGGGTGGTGTGCGTTTCCAACGAAACCAGTTACGCCTGGAGTGTTACGTACGCAAGACCATGATTCATCAGTGAGTTCCATGCGAACTAGGACGTAGCCAGGAAAGACATTTCGCTTTACTTGCTTACGTTGGCCGTTCTTAATTTCAGTAACTTCTTCTTCTGGAACTTCAATCTGGTAAATGTAATCTTCCATGTTGAGTGAGGTAATACGGTTGGCTAAATTGCCCTTTACCTTCTTCTCGTATCCCGCATAAGAGTGAACGACGAACCAATCGCCAGAAGCCGTACGCAAGGCGCGACGGAATTCTGCGTTCTCATCATTCTCTTCTTCAAGTTCTGCTTCTTCGGAAACTTCGAGCGCAACTTCATCTTCAATTGCAGAGATGGCTTCGACTGAACCAACTACTTCATCGGCTATCACGGTTTCAATCACTGCATCGTTAGTCTGTGCATCGGCTGCTGCAAGAGCGGCTTCGAATTGATCTACATTTTCAACAGTCATGACGCCCCCTTATCCAAATACCCAGAAGACAACCTTTGTAAGCACTACATCAAGTAGCGATACAACGGCGATGATGAAACCAACGAAGACCAATACAACTGCTGTGTAAGTTGTGAGTTGGTTACGAGTTGGCCAAACGACCTTACGAAGTTCAGAAATAACTTGGCGATAGAACAGGTTGATGCGACCGAAGAGACCGAGCTTCTCTTCAGCTGGATGGTTGTCAGCGTTGTGCTTCTCATCAACCACTTGCGCTACCTCTTTCTATCTAACTAATTGGAACTGATTAAAAATCTTTTCTAGCAGTACAACTTGCAGGGCAGGAGGGACTTGAACCCCCAACCGCCGGTGTTGGAGACCGGAACTCTAGCCAATTGAGCTACTGCCCTTCGGGCGCAAGAACAGCTCTGATCCTTCATGAGACATGAGTGATCATGACCTTTTGCAAGCGCCAGAAAAGGGAGTGTAGAGGTATGGGCGTGCCCGCGTAAAATTGGGATGGCATACTCTCCCTCTATGAGCGCAAAACCAAGAATTTCCCGCAGAGTTGCAGCGATTGCAGAATCAGCAACCCTTGCGGTTGATGCCAAGGCCAAGGCGCTAAAAGCCGCCGGTCGGCCAGTTATCGGTTTCGGAGCTGGCGAGCCTGATTTTCCAACACCTGACTACATCGTTGCAGCAGCGATTGATGCGGCGAGTAAGCCAGCAAATCATCGTTACACACCAACGAGTGGCCTACCAGAATTACGCGAAGCGATTGTTAAAAAAACACTTCGCGATTCGAATTATGCAATCACCGTAGATCAAGTTCTAGTTACAAACGGTGGCAAGCAAGCGGTTAATCAAGCATTCGCAACAATTCTTGATCCAGGTGATGAAGTAATTTTGCCTTCGCCTTATTGGACCACTTATCCAGAATGTATTGCGCTAGCCGGTGGAACTGTTGTTGATATTTTTGCCGATGAATCCCAAGACTTCTTAGTAACTGTTGAACAACTCGAATCAGTTCGCACGCCAAAAACTAAGGCACTTCTTTTTTGCTCACCATCAAACCCAACAGGTTCGGTTTACTCTCCTGCGCAGGCAAAAGCTATCGGTGAATGGGCGCTCGCTCATGGCATCTGGGTTATCACTGATGAAATTTATGAACACCTTCTGTATGACGGTGCCACTGCCCCAAGTCTTCCAGTTTTGCTTCCAGAATTAGCAGACCAAACAATCATCATTAATGGTGTTGCAAAAACTTATGCAATGACTGGTTGGCGAGTTGGCTGGATGATCGGGCCTAAGGATGTAATTAAGGCTGCAACGAATCTGCAATCCCATTCAACTGCAAACGTTGCCAACGTCTCGCAGCGTGCGGCAGTTGCTGCGCTAAATGGTGACCTTGCTGCCGTTCGTGAAATGGGTGTGGCATTTGATCGTCGCCGCAAACTCATCGTAAAAATGCTTAATGAGATTCCTGGCGTTATCTGCCCAACTCCTACTGGTGCCTTTTATGTTTATCCATCTGTAAAAGGCGTTCTTGGTAAAGAGATTCGAGGCAAGCGGCCACAAACCTCGGCCGAGCTCGCAACTTTGATTCTGGAAGAAGTAGAGGTTGCTGCAGTTCCTGGTGAAGCATTTGGGCCATCTGGGTATCTCAGATTCTCATACGCAACTAGCGATGAGGACATTGTTGAAGGAATAACTCGCGTTGCAAAATTGCTGAGCGAAGCTAAATAATTTAAAGGCTTACGCCAACAAACTGCACTTCTGGTTCTAAGGTAATTCCAAACTTAACTCGCACTTTTTCGCGTGCATCGCGAGCAAGTGCAATTAAATCTGAAGCGGTTGCATTGCCCGTGTTAGAAAGTGCCAGAACATGTTTTGGTGAAATTTGTGCCCCTGCAAGCCGATCGCCTTTGTGCACGCCGGCATTTTCCATGAGCCAAGCCGCGGAAGTTTTTACATTCCCATTTTCTTGAACCCAACGTGGTGCACCCTCTGGAAGTTTCGCAGCCTCGGTTGGCGTCAGGATTGGGTTGATAAAGAAGGAACCCGCAGAATTAATTCCCATGTTGATGAGCATTCCTTTTGCACCACGTAGCGCCAGAACGGCATCACGTACTTTAGAAACTTCAACTCGCGCCCCAATTTCAACGCCGAGTGCATTTGCTAATTCAGAATACTGAATTGGTAATGATGCCTCACCTTTGCGCAGCTGGAAGGTCACGTCAAGGATTACCCAACGGCCAGCTTCCTTTTTGAATTTTGAACTGCGGTATTCAAATTCGCAATCACTTGCTGCAAATGTTTTGACTTCATCGTTCTTGCGATCGAAAGCCCGCACTCGCGCAATTACTTCACTGACTTCATGGCCGTACGCCCCAATGTTTTGAATCGGTGCCCCACCTACGGTTCCTGGAATTCCACTTAGCGATTCAAGATTCGCCAGCCCTTTTTCGATTGTGAAGGCAACAAAACGATCCCAATCCTCGCCAGCACTAACTGTCAGAGTGCCGCCACTGCACGCATCAAATTCGTAGGAATTCCCAAGTGTTTCAACTCTTATGACTGTGCCAGAAAATCCAGCATCACTTACAAGAACGTTAGATCCGCCGCCAAGAATTAGCAGCGGGGTTTGGGATTTGTCAGCAGAACGAACGGCTTCAATTAATTCTGCTTCGGTAGAAACATGAATCAAATCAGTTGCGGGACCGCCAACTTGTAACGAGGTGAATTTAGAAAGGTCGGCGGTGCTCATAAGAGAAGGTTACCGCGCTCTACCTGCGGGCTACCAAGATCTCATTCTTACCGCGGAAGCGATCAAGAATTCGATCGTACGTCTTCTTAGATTGTGTCTCACGATATTCCGGATCGGCGTCGTAGTAGCCGTGATGGCGAGCTTGTTCCAGTGGCAAATCCATCTGCCACAACCTGCCTTGTGCCTGGCGTAATTTAAGTGAAAATTCCATATCAGCATTTCTATAATAAACCGCCCGCGAATTAAAACCACCAACCTCTAAGGCTGCATCGCGGTTTACCGCCATGAAATATCCAAATAGGACATCAACTTCGCCAACACCTTTATCGTCAACACTTCGCCACTCATCCTCCACATTCACCAACCCACCACGCCAACCAGCAGCACAGAATTCAAGGTTTGCAATCTTCTCTAGTGCTGGAGAAATTGCATCACCTTGCAAAATTGTTGAAGGATCCATAATTATTACAGCAGTTGAGTTAGCTAATTTTAAGAGTGCATTATTTGCCTCGCCCCAGCCAACACCTTGGGTTATTTGAACTATGAAAGTCCGCTCATCAAGAAGTGGTTCAAGTGCGGTGATATCTAAGTCGCCACTTACCAAGATATAAATTGCGATATCAGCACCACTATTTGATTTGAGAGCAGTTACGCAGGTGGCTGCATCATCTAGAAATCCATCGACGTAGATGGAAACTGTGGCTTTAAAGGAGGCTTTAGTTAAGCTACGCAAATCTCCAATTCGGTTATAAATCTTCAAATTGGCTTTCATCAGAGTTTGATAACGCCCTTTGCCATTCCTAGAACCTTCACATCGTTGCAAAGCGCCGTTAGTTCAACCTTGGCAAAGCCATCCGATATTTCGGCAACTTTCCCAGAGATTATTAGCGCAACGTCGGTGTTTACTGGGACTACTACTGGCTTAGTAAACCTTGCCGAAAAATCAGTGACAGCCTCTGATCCATTTATTTCTGAAAGATACTTTCCCGCAAGCGCCATAGTCAGCATGCCGTGCGCAATTACATCAGGAAGCCCAACAGATTTAGCAAATTCTTCATTTTGGTGGATTGGGTTTTGATCACCACTTGCATTCGCATAAGCAACCAAAAGTGCGCGATTAATCAAAAAGGTTTTGGGAGCCAGTTCTTGCCCAACTTGTAAGTTACTCATGCGCGCACCACAAGAGTTGACCAAGTTGAAACAATGAGTTCGGCTCCTGAGTGCAAATCAGAACGTACGGTGACGATTTCATTTCCGGCCATAACGCGAGCGCTCTCAATGGTGGAAGAACAAATTAATTTATCGCCGGCAACTATTGGTCGCTTAATTTCAAATTTCTGATCGCCATGAACTACCCGGGTCCAATCCAAACCGCTGTCTTGCAGTAATTTCTGGGATTGGTCTAACGTTATTGAAATCGCAAATGTAGGTGGCGCGACATCTAGATTATTTTCACCGACGACAGCAGCAAACTTAGAAATTGCTTCCGCGCTTACGGTAGTTGTATCGGCACCTTTAAAGGTGCGCCCGACTAGGTCGGGGCTAAGCATTTGTTATCGAGTCTCGCGGTGAAGTTGTGAAGACTTGCAACGAGGACAGAACTTCTTAAGTTCAAGGCGGTCTGGATCGTTACGACGGTTCTTCTTTGTAATGTAGTTACGTTCTTTGCACTCTACGCAGGCCATTGTGATCTTTGGGCGTACATCCGCGCTCTTGCTTGCCATAGTCGTGCTCCTTTTACTTCCTATTAATTCTGATCAAAATCTTGGGTGAAACAAGAGCGTAAGGCTACTTCACCTATGCTCATTTCGAAAATTCACGCTTAGGATGCAACTACTTTTCGCGTAACTATTGGTAGCGGGAGCGGGATTTGAACCCACGACACAGCGATTATGAGCCGCTTGCTCTACCAAGCTGAGCTATCCCGCCCTAATAGTTTTTGATATTCCTAGATTACGCTAGAAAGATCGAGCCCCCCAACGGAATCGAACCGTTGACCTCTTCCTTACCATGGAAACGCTCTACCGACTGAGCTAGGGGGGCGGATAAAGATTTTCTTGATACGCGAGCGCTCAAGGAGGATGAGCGTACAACCAGAGATGCTATTGGGAGAAATTCAGGTTGTACCTATTTAATTGACCCATATGTTAACTAATCCCCGCACACGTAAGCGCGCCCTTTTTGCCAGCTTTGGCGTATTTGCTCTTGCCCTTGCAACGATGATCGGAACCGTGGTCTATCAGTTTGGATATTCCCACGAAGAATTGCCACCCGTTCCAATGCATTCGGATTTAACTCGTCAACCAATGACAACCTTTGCTGATTCTTTAAACATAAATACTCCGGAAGATATTTCGCAAGTACCTAATTCAACTTGTGCGCCGCTTGCAAGCAATTGGGTTGCAAAAGAGAATGCGCAACCTGGAATATCAATGACGACTAAGGATTGGCAACAATTAGATTTGCAGAGTGCGGCTGGTTCAGCGCTTTGGCTAAATAAAACTTCCGCTGGCTGTGGGGATGAAATAAAGATTCATGCTTCCTTGTACGGAACGCGTGATACAAAATTTATAAATGGGCCAAGAACTATTCAAGCCTTGCGTATTGGTTGGTATCAGGGTTCTGGCGCGCGTGAGGTTTGGAATTCGGGACCAATATCGCTTAAGAACCAAAAAGTTATTTATCCAAAGAACGCACTTCGTATGGTTGATACAAAATGGCCAACCACCGCAACTATTAAGGTTGGTGCGAACTGGACTCCTGGTTTCTATCTTTTTGTAACTCGTGCAATGGACGGCCATATTGAAAATGCTGCCCCGTTGGTTATTAGAAGCCCGTTGGGAAGTTCCAAACTTCTTTTGGTTCATTCATTTTTAACTTGGAGTGCATATAACTCATTCGGAGGCCGTTCTGCATATTTCGGTGTCGGTGCTACAAAAACCGAAATGCGAACAGACCGCAGTCGAGTCGTTTCCTTAGACCGTCCTATTGTCGGAAGTGGTGGATTCGCTGTTCATCGAGATGCAATTTCACTCGTCCAGTTTCTTGAGCGTGAAGGAATAAATGTTGATCAGGAATCAGATATAGATATTGACTCATGGCCATCAATTACAAAAAGTTACAATGGCCTTGTTCTGGGTGGACATCCAGAATATTTCACACGTCGAATTTTTGATAGCTTTCTTGCTGCCCGTAATAGCGGAATTAATTTAGCAATTCTCGGCGGTAATACTGCAGTTTGGCAGACTCGCTTAACTGCATCCCCTGTTGGCGAAAATAGAAGGCTCATTATTTACCGCAATCCTAAAGAAGACCCAGTTCAAGAATTGAGTCAAGTTTCTATTGCATTTTCTGATGGCAGATTGAATGTTCCTGGAACACTTATCACTGGAACTCTTACTGATGGTGTTCACGTTTATGGCGATATGAAAGCCACTTCTATTCCATCTTGGTTGAAAATCCCAAGTGGTTCATCCATAACTGGAATTTCTCCAGACAGTGAAGTAGAACAAGCCGTGAAAACCGTTGCAGAGCCGCCCAACGTTCACATTCTATTTTCGGGAAATATGCACTACCGCGACAGTGCAACTGTTGGTAGCAAACGCAATATTTCACCTATCGCCCAATCGCTCTGGTTCACAACGCCATCTGGATCTGCAGTATTCAATGCCGGTATCACGACTTGGTCGTGCGATCTAATTGCCACTTGTGCTTACTCAACAGTTGATGAGAAATCACGTACGACTTTGGATAGTGTCACCAAACAGGTACTAGCATTGTGGCAGACCAAAGGAATTGGAAAAACCCTAAAATAAAAAAGCCCACCCGATTCGTTCCAGGTGGGCTTTTTTAGATTTATTTATACGTGGATTGTTCCAACTGCATCGATTGCGCCTGGATTCTTCTTACGCAATACGAACAGTGAAATAACGCCTACCAGCATCCAGACTGCCATGAAATATGCAGCATATGAAAGTGGTGCAGCTAGGTGCACGATGAACCCAAGACCAGGAATACCTGTAATGCCAGCAGCATTCATGAATCCAGGAATCAGGAATAGTACGCCGATGATCGGAACCACAATGTGAATAATTGGGTGACGATCTTCTTTGCGATGCTTTGCGTAGTAACCGATGCAGGCAATATTTGCAACGATATATACAAGGACCACGACTACGACTAGTCCAGTTGCGACAATACCGAAAGCGACTTGTGGTGTGTACTTAAATCCAAGTCCCAATCCAATTACAAGACCAATGATTAACTGCCATAGAAGGGCATTTTTTGGTGACTTGTATTTTGGATCAAGATTTGCAAATGAACGTGGAAACGCACCGGCGCGGCCAAATGCATAGGCGGTACGAGTAAATACGTTTGCTCCAGCATTTGCGTTGGCAATAGTTGAGTTAACAATTGCAAGCAACACTAGAACGTAGAAGATCCCAGATACACCTTTTGCTAAGCCATCCCAAGGGACGCCATTGTTGTATCCGGCAAAGTCTTTGAACTTATCTGGACCGAAGACAACAGTTGCGGCGTATGTCGTGAAGATATACACAGCAGCAATCGCAACAGTTGCAATCATGATCGCTTTTGGAACATTCTTACGTGGATCTTTGCTCTCTTCAGCCAGTGGAGCAGCCGCTTCGAAACCAGAGAATGCAAGAAGTGTGAATACAGAACCAGCAATTACGCCTGACCAGCCATTAAAGCCCTTGGCATTTGCATGTGCTGTTGTGAAAACTGAAAGGGTATTTGCATGACCAGCTTTAAAGACAAGAAATACACCAAGTAGTACGAAGACTGAGATTTCAAAAAATCCCAACCAAGTTCCTACCTTTGCGGAAGTTCTAACTCCGCGATAAACCAACCAGCAAACTAAAAGTGTTCCGAGTGTCATAAATATCCACCATGAACCGATTGGGAAAGTTTTGCTCTGTGAATTCCATTCGCCGGCAACTGTGTAGCCAAGTTGCAACATAACAAGTGGGACGATGAGAATTTCAACTGCGGCGTAGGCCCAACCAACTAAATATCCAACCCATGGACGTAGGCCAATCGCGCTATAAGTTGCGACTGAACCAGCAGCAGGAATGTGCTTTGCTAATTGTCCAATACTGGAAGCGGTAAATAAAATTCCAATGAATGCAAATAAAACTGCAAGTGGCAGTGCACCACCAGCAAGTGGTGAACCGAATGGGATTGAAGCAGCTATCGCCGCACCGGGCGCCATAGAGCAGATTGATTGGAATACAACTTCACGAAGTCCAATCGCATTGCTTTCAAGTTTGGTAACTGGGTTGCTCATATTTCTCCTTCACACTTGTCCTCTTAAGGAGCGGGTTCACCCCTTTTAACTTGAGGAAAGTGTGGCACCTCCGGAACTGGTTACTGTGGAGTACGCACCGGAATTTTCACTGTTATTTACGGAATAAGCGCTTAAATGGTTTCAGCAGACGCTTGCTTAGCTTTGTCGTTTGATCAATTGTCGAAACTTTTAAAATCTTATTCGAAGCTGGCTCCCCTGGTGTTAAAACTTCATGCAACGCGGGTGATGATTCATCTAACGAATCTGCTATTCGTTCAATATTTGAAACAAGGGCAATCCCTCGAACCAGGTGCTCCTGGCCAATTTGTGTTGAATTATCAATTAATGAATCTGCGAGGGCAGCGCCAGCAAGTCGGATATCTGAAGTGGCACTCTCTGTTGTGGCAAGGCTTGCCAAATTTCTAATCTGATCTGCTTTTGTTGTTATTGCATAACTCGCTGAAGAAAGAGCGTGTGCAATCTGGCGTTGCGTTGAAATTGGAATTCCATCTTCAACAGCAGCTTCAAATAAGGTTCTCGCTATTGTGCGAACTTGAACAACGGTATGTTCGATTGCAATTCCTTGGGTATATAGATTTTCTGCCTCAACTTTTTGTGCAGTTGAAAACCATTTGGCATAACCGAGAGCTTCAAGCGCTTGGGTACGAAGAGCTGGTATTTCGTCAGCAAGAAGTCGGGCCTTGGCAAGCCATTCACCTGCTTGGTCTTGCTCGTAACCAGCTGCGACACCCTCGGCCATTTTTCCAAGTAAATCTGCCGATCTGGAAGCGAGTGAGGAAATTTTATCAACTGTCCGACCCGCTGGTGTTTTGCGGTGTGAGAAATATGAAAAAACAATTGCAACGCCAGCGCCAATTAAAGTCGACATCAATCTTGAGAATGCCGTGCTCTCACTTAATCCGGGCCCGATAACAATGAGTGCAGTTACTGGAACGTTTACCGAGGCCACTTCGCCTAGATGTAGCCCACGTGCAACAACTGAACAAAGTAGGACCGTTATTCCAACTGCGATGATTCCAAAATTAAATAGCCAAACAGTGAGCAGCGCGACTCCTGCGCCTATTGCAGTTCCAACGATCTGCCCGAAACCTTCTCGAACTGATTTATAAAGTGAAACACGAATACTCAAACTACAGATGATTGCGGCTACTACCCCGCCATTTTTAATTGCTAAGTCACCAATTTGCCAGGCAACCGCAGCGGCGACGGAGGCAACAACGATTAAGCGAACCCAAGCACGGCGATCAGTAAAGAGTTTTTTAATCCTCTTAATTAGCCGCTTCATCTTTTAGTGGCTACTTAACCAGCGAGAAGAACGCCAACGTAGGTGGCTCCGATGGCCGCAAGTCCGCTCACCGATCCCCAGATAGCCATCGACTTCGGATTCTTGCTGCGAGAATGTAAATACGCAGCTGCGCCAGAGAGCAGAACTACTGTCATTTTGATACCAACTACTGCGTGATAACTTTTTGGGGCATCGCTAGGAATCTTTGTTAAATTCCAAAATCCAGTTATTACAAGTAGCGCAAATGCCGGCCAACCAATTTTGTTAAAAGCGCGAGCGATGACTCTTGGTAGCTCTGGGCTTTGCTTGCGAAGAATTGGAACCAACGCTGCAAGTGTGAACTGACCGCCAACCCAAATAGTTGCACCGATCACATGCAAGAAGATGCGAAGACCGTCCAATGCAGGTGCGATTTGAACTGTGGTTGCGCTAAAAGTTGTCATGTTCCAAGGGTACTGCCAAGATACGGATACGTATTTCAGGGTCGGTGTAATTCCGAACCGGCAGTTAAAGTCTGCGACCCGTTAGCATCCAGCAAACGGTGGATTTGGTGAAATTCCAGAACCGACGGTTAAAGTCCGGATGAGAGAGGTACGTAGAAAAGGGATGCCCCATGTCAGTAATTCACTGGCTTTTTAATGCACAAATACATTTCGGATCCAAGGCAATTTATTGGAAAGAAATTATCGGAAATATCTTCGGTCTCGCAAGTGCGCTCTTTGGAATGCGGCGCAAGATGTGGACCTGGCCAGTTGGAATAATTGGCAACGTTCTTCTATTCACCTTATTTATAGGTGGCCTAACCGATCCACATCAACAAACAAAGGTCATGCTTGGACAAGCTGGCCGTCAAGTACTTTTCATTTTAGTCAGCCTCTATGGTTGGCAAAAATGGGTGCGAAATCGTGAAGCTGGCAGTGATTCACTTGTAAAGATTCGCTGGACCACGACAAAAGAGAAGCTTCAAATAATTCCAACGGTTGTCGTATTTTTCCTGGTTGCTTATTACATTATTAAGGCGCTTGGTTCCTGGGCACCATTCCCAGATACCTGGATCTTTACTGGTTCCGCCCTTGCAACTTATGGACTTGCACGTGGCTATGTCGAGTTCTGGCTAGTCTGGATTGCAGTCGACGCAGTTGGAACACCACTACTAATAAAGGGTGGCTACTACCCATCTGCAGCGCTCTACTTAATTTATGGCGCGTTCGTAATATGGGGATTCGTTTCCTGGTTGCTAATTGCTAAGAAGGAAAAACTGGCTGTTTAATTAAAAAAGCCCCGCGAATAATTTCGCGGGGCTTTTTTATTGCAATCTAGAACTGAATACCTCTTGTAAGAGCTCCATCAACAACTAAGTTGGTTCCAGAAATTCTAGAAGCACGTGGACTTGCCAACATTGTTACTGCGAATGCCTGTTCTTCTGGAGTTCCCATTCGGCCCGTTGGGTTGAGTCCCATGGCAAACTTGAATAGATCTGGGTTGCCACTTTCGATGTTCTCCCAAACTCCGCCTGGGAAATAAGTATTTCCGGGTGAAACGGTGTTAGCGCGAATCTTTTTCTCGGCGAGTGAAAATGCTAAGTGCGCTGTGTAAGCGATAATTGCTGACTTAGCGGTTCCATATGGTCCACCCGCAAAATCCGCTTCGCGGCCCGAAACACTTGAAATGTTTACAATTGCAGCGTTCTTACTTTTTTCTAGGTAAGGAATAGCAGTACGACAAGTTCGAACGGTGTGCATCACATCAACATTAAGGGATGCTTGCCAGTTCTCTTCACTTTCCGGAATCGCAAGTGCGCTGACATTACAAACAACGATATCCAAGCCACCAAGTGCCGTAGCAGAATCATTCACCCATTTTTCAAGCTGTGCCATGTTTCCAACATCAACAACACTTCCAATTACCTTTGCACCACTTTTACTTAGCGTCGCTTGTGTTGCTTTTACTTCATCAGCATTTCGTGCACAAAATGCGACGTTAACACCCTCTGCAATAAGTGATTCAACAATTGCATGACCAATTCCTTTGGTGCCACCTGTAACTACCGCGTTCATGCCTTTCATCTGTAGATCCATTTTGAACCTTTCCTTAAGATGTCTAGGGTTTGGATTGATTAGGTTTTAAAGCGCGAGCCCTTTAGCCCGTTCTTTCAGACTTGCATGCATACCCTGAAAAGCACTGACATTAGGTAGCAATTCCTTTGCAGCTTTGATAACAACGCTGAAGTTTGCATCTACAACGTTTGCAATTGGTACTTTTGTAATCTGCGAAAGTATTTGATATGAATCCATTTGATGTAACTTGTAAAGCTCCTGAAACCAGCGAACCAATTCAACTTGGCCGATGCGCCAAGAATCTTCCATTGGACGTGATGAACCAACCGCCATATAGAACTCATCGTTTTCAATCCGTGGCCAAGCAGGTGCTGCGCCCTTAATTAAATCAACAATGATAATCGAATCCATTGCACCTTCAACTGCAGTGCCACAAGCTTCGCCTTCACCTTGCCGGTAATGTCCATCGCCAATTGAGAAGAGTGCGCCTTCAACATTCACGCCTAAGTAAACAGTTGCACCTTTGCGAACTTCTGGTGAATCCATATTCCCACCGAATCGTTCTGGGACAAGTGCAGATCTAACTTCACCACCAGCCGGCGCGACACCAATTGTTCCGAACATACATTCGATTGGTAATTCCACTGAAAAATCACCGAATCGAGATTGAAATCCGACAGTATTTTTAGTCGTATTAACTTCGTATATCCAAGTTGTATCTGGAAGCGGATCTTGAAGTGTTGCCGTTCTGTCGGTAGAAGTTAAGCCACCAAAAAATGGAATAGTGCTTGAGGCGCCATGTCCGCGAGCGGGTTTCATATCGACTATATGAATTGCTAGTGCATCACCTGGTTCGGCGCCTTCGACATAAAAGGGCCCGGTTTGGGGGTTGACGTAACGCAGGTCAACTTTTTCACTTGAAAGGTCGGTAATTTTATTTATCGTATTGTTAAAGGCATCCTCAGACCACAACTTAAGTGCAGTTCCAGGTTTAATTTTCATTACTGGTGCCGCGCCACCAAAAGTGTAATTTAACTGCTCGGCAGTTGGCTTGAATTCGATTAAGTTCATTTTGATATCCTACGTTCCTGATTGTTGATTCGCAATGGAAAATTGGCTGGATTTGCCCCGCCTGAGTTATTTCCAGACGGGGCAAATAGCATTCCTACTTATTGCTTAGTACTAAGAGCGGAACGGCGAACCTACTGGCAATTTGCTGTTTCCGTGAGTTTCATTAATTAAGAAAGCAAATGCTAGATAGATAGCAAGTGCGCCTGTAAGTACGCCTTCATATCCGCCAAACTTAGATAGGGAGGCATTTCCATTTATCGAACCTATACCTAGTGAGCCGAGAAGCACGACAGTCAGCATCAAAATTATTGTAAGTACTTTTGGAGCTACTGTTGATGCAACAGCCAGGCCAATTGTGAATACGGCCCAAAGTAGAAGGTAGTAGCCAACATCTTTTCCGCCAAGAGTCCACCATCCATGTGAAGCTCCAACATTCATAAATCCGAATGAGAGCCAGAGAAATGCATAACCGCCAAATGCTGTAGTACCAAAAGTGTCACCTTTTGAGTAGAGCATCACGCAGACAATTGCTTGGGCAATTCCACCGAAGAAGATCGCCATTGCGAAGACCATTCCGCCGGTTGGATATTTTCCAGCGATTGAGAAACTAAGTAGAACTGTCGACATGCCATAACCAAGTAAGCCAAGGGGAATTGGATTTGCCTTGTTCATTGATTAGCACCTTTCCATTCAAATGAGGTGCCATCTGCACCCGCATTGGTGTTGGAAAAATGGTAGGACTGTTTAGGGGTCAAAGATACGAATACCGAGTAGTAGTTATCGGTTTCTTTTGAGCGTGATCACGCTCAACTTCCAAAAATATTTAGGGAAATTTCGAGAAATACTCAACTACTTAGGAATTCGAAGTCCTTGCATTCCACCATCTACAGTAATCGCTGATGCAGTTGTTGAACCTTGAAGCGGGCTGGCCAAGAAACAAATTGCACTTGCCACTTCTTCTGGTGATACAAGGCGACCAATTGGTTGGCGGGCATCGAGAGCGGCACGCTCTGCAGCGGGATCTGCTGCCTGTGCAAGCAAGCGTTGTACCCAAGGTGTATCAGCCGTTCCGGGATGTACACAATTCACTCGTACTTTTTCCGCGACAAGATCATTTGCCATTGCCATTGTTAACGAAAGTACTGCGCCTTTTGATGCGCTATAAAGCGCACGCTTTGGAATTCCCGCTGTTGCTGCGACAGAACATGTATTTACGATTGCTGCAGCCTTACTCTTTCGCAATAGTGGAAGAGCAGATTTAGAAGTACGCACAATTCCTAAAACATTCACATTTAAAACTTTTAGCCATTCTTCAGAAGAATTACTTTCAATCGTGCCCACTGCGCTGATGGCAGCATTGTTAATCATTATGTCGAGGTTAGAAATCTTTGAAAATGCGGCAACCACTGATGCATCGTCACTAACATCGCATTGAAGCCAAGTTGCAGTGCCGGCCATTTCACCTTCGGATAAATCCAAACCAAATACCGTTGCGCCACGCTCTTTAAGTAATTTTGCAGTGGCAAGACCAATTCCTGATCCAGCACCAGTTACTGCTGCGGTTAGTCCTTGGAATTCAGTACTCATGCGCTTATCCATTCTTTTCCGGTTGGGAAGGTGAAGTCTGCAATGCTTTTAGCGTACATCTGGGAACCCGCTCCTGGCTTTAGTGGCGGCATGTAATGCGCATCTCTTATATCCGTTGGAACTACAAAGTGTTCGTGCAGATGATCAACGAACTCAACAACGCGATCTGGATGGTGGCCGGTAACAGCCACAGCATCAAACATCGCAAGGTGCTGCACCATTTCGCAAAGTCCCACACCA